>Ga0208375_1001879_pt1 | contig 21436 bp, 19 predicted proteins | sample RifOxyD1_FD_184038 | JGI IMG/M metagenome (GOLD analysis project Ga0208375, IMG submission 184038) | Soil microbial communities from Rifle, Colorado - Rifle Oxygen_injection D1 (SPAdes) | ecosystem: Environmental > Terrestrial > Deep subsurface > Rock core/Sediment | place: Rifle, Colorado... | reverse complement strand
GAAGCTGGCTACACACGGCTTCCGAACGGACAAGTCGTAAAAAAACAGATTTAAATATCAAAAATATTTAAACTCACAGGATTTATATTCTTATCAGATTTAAACATTTAAATCTTTAAACTTTTAAATATTGAAATGTTTGGGGCATTATTGAGGCGAGCAGACGCTTCCGACTCGGCAATTACGGAAAGGATTCGCCGCACCGCGGACTTCAAAGTGGAGATGCGGTCCGGTCACGAGTCCGGTCGTTCCGATATAACCGACCAATTGACCCTTTGTGACTGCTTGTCCTGCATTAACGATACTGTTCTTGAAATGCGAATACAGTGTTTGTGAGCCGTTATCGTGCGTGATTACGATGTAGTTGCCATACCCGCCATTCCACGCGCCGTTATTACGAGCGACAATAACCGTGCCGTTTGCGGCGGCATAAATCGGCGTGCCTCGTGCAGCTCCCAGGTCAACTGCGTTCCATCCGTGGAGCCATTGAGTAAGGATCGCGCCAGGAACAGGGTTGGTGAAATATCCGGCATACACAGCGCCGCCGGCGCCATGCAAAGGATTATTGGGAACAGAATTTGAAAAGCTGCTCCTGACAGGCATCGGTACGGAGAGTTCACCGCCTGGTATGATGATCTTCGAACCGATCGCGAGTGCCGTCGTCAGGTCGAGGTCGTTGAATCGAGCAATTTCATTCGCGTCAGCGCCATATTTTTTTGCAAGTGATTTAAGCGTATCGCCCTTTACGATTGTGCGTTCAACACCAGAAATTGGGAGAATAACGAGTGTATCGCCTTTATGGATATCTTTAACACCAGAAAGATTGTTTGCCCAGATAATGGTATTTACCGAGACATTAAACATATTTGCAATCTCTGAAAGCGTATCGCCTTGGCGAACAACATAGACAGAAATTTGATCAGATGTCGGAGTGTTCGCGATATCGGCAGATGTGCCGGAAGGACCGCTGTGAGAAATGAGAGCTGAATCGCCCGATGTAGCGAGTGCTATAGGAGCAACGATATTAGGATTGCTATTGAGAGATGCGATTAGTACAGGTGTCGAAGCGCTCGGAATAATCGCGTTTGTCGCGGCATCTGCATTATTAGAAAAAGGCCAAAAAGCATCCGCGTGGCCCGGTACGAACATGATAGCGGACGCGATAATCGCAAGTCCCAGTATGAAAAAATGTTGGTTGAGTTTAATGGGAAAACGAGGGAAAGCGGCAGGTCTGCAAGTACAAGAATGGCTTATATACTCTCGTATATAAGCCATTCCTTGAATACGGTCTATCAGTCGATAAGATTAGTATAGCCGAGATGGGTTTGGAGTCAATTAGCTTAAAAAAGACCTGTGGAGAGCGATTTTGCGCTATAGTCTGTAAGTGAAATACCTTGAAAGATTAAATGATGCACAAAAACGCGCGGTGCTCGCTACCGATGGTCCGGTCTTGGTTCTCGCAGGCGCGGGGAGCGGGAAAACGCGCGTACTCACGACGCGAATCTACCATTTGATTCGTTCTGGCGTGCCGGCAAGTCAGATTCTTGCCGTTACCTTCACCAATAAAGCGGCCCGCGAGATGCGCGAGCGAGTTCGAGCGATGTTGGGCGACCCCTCGGCAAGCTCGGGGAAAGCGAACTCTTCTGAGATGCCTTTCGTCGCGACTTTTCATGGTCTTGGTCGCGAGATTCTCGAGAGCTACGGAAAGGAAATTGATATTCCGCGCTTCTTCAGTATTTATGATCGCGCTGATTCAGAGAAGGTGATTGCTAGCGCATTGAAAGCGCTTGATGTCGGAGCAAAAGAATTCTCTCCGCGTTCTATTATGAGCCGTATCTCGCGCTACAAGGGCGAAGGAATGCGCGCGAGAGAATTCTATGAGAAACACAGTCGTGGAAGTTTCGGATTGCGCATTACTGCAGAGGTGTGGCTTCGATATGAAAAAACATTGAAAGAAGAAAAGTCGCTCGACTTCGACGATCTTATTTCTCTGCCGGTGCAACTACTCGAAGAGCATGCTGATATTCGTACGCTCGCGCAGAATCGCTGGAGTTCTATCAGTATTGATGAATATCAAGATACGAATGGACTGCAAGAACGGCTCGCTGGCCTGCTCGCAGAAAAACACAACAATCTTTTTGTCGTTGGCGATGGCGATCAATGTCTTATTGCTGGAACCGAAATTGCATTGCCTGATGGGTTAAGACGACCAATAGAAACAATTAAAAAAGGCGACTGGGTGTTTTCAAATTATGGAAGTGGAGACATGCGCCCTGCTCGTGTAACACGCACCTTTTCAAAAAAAGTATCTAACAAACTGATACGCATAACCACAAAGAATGGTCGGGAACTTACCAGCACCGCAGAGCATATTCATTTTGCCGGATACCGGCTCGGCCTCACTCCGCAAATGTATTTTACCTATCTTATGTACAAACAAGGGAAGGGGTGGAGAATCGGCGTCTCACAAACCTATACAAATGGTCAGCGTAAGCCAATGATTGGTTTTCAACAACGATGCAATCAAGAGCATGGAGATGCAGTGTGGATAATCGGAACTCACGATCGGTCACAGGAGGCGCGAATTCTTGAATGCCAACTCTCGCTTCGCTATGCCATTCCGACACTGCCGTTCGTCGCGCGCAAGGGAAGTGTCGGCGGATATGTACACGATCAGATTGTTCTTGATCGAATATTCGCAGCATTCGATACTACGCAGGGAGCGATGAAATTACTTGATGCCTATGGTCTCTCAAACAAGTATCCGCATCATCGGGCTCAAGCGACTCAAAGTAGTCGTCGTAATATTATAATTACGCTTTGCGGTGATCGGCGCGGTAAAATTCCTATGCATAGAATTTCTATGATTGGTAGCGACAATGAAGGGAGACAGCTCCTTAAAACCGCTGGATTTTCTGTTCGAATCGCGAAACGAGGATCTAAAAGTTGGCGATTCGAAACAGCGAATAAAGATTATGAAGCCCTTGTAAAAATGGCATGCCGTTTGCTGGGCATCTTTCCCGATGCTCATCTCGTGCGGACTGCCCGTCTCGGCGGGAAAAAAGTGCAGATTAAAGATGGGAATTCTCTTCAATTTCTTCCCGCAGCGAGCGTGCGTCCGGGTATGGTTCTTTTTGATGAAGAGGGTGGATTTGATGTGGTACAGAATGTCGCACAAATACCATCAAAAAATGTACGAGTATACGATCTTGATATTGAACACACCCACAACTTTATTGCAGGTGGCATCGTGACGCATAACAGTATTTACGGGTGGCGCGGTGCGAAGATGGAAAATATTTTGAATTTTGAAAAAAAATATCCTGCGGCGCAGACCATTATTCTCGAACGGAATTATCGTTCGACAAAAAATCTGGTTGATGCGGCGAATGCTGTCATTGAGAAGAATAAAAATCGCAAACAAAAATATTCGACGACCGAGCATCCGGCGGGCGAACCCATTGTCGTACACTTCGCGATAAATGCTGAAGATGAGGCGCGTTGGATAGCGCAGAAGATACGCGAATTGATGCAAAATGGCGCTCGACCAGAAGAAATCGCGATACTCTTCCGCACTAATTTCCAATCGCGCGCGCTCGAAGAAGGATTACTGAAGGCAGGAGTGCCGTATAAATTGCTCGGAACGCATTTCTTCGCGCGAAAAGAGGTAAAGGACGCACTTGCGTGGGTGCGTCTCGCACTCGACCCTTCAAGAGAGGTAGATAAGCTCCGCGCGGCGGCTTCGCCGCCGCGCGGCATCGGAAAAGTAACGCTCGGCAAGCTCGTGGCAGGGAAGCGTGGTGAACTTCGTGCGGGAGAAATCGCAAAGGTTGAAGCATTCGAGCGAGTTATCGCGGAACTCGCACAAGCCACAGAAACGCTTGTGCCGTCTGAATTCGTGAAGTTGGCAATCGAAAAAAGCGGTTTGCGCCGTGCGCTCGTGGAAGAAGGAAATGAAGAAGATAGAGAACGATTTGAAAATATCGAGGAACTCGCTTCGGTCGCCGCGCGGCATGATACAGTCGCCGGCAAAGAAGGCATTTCTGCATTTCTCGCCGAAGCCGCGCTCGCAAGCGATCAGGATGAACTCGATCAAGGCGAAAAAACAGGCGTGACGCTTATGACCGTCCATGCGGCAAAAGGGCTTGAATTCGACACGGTTTTCGTGAGCGGTATGGAAGAAGGACTCTTCCCGCATAGTGCGATGGGCGGTGATGATCCGCCAGCTGGCGGAAGAGATGATGAAGAAGAGCGGCGGCTCTTCTATGTCGCGATGACGCGCGCTAAGACGCGACTTTTCTTAACGCTTGCGCGCATCCGAAAGATTTATGGGAGCGACTCTCTCGCAGAACCCTCTTCATTTCTCGCGGATATAGATAATTCGCTGATGCTTTATGATGAGACCGATGGACGAGAGATTCATGAGGTGATACACTTTTGATATATGGCTACAACCAAAGAACGTATGCTTATAACGCTTTCTCCCAAGGTTGCTCGGGAGGTTCGCATGGTTGCACGACGCGAACAAACACCCCGAGCGACGGTTGCCACACGAATGCTTTCGGCATTTGTTGATGATCTTGATGATACTGATCTTACCGAAGCGGAGGAACGAACTCTTGCTCGTATCGTTCGGGAAAGAGATACCCCAGGGGTTCGCTGGCTGACTGAAAAACAAGCAGATACCTTGTTTAAGAAACTCCATCAGTCCTGAACACATGCCTGCGCGCATCATCTATTACCATCCTCTCGTATTGGAGAAGGATGTTCGTATGCTCGATAAAGCAATGTGGGATTTCATATGTGGAATTATTCGAAAAAAACTTATTACCAACGCAGAATCTTTCGGCAAGCCGTTGAGAAATGCGTTACGCAATGCGCGAGTACTGCGTGTTGGAGATTGGCGTGTCGTGTTTCAAATTATCGGTAACACAGTACATGTTTGTACCGTGCGACATCGGAGTGAAGGATATCGTTGCATAGAAACGCGATTTATATAATATGCGCGCTAAAAAAAGTTTGGGGCAGAATTTCCTGATGCATGCGCGCATCGCGGAGAGAATTGCGGATACTGCTAGGATTGCGCCGAATGCAGTCGTTCTTGAAATTGGCCCTGGGACCGGAATGCTCACTCGCGCGCTGCTGCAGCGCGCGGGCAAAGTCATAGCCGTTGAAGCTGATTATGAATTGTTTGAAAAATTGCAGAGCGATTTCGCGCGCGAAATTGCTTCTGGTCAGTTAGAACTCATCCACGGCGATATCCGCGATGTGTACCTTAATTCACGCTATAGCGTAAAAGATGGTACATCTGGAAAATATGAAATTGTCGCGAACATTCCGTATTATTTAACGGGAGAAATCTTCCGACTGTTTCTTGAATCAGAAAATCAGCCGAGCTCGATAACGCTTTTAGTACAAAAGGAAGTCGCGGAACGCGTTGTTGTACGAGAAAAAAAGCCCCTCGACTCCGCTCGGGGTAAACAAAGTATTTTGTCTCTTTCGGTAAAGGCCTACGGCACGCCGAAATATGAATTCACCGTGAAGCGCGGAGCATTCAAGCCCGTACCCAAGGTTGATTCTGCGGTTCTTACTATTCGCGACATTTCACGGAAGAACTTTGCGACAAATAAGGAAGAAGAACTATTTTTCAAACTACTGCACACTGGATTCGCCCATAAGCGCAAATTTGTGCGGAGGAATCTCGCCGATGCAGGACTTCCGCAAGGCGATATCCCAGAAAAAGCCCGTGCGGAGGATTTGTCGATTTCTGACTGGCTTGCATTGTGTAGATAACTACACCTTTCCACTCGTGTAGCTGATATACTTTGCAGTAATACTATGGGAAGGATTCTAGAAAAATGGCGTGTTCATATCGCGGTACTTTTTTCGGCAGTGCTCGTTGTCGGCGCTTATATAATTGCGCGCGGTATTGAATCGCCGCCGGTCGCACAAGCGTCAGCAGAGACAGCACTTCTTCAAGCAATTGCCACGAAGGATTCAGATAGTGACGGCCTACCCGATTGGGAAGAGTCGCTCTACGGCACCTCTCCAAACAATTCCGATTCCAACAATCTCGGCATGACCGACGGCGAAGCAGTCGCGAAGGGTCTTATCGTTCCAAAAGCAATTGCAGACATTTCTACGCCAGTTGGCGCATCGCCTGGTTCTCTTGATGAGAATGGTCTCCCTACTGCGCCTGCAGACGGAACTATTACCGACGCCTTCGCAAAGACCTTTTTCTCTCTCTATCTCGAGGCGAAGCAGGCGAATAACAATGCAGACCTTTCTGAAGCCGACCTCGCTGGCATTTCAAAGAAAGCGCTGGACTCACTTTCATCATCTGTTGCCACCGCACCGGATTTTAAGTCCGCGAATGACCTCGCAATCTCCGGCTCGGGTGCTAGCGCGCTTAAGGCATTTGCGATGAGCGCGGAAGCAATTCTACTTAAGAACACAAACACCGCAACGACCAGCGAGATTGATTATCTACAATACGCGGTTGAAGGCAACGACTCGGCGGCGATCTCGCAAATGCTCTCTATAGCGAAAGGGTACCGCGGTTCCGCCGCCGGACTCGCAGTGCTCTCCGTTCCCGCAGTGCTCGCAACTGATGATCTCGCGCTCATCAATGCGATGGCTCGCTTAAGCACGATTATCACCGACTTCGCGCGCGTGAATGATGACCCTCTGGCGACGATTCTCGCACTCAAGCAATATCCGCAAGCATTTCAATCTATCGAGACAGCGTTTACAAACATTGGCGCTCTCTATAAAACAGCCGGCATTTCTCTCTCTTCTGGTGCGCCGGGCGCATCATTTGTGAATCTTATTGCGAATATTACTCCGAAACCATGAAATTGAGTTTTTTTACTACGGTCCTCACAATATTTCTCACTAGTATAGTCGCGATACCTTCTATGTTTCTTGTTGCACCACAGAAAGCATATGCTCAATTCTATGGACAACCTTCTTATGAATTTAATCCTGTTGTGACCACTGGCGCCGTCAAAACCTCCTTCTCGAGTACTCTTACTGCCATCTCAAATGCTCTTATAAAGGTAAATACTTTCACATCCGCTGTTGCGGATAATGCGATGTGGGTCAATTCCTATGTACTCCAACCGCTTGCATACGCCCTGTCTGGACGATTGATGAAGTCCATAACGGCAAGCACTATCAAATTCGTCAATGGCATTTCGAACGGCACCGGCAGGTCGCAGTTCGTCACGGACTATCAGACCTCTATGCAGATGGTGGGCGATACGCAGGCGCTCTCGTTTTTTGCCCAATTTATGGATAACTCGACCTCGCCATTCGCTTCATCCGTTACGAATGCGCTTCGCGATAATTATTTGAGGAATACGAGCCGAGCGGGGTTCTTCTCCTCCAATAGGAATACGCTTCCAAAGGATATAGGTCCATTCCTCGACGGTAACTGGTCACATGGCGGAGCGGCGGCATGGTTCGCGCTCACAACGCAAGAGCCGAATAATCCTTACTTGCTCTACCAAAACTCTCTTAATAGAATGAGTTCCTCGGTTGTGGATAAACAGGTCACGCGCATGAACGAACTTGTTTCGGGACAGGGCTTTATGTCATGGTGCGGCGGTAGTGATCCAAATGCCTATGTATCCCTTCCAGCTTCAGATAATGCAGGCAACGCTGACTACCCTTGTACAATGGGTGCTGATTGTCAGAGCGGCGTATGTATGAGCGGTAATGTTGAGATAGGGAAGTCGTGTACTAACAATAACGAATGTAGCAAAGGTCTTACATGTTCTGCTAATTCTAATAAGGCGTGCAGTAATACCGGCAGCGGCAAGTGTACTAACAAATATACATCAAGCGTTGCTGCGAGTTCTGGAGATCCCTGCACGAATGCAGACGGCACAGCTGGCACTATTAGGACGCCGGGTTCGGTCATTGGGGATTCTCTTAAAAAGGCGCTTGGCGGTACCCAAGACAAACTTGCCCAGATGGGTCAAATGGGGGAAGAAATAAACGGCATACTGGAAGATGTTACAACAGTGGCGGATGTTGCGAACTTCGCACAATTTATCCTCGGCGGTGGTGCAGGTAGTGCCGGAGGCATTCTCGGAAGCGGAAAGCCATCTTCAGTCAATAGTGTTTCTCGACTTGCCGCATTTTCAAATTCAAATTACTTGGGCGTTTCAGAATCCGACTTATCTTCTGGTATTGCGAAAACGCTTATAAGCAATGTCGATATGTCGACGCGAGTCGCGCAATACGAAACGGCGTGGAACGCTATTCGCTCTGCAGCGAATACAGCAAAAACGAGTGTTATGGCCCTTTCGACCTACTGTGATGCTCAAGGAATAATTGCGCAAAAACCAAAAACAGTTGAATCAAATGGTATGACAGGAATCTTTTCAGGAGGTCCCGTCCCTATTAAACTCATTGCACAATCGGAGACAGCGAGTACCACATTAAAGAATGAAATTTTGCCAGTGATTGATCAAGCTGCACAGGCCTCAAAAAATATCGCCGATGCGAAAGTGATGGTAGCCAAAGTCAAAGCCCTTAAAGACGCAATTGATAAGGCAAATGGGGTACTGGCGGCGTATCCGAAAGCAGATGAGTTACAGGCGTTTAAGAATACCGAAACGGGTGCCGCTCTTGTGCAGAAACTAGCGACATATACTCAAGAATATAACGCCGATATGCAAACGCTTCAGACAATGCCACCAACAGACCAAGATGTTGCTGAGGCACAACAAAATGCGAAGTCATTAACAGTGCCAGTACCGACATTTTTTGTATCAGTAGTACAACAAATGTTAGCACAACAACAAGCAGCTGCGTCAGCATCAGCGACGGCGGATCCGTATGGTTCCTTGGCCATCTCTGGAGATTCCATTACTGCCAAGATGAATCTCATCAATAAGAATGCTAAGGCGCTCAAGTCCACCTGTGACGCACAATTCGCTTTTGTCACGGACGCTCTCGTTGATGCCAATAACCGAATCAAACAATATACATCGGCGTGGAATATCATTCGTACAGCAGCGACTTCAGCCAACACGAAAGTTACAGCACTTCAGAACCAGTGTCTAGTCGAAAAAGCAAAAATGCAAACTAGAGTAGTGGTAGGACTGGGTAACAATGATGGATTGGAAGAGTCTAATATACAGACCATTAATACGAAGCGTGTAGAAACTAACAAATACACATACAATAATGTGATGCTTTTCATAAAATTTAGTACTAAAATGGCAGATCTTGCAGTAACGGCGATCGGGAATGAAATTTTGCCAGTGCTCGATCAGGCAGATGCAGCTACTGCGACTATCGCCGCCGCGTCGACAATGGTGGCAGACATTGGGGCTAGATTGAACTATGAAGGTACGGATGCATATAAGGCAGATGTTCTGACGCTTCAGAAAATGTCTCCGACGACTCAAGATGTTGACAATGCACAACAAGATTCCTTATATCGTAACCCGCCACTTAATGCGCAGGCAAATCCGGACAATCCTCTTTCCCTCAGTGACGACTCTTCTCTACCAACCCCCTCTCTTGTAGACAAGATGGTTCTTTTCGGCGCGAATGCTGACTATATCAAAAATAAACAAGCAGCATGCAACACTTTACATATGGAAAGTACGATGTCGGAATGGAATGGTCTTAAATAAATATGTCCCGCTTTTTAACCATCTCATTTGTTGCGCTCGCGCTCTTGGTAGGCGCGGCGGGCGTTGCGCCCGCCGCGCATGCTCAGAGCTCTGTTGAGAATGGAGGTTTGTGTGAGGCAGATGGCGATTGCATCAGCGATGTATGTGGTGAAAATGGCGTATGTGCCGCTGCACCGGCCGATCGAGAGAGAAACTCAACAGATGCTTCGACAGCCGGTGCGAGCGTTGCTGACACGGTTACCGGACAAAATAATACGGCGACACTGCCCGCACCTCCGCCAGGTCTTGAAACATTCGGCCCCGTTATGACCGCAATTATGACGCTCTTCGCGTGGCTCGTCGGCGTCGCCGCGATTACGCTGGATAATGCGGTGTACTACACCGTCGTTACGATGGGGGACTATGTGAAGAATCTCACTGCTGTCGGCGTCGCATGGCGCATCCTGCGCGACCTCGGCAACATCGCATTCATCTTCGGCTTTCTCGCCATTGGCATCACCGTCATTCTCGATGTGGACTGGTATGGCGGCTGGACCAAGTTGCTCCCGAAATTGCTCATCGCAGCCATCTTCCTCAATTTCTCACTCTTCATCACTGAAGCGGTGATCGACACCGGCAATCTCTTCGCAACCCAGTTTTATACGCAAATCAATGGCGGCCAGGCGGCGAGTGCGAAGAGTTTTGGTACGAGTGAAATTAATAACGAAGGCATTTCGAATAAAATTATGGGGCAATTAGGACTCCAAACCATTTATGGCAATGGCGCCGTTAAGCCCGAGGTATTTAAAGCGGGGAACTCTTGGATTATCGGCTTTATGGGCATCATTCTCTTCATCGTTACCGCATTCGTGATGTTCTCGCTCTCCTTCATACTCGTTGCTCGTTTTGTCATACTGGTTCTTCTTATTATCGCCGCGCCTATCGGTTTCGCCGGGTATGCGATACCTCAGCTCGCCGGCGTAGCGAAAATGTGGAAGGACGAGCTTATTAAGCAGACCATCACCGCGCCGGTCTTATTTCTCTTGCTCTATATCGCGCTCGCGATTATTACCGATGCGCATTTCCTCACTGGGTTCAACGCGAATCCCGATTGGACCGGATGGATAACTGGTAGCAGTAGCGGTCTAGCGGGCTTCGCGAGTATGATACTTTCGTTCCTCGTCGCTATCGGGCTCCTCCTAGCCGTCACTATTTTTGCAAAAAAGTTAGGCGCCTTCGGCGCGAGCGCAGCGACAAAGTGGGGAAGCAAACTTTCTGGTGCAACCATCGCTGCAAGAATACCTGGATTTATTGGCCGTCATACAGTCGGCAGAGCTGGAAATTATGCCGCGAAGGGACTGCGCGGTACTGCGTTTGGTAAAACATTTGTCGGCAGAGGTATTGCAGGCACACTTGAGAAAAAGGTTGCGGGTGCAACCTTCGATGTTCGCAATACAGGACTGGGCAAGGCGGGAGCTGTAGCCGGTCTTAGTTTGGGCACTGCGAGGACCACCGGTTTCACTGCAGATCAAACAGCGCGCAAAGAATCTAAAAAGAAGGCAGAAGAAGAATATCAGAAGGCCGTTCATAAGAAAGAGTTTAAAGAGGCACAAGATACTATTGAAGCTGAAAATAGCATTATCAAAAAAGGAAAAGAAGATCTTGCTGCAGGGAGAATTGACCAACCAACATACGATACATTGTATAAGCCGCATGAAGATGAAGCTGAAAAGGCAGAGAAAGTCATTGTCAGCACTCTCTCGAAGATGTCGACAGCACAGATTGAAGAACTCGACGGCATCAAGAAGGGAGTGGACTCACTGGTGACCAATCTCTCGCCGCAACAATTTGAATCACTGATGAAGAGCGATAAATTGAGTGAGACACAGAAAGGTACTATGAAAGAAACTCGCTTTAAAGAACTGAATCAAAAGATAAAGGATGCGACCGATGCTGAAGCGATTGCTGGACAGACAGGCGCAACTCAAGCTCAAAAAGATGATGCCAAAACTAAAAAGGAAGACGCTCGCAAAGAACTTGCAAAAGTAAGCATGAAAGAACTGCCTCATCTAAACAACAATCTTCTTTCGAATGATTTTGTTCGCGATAATATGACCAATGATCAGTATGAATCTGTAGGCAAGGAAGGCGTCTTAAATAAAACAGAAAAGACCGCTCTTGATGAGCGTCGGAAGAGTCGTTTTGTACCGTCGGCAACTAATTCGGATGCAAATATTGCTGCAGCGATTAAAACACTCAAATGGAATAAAGACCAAATCAATAAATTGCCAGTCGAGGGTCTTAAGAAACCTGGCGTATTGGATGCCCTTCAGTTGGATGCAATTACTCTTATTGATATTGTTCGCAAAGGGAACCTATCGGCAACGGATCGTAAAGAACTTGGTGATTATGTTACAAATATTGCAACTACTCCAGGACATCCTTATCAATCAGAGTTTATGGCGTACCTCTTAACAGATCCTACAGTGAAAAGTGATTTGCGTATAACATAATTTTCTATGAAAAATTACTCAAATCAAGACCTTATACAATTCATAAATCAAGCGCCGCCGCTGATTCAAGAACGGATTAGCAACATTAATACAGCGCTTGAAATTGCCGTTATTGGGAAAAGTAAAAAACTTCACATTGATCAAATTGGAAAACTTGCCGAGCTGAATCGCAATATGCTTCTGGGACTTATTGGGCCTGATGAGTTTTTGAAAGAATTGGTCGCATCTGGAGTTTCAGATGCAGATGTAAAGCAGATCATGACGGAAATCAACCAAAAGATTTTCGTTCCTCTACGCGAGCAGATGCGGAGCGGGGCAGGGAATACACAGCCGATAAAGTCGGCAGAACCAATGAGGCCGGCGATGCCGATGCCAAGCGAGACAGCTTTCAGGAGTCCGACTCCCGCGAATCCGCAGTTGCCACAGCGCACCCAGCAGGTAAATGCGTCAGTACCGAGATATACGCCCCCTGCGCCACCGATCCCGACCCCACAACATTTCCATTTAGAAAATAAAATTCCACCTCGCCCCGCCGTAGCTTTTAGCGAAGGGGGGCCGCCGACACCACCATCCAGTCCGAGCGGTTTAGCATTTGCACTTAAACAAGTCCTTCATGAGGGAGGTCAGACCTCCCTCACAGCAAAACCGAGCGAGAAGTTGCTCGAAGATCATGAAGAACCCCATATAGAGGTAAGCAGTAAGGTGCAAGTAGCAAGTTCTTCCGGTATCATTCCTCCTGGAGTTCGATTTTCTCCTATTGCCCACGAGGTTCAACCTTCACCCGTAATTCCCAAGGTTGAACCTCAAATTCCACCTGCGCCAGTAAAACCTATTCCTCCCACTCCTCCCATAACCAAATCCTATGTCGACGACCCCTATCGCGAGCCCATTGACACGCCCTAAAAGTCGTGTATACTCTCATCCAGATGCCCTAAATTGAAATTCACATATAAAAATAGGGAGGTGTGCGATGTTAGCAAAATGTTACGAATGTAGTAGACCTATTAGTACTGAGGCACGACGATGTCCGTACTGCGGTTTTGATTATCATTATGTATATGGAAAAGAATGGGGAATGAATGGGTTTAACAACAAGGGCGAATGGTCTGGACACTTAACTGGTGTTGTAAATGACGGGTCTGGATGCAGACGAAGGTCGCCGATTGAATATATCGAGGCCACTAAAAAGGAGATTGAGAAAGGTCAACAAAAACGGGCAGAGGAGCAAAGGCAAAAAAAAGAAGCACAGCCGATGTGGAAAACAGAGAATAGTTCTGGATGCTTCATCGCCACGGCCGCTTACGGAACTCCGCTTGCGGAAGAGATTAACTTGCTGAGGCGGTTTAGAGACGAGCAGCTTGCTCGCTATCGTATGGGGCAGGCATTCATTGCATCGTACTATCGCCTAAGCCCTCCGATTGCGGAAATCATCGAGCAGAGTCGCGTTCTTCGCTCTATAACGCGCGCCATACTTCGCCCGATAATTTGGCTTCTGCGAAAGTGAAACAGGTAAATGAATCGCACAAAACAGCACCCGATGAACGAAAGTTCATTGGGTGTTTTTCTTTTCATTTAGAGGTAGTATCCACTATTTCTGCTATAGCAGTATTTAATGGATATCATGTAAAAATAAAAGGGGATAACTGGCTGGCACGAATGTTATACTATCGTTTATGTTAACTTCTACCGACAAGAAATGGATTGAAGAAAAGTTCATAAAAGAACTTAAGCCCGTTCGCGATAGTGTAGATCTCCTGCGAGGAAAGATAGGGACGATACATTTTGAGAAATTTAATCTTGACTCGCGTCTCGATTCAATTGAGGCATCTAACATTCGTACCGAGGAGAAAATCGATAAACTGATAGCCATTGCTGACGGTAATGCGGGGAATATCGCTGACCTTCAACAAGAGAACAAGATGGGAGCCGTTACGCTTCGTCGGTACGGCATCCAAATCGATGAATTGGCAAAAGCGACCAAGACGAAGATCTCACGGTAGTTGCGTTTATCTCAGTATTCCTTTATATTGTCTCTGACCCGTTCGGGTCTTCTTTTTCTAAATGCCCACCATCAACCAGCTCTCGAAGAGAGGCCGCAAGGATAGATCGTCTAAGACGAGCGTGCTTGCGCTGGCCCGCGGTTTTAATGCTCTTAAGAACCGCCCAACCTACTATCCTTCTCCTTTCAAGCGAGGTGTCTGCACCAAGGTGACCACCAAGACCCCAAGAAAGCCGAACTCCGCTATTCGTAAGATTGCTCGCGTTCGTCTGACGAACGGTATGGAGGTTACGGCCTATATTCCGGGTATGGGACACAACTTGCAGGAACACTCCGTCGTCTTGCTCCGCGGCGGCCGCGTGAAGGATATCGGCGTGCAATACACTATTGTGCGCGGTAAGCTCGATGCGAGCGGAGTAGAGAAGCGCCGCCGCGGTCGTTCTCGATACGGTGCCAAAAAGCCGAAGGCGTAATGTTTATATTTTTTTTAAATATTTAAATTTTTTCTATGAGACGACCTCTGAAACACAAACGAACTTGGCGGCCGGACCTTACCTATGGTTCCGAAACGCTTTCTCGATTTATTAATGCCGTGATGTGGAATGGTAAGAAAGATACGGCGCGCTCGATTGTCTACGACGCCCTCGCCAAGATTAAAGAAGGCGAAGCCGATCCGCTCGAGACATTCGAGACGGCTTTGCGTAATGTCTCTCCGCTGATGGAGGTGCGCTCGCGCCGTGTCGGCGGTGCGAACTATCAAGTGCCGCGCGAAGTCCCCCAGAATCGCCGCCTCGCGCTCTCGTTCCGTTGGATTATCAACGCCGCCCGCTCGAAGAAGGGGAAACCGATGGCGGAGAAGCTCGCGACCGAGCTCCTTCTTGCTGCGAAGAACGAAGGCGATGCGATTAAGAAGAAGGACGAGATGCATCGTATGGCCGAGGCCAACAAGGCCTTCGCTCACTTCGCGTGGTAATTTGCGAAGCAAATTACCCTGAGCGTAGTCGAAGGGTTGCGTCGAGGGATTGTTTTATTATTATTTAATTCATTTTATGAACCGCGATTACCCATTGGAAAAAGTGCGAAACTTCGGCATCATCGCTCACATCGATGCTGGGAAGACGACTGTCTCCGAGCGCATTCTTTTCTATACGGGGAGTCAGCATAAAATCGGCGAAGTGCACGAAGGCGAGACGACCACCGATTGGATGGAACAGGAGCGTGAGCGCGGTATCACCATTACCTCAGCCGCTATCACCTGTTTCTGGACGAGAACGAGCGAAGCCGACAAGAAGGACATCACGAAGAAATCCCGTTTTAATATCATCGACACCCCCGGACATATCGACTTCACCGCAGAAGTGAAGCGTTCGATGCGCGTACTCGACGGCGCTATTGTTGTTTTCGATGGAGTAGCAGGCGTTGAGCCGCAGTCCGAGACGAACTGGCGGTATGCCGACGAAGTACAAGTTCCGCGCATTTGTTTCATAAATAAACTCGACCGCGCCGGCGCATCGTTCGAACGGTCGTACGCCAGCATTCTCGACCGACTCTCGCCTAGGGCGATTCGTATGCAGATTCCTATCGGCGAAGAAGCGGAGCATGAAGGTGCAGTCGATCTTCTCACGATGAAGGCCTTTACCTTTTCAGGGAAGATGGGCGAAGAAGTTGTCGAAGGCGAAGTTCCTGCGGAACTTCTCGAGAACGCGAAGAAATATCGCGCCGAACTTATCGAGCGTATTGTCGAACAAGATGATGTGGCGATGAACGCGTATCTCGAAGGTAAAGAGCCATCTCTTGAAGAATTGAAAGCGATTCTCCACAAAGCAGTCGTCGCGAATCAGATTTTCCCTGTGTACTGTGGAAGTGCGCTCAAGAATAAAGGCGTCCAGCTGGTGCTTGACGCGGTTGTCGATTATCTGCCATCGCCTCTCGAACTTCCTCCTGCGACCGGAATAAATCCGAAGACCGGAGATTCGATTGAGCGACATGCATCAGATGATGAACCGTTTTGCGCAATTGCATTTAAACTTCAAACCGACCCGTTCGTCGGTGCACTCACTTTCTTCCGTGTGTATTCAGGCACACTCTCGTCGGGTTCGTATGTCTATAATTCAACAACAGGAACGAAGGAACGCATCGGCCGAATTGTGCGTCTCCAGGCCGACAAGCGCGAAGAAGTCGAGAAGGTTTTTGCAGGAGAAATTGCCGCAGCCGTCGGTCTGAAAGACACAAAGACCTCTCACACGCTCTGTGATGAAGCGAATCCAATCGTACTCGAACAGATTAAGTTTCCTGAGCCGGTGGTATCGCTCCGCATCGAGCCGAAAACGAAGGCAGACCAAGAGAAAATGGGCATCGCCCTTCGCAAACTTTCTGACGAAGATCCAACCTTCCGTGTCGCGACTGATGATGAGACCGGCGAGACCATCATTTCAGGTATGGGCGAGCTCCACCTTGAGATTCTCGTCGAGCGAATGAAGCGCGAATTTAATGTTGTTGCGGATGTGGGCAAACCGCAGGTGGCCTATCGCGAGACCATTCTCGGTTCTTCGGAGGCCGAGGGCAAGTACATCAAGCAGACCGGCGGTCGTGGACAGTATGGTCATGTGAAGATCCGCATGAAAAAAATGGAGCCAGTGGATCTGGAGAAGAAAATATCAAAGAACATCACGCGCGAAGATCATTTCGAATTCATCAACAACATCAAGGGAGGCGTTGTTCCGCAGGAATACATCCCCGCAGTGGAGAAGGGTTTGCGAGAAGCGATGTCGCGCGGATTCCTCGCCGGTTTCCCGATGGTCGATATTTCTATCGACCTATACGACGGCTCGTACCATGATGTCGACTCCTCGGAAATCGCCTTCAAGATTGCGGCGTCAATGGCGTTTAAAGAGGCAGCACAAAAGGCGAAGCCAGTTATTCTCGAACCGATTATGCGCGTGGAAGTTATCGTGCCCGAGCAGTTTATGGGCGACATCACCGGCAATCTATCGGGGAAGCGCGGGCAAATAGAAGGTATGGAAGAGCGCGGTATGAATAAAGCCGTGCACGCGAAAGTCCCGCTTTCCGAAATGTTCGGCTACACCACTATCCTACGCTCGATGACTGAAGGCCGCGGCAATATGACGATGGAATTCGACCATTACGACACCGTCCCGAAGAATATCGCGGACGACATCATCGCAAGTAGGAAATAAGTATCCATAAAATACTGCTATAGCAGGAAGTTATGGATAACTGTATATACATAGGTCTGACCTATGTAGTTTAAATAAGTTTAAATCAGACAGAAAGTCACCACAGCTTCTCAACCGTGGCGGTTTTCTGTTATACTAAAAAATTGGAGGCTCCCAATTTGGCAGCCGGCTCTTTCAAAACCGAAAGGAAAACTCAAATGCCTGATGAGAAACTCCCCAACCCCGAATTATTGCGACAGCTCGGACCAGTTGGAAAATTCAAACCCTGCGCGCAGTTTATCCCCGGCCTCAACAGTGTCGTCGTAGTCACGAAAGATTGTTCGTATACTACGAAACACATTACGCCGCAGTTCGAGATACTCGTCGATAACGGATCAGCCCTTGGGGAAATTATCGGCTTTGTCGTCTATTGTCCTGAATCACTTGGACTATATGCGGGGAAATGCCGGTAAACGCCGTTCTCGACCGCATCGCGAAGGAAGCAGTCAGCGATCCGTTCGGGGGTCATCTGCGGCTCCTGCTCCGATTGTCTAAAGGGTTGAAGGTTTCCCTGACTTAGCCCGCATTATGGAAGCATAAGAATTCGGCCGCCGATGATACTATCGGCGGCTTTTCTGTTCACATTCGGTGTCCATCAGTTAGTATCCACTAAATACTGCTATAGCAGGAAGTTATGGATAGTCGGCACTTTACCTTAAAATCGTCTATAGTTCACGATAAGGTAAAGTGATTTGATGTGCATACTGAGTATGCACAAGGTTAAACCTTGTAATTTTGCCTTGACGAAACTGTAATTGTGCGATACGATATATTCAGATTAAGCGAGAATGTTTTTTGTCAGAATTCCACAAAACAGATTGGAGGCAATTATGAAAGCGATATGGATTCAGTTTATCCATGGTACACGGGATCAGTTTCTCTGGACGCTCACAGTAGTTTTCACAGGGATACTCACCATTGGAATGGTGGGCGTCCTTTGGCCCGCGTTCGCGTACATGATCAATACATCATTAAACAGTCATAACTACGCAGTATCTTCGGTGGTTATGCTGTTCGGCGCTGTGATTGTGTGTACAGTGTTATTCTTGTTTTGGCTCCTTAATCTTGTTTTACGAAAAGTGTGGAGCAAACAAAAACAGTAATCATGGTCGGAGTCTGTGTTATCAAGGTCGAAGCCCGCTGGATGTTCAGCGGGCTTTTCCATATCTCGCTTGCGCTTTTGGGCAGTGTCGGTTACATTCATAAGTAACGCATCTTGGCGTCGCTCTTTGGCTTGTCTGCTCCGCCGATGGCGGGATTTTAGTTAGCGAGCCGAGGAGATTCGACTCGTCTACCTGCCGATAGGCAGGCGTCGAGTTAATTCGTGAATTAATAACTAATTTATCCGATTATGGCAGAATTTAATCGCAGCAAGCCACACATGAATGTGGGAACCATCGGTCATGTGGACCATGGCAAGACGACGCTTACCGCAGGTATCCTCCACATCCTCTCGATGTTGACCGGAGAGGGCTACAGCGCTCGCATTGAGAGCGTTGATAAGATTGACAGCGCACCTGAAGAGAAGGCGCGCGGTATTACTATTGCGCTCCACCATTCGGAATATGAAACGCCGAATCGTCACTATGCGCACATCGACGCGCCGGGACACGCCGACTACATCAAGAATATGATTACCGGCGCCGCCCAGATGGACGGAGCGGTTCTCGTCGTTGCAGCGACTGACGGCGTGATGCCTCAGACGCGCGAGCATATTCTTCTCGCGAAGCAGGTGGGTCTCAAAAAGCTCATTGTCTTTTTGAACAAGGTGGACATGGTCAATGAGGCAGACCTTATTGATCTCGTCGAAGAAGAAGTTCGCGAACTGCTCACGAAGCAGGGCTACGATGGCGTGAATACGCCGATTATCCGCGGTTCTGGGCTTAAGGCGCTTGATGCCAAGGATGCGAACGACGAATGGGGAAAGAAGATGAAGGAACTCGTTGACACGATGGACACCTATTTCGATCAGCCAGATCGTGAGGTTACAAAGCCGTTCCTGATGCCGATTGAAGATATCTTCTCGATTGAAGGCCGCGGCACGGTGGTTACTGGCCGCATCGAGCGCGGTACGGTGAAAGTGGGTGAGGAAGTCGAAATTGTCGGCATTAAGGCAACCGCGAAATCCACCGTTACCGGTATTGAAATGTTCAACAAACAGCTTCAAGAAGGACAGGCAGGCGACAATGCAGGCATTCTCCTTCGCGGTACGAAGAAAGAAGATGTACATCGAGGACAAGTTCTCGTAAAGCCGGGCTCGGTTACGCCTCATACTGACTTTGATGCCGAGGTTTACATCTTGGGCAAGGACGAGGGCGGACGCCACACGCCATTCTTCTCGGGCTATAAGCCGCAGTTCTATATCCGTACGACGGATGTGACGGGCGAAGTAACGCTCGCGGAAGGTAAGGAAATGGTTATGCCGGGCGATACCGTCACCTTTAAAGTGAAGTTGGTTGCACCAGTCGCGCTTGAAGAACAGCAACACTTCGCTATTCGCGAAGGCGGTAAGACTGTCGGTGCAGGTGTGGTGACGAAAATCACCGCGTAATTCAAACATGCCTACAGCGACAGTTAAAAAATCAAAAGCGAAACCGAAAGTCACGCCTGCAAAAGGCGCTACTTTAGGCGTAAAAGCGCCTCGAGCAATGGCCGTAACAAAACCCTCCTCCGCTAAAGCTACGGCGGGCAAGAAAGTTGCTACGCCTGCCGTTCCAATAGTGGAGCACAAGCTCCGCATCCGCGTACGCGCCTATGAGCATAAGATTCTCGATCTCTCGGTGAAGCAGATTATGGACACAGCTGCTCGTTTTGACGCGACTGTAGTTGGTCCAGTACCGCTCCCGACTGAGATAAAGCGCTGGACCGTAAACCGCTCCACATTCGTCCATAAAGATGCGCGCGAACAGTTCGAAATGCGCATTCATAAGCGCCTTATCGACATTCTGAATCCGTCGCCGAAGGTTGTTGAGGCCCTCACGAACCTCAATCTTCCATCCGGCGTTACCATAGATGTAAAGATGGTCTAAAAACGAAAAAACTGCACCGCCTTAGGGCGGTGCAGTTTTTTCGTTTGTGCTATAATCAAATTATGACTACAGCTCAGCTCAGAAAAGTAGAAAAACTCGCGGAAACGAGTCGGCGTTACGCGCACAAGTCGCTTCAAAAGAGTCGTGAACTCGAAACCTATCTGAGCATTCTTGATTATAAAGCTGGGCGAGTAAAAGAATACCCATCTGTTGATGCAATATTTCGTGCTGCAAAACGGCTCAACCATACTAAATGAGACGCAAGATTCTTACGCCGAGTTTTTTGAGAAGTCTTGCGTTGTTTATTCGACATCATCCGGATTTGGAAGATAAATCTCGGTATATGATTGAACACATTGTTACTGACGCATCTCCCATTCATATTCATCCGCTCCACGGATCGCTGAAAGGACTCTATGCTGCTCGAATCTCGCAGTCGTATCGCGTTATCTTCGTCCTCGAACCAGACGCAGTCATATTTATCGATATCGGCTCGCACGACGAGGTATATTAAATAAATTTGCATCTTTTAACCTACTCGTGTAGAGTATTGAAATCGCTATGTCCCCCGCGGGACCTCCAGCAAATCGCGCCACAGCGATTGCTGTGGCGCGATTTGCATACACAATGAAATTCATCCTCGCTAAGAAAGAAGGAATGACCCGCATCTTCGCGGAGGATGGCCGTGCGCACGCGGGGACTATTCTTGTGGCGAGCCCTGCTACGGTAACTGCCGTAAAAACGAAAGAGGGAAAGGATGGCTATGCAGCGGTCCAGATAGGCACCGGTGTTCGTAAGATCAAAAACATCAGCAAAGCAGTTCTTGGGCACACCAAAGGCAAGGGCTACACTGCCATTCGCGAGTTTCGCACCACTGATGCGGCAGAAGTCGGCAGCACGATAGACGCATCTATCTTCGCTGTTGGCGACATTGTGAGTGTTTCAGGCCTCACAAAGGGCAAGGGCTTCGCCGGCGTGGTTAAGCGCCATGGCTTCCACGGCGGGCCGCGCACGCACGGCCAGAAGC
>Ga0208375_1001876_pt1 | contig 21473 bp, 38 predicted proteins | sample RifOxyD1_FD_184038 | JGI IMG/M metagenome (GOLD analysis project Ga0208375, IMG submission 184038) | Soil microbial communities from Rifle, Colorado - Rifle Oxygen_injection D1 (SPAdes) | ecosystem: Environmental > Terrestrial > Deep subsurface > Rock core/Sediment | place: Rifle, Colorado... | reverse complement strand
GATTATAAATTCCATTGCGGTGCCACCTAAAGCCAACATTAATTTAGGTTCCGTTATTTCAATCTCTTTATTTAATATCTTATAACATTCCTTAGAAATTCCTTCCGGTAATCTATTATTCATTGGCCTACATTTGAAGACATTGGATAAATAGCAGTCCCTCCTCATAATTCCATGAGATTCTAAAATATCCATCAAGATCGTGCCAGCATCACCAATTAATGGCCTTCCTTCCTTTACTTCATCCTTACCAGGAGCCTCTGCCAATATAAACAACTTAGAGGTAGAATGATACTCCATGGCTACAGGGCAATCATAAGCCTTTCTCAACACACAAGCATCGCAATCGGCAATTGCATCTCTAAGTCTGCCAAGCCTTTCTGTATCAATATTCAACCCAACTTTAGGCTCCATGTCTATTCGATAAACACCTTCTAAAAGAGAAATCTTCCATAATTCTTCTTCCTCTTTCATAAGACTCTCTTCAGAATATAATCCATCGGTAAGCATTTCCCGAACATCTTCTGGTATTTTCTTTTTATTGTTATGGACATCATAAAACACCTCATTGTTTTCCATAAAAAAGCCCTTATTTATTTTATCAACTTCATCAAAACATCCTGTTAATACCATATTATTTATTACTGTCTTATTTGCCTTAGATACTCTAATTTTAAAATCCTCTAATCCCCTAAATTCTCCTTTCTCTCTAGCCAACATTATTGATTTAAGGGCTACTTCTCCCACACCCTTAATTGACCTCAACCCAATTCTAAGATTTTCACCATCTATAGAAAAATCAATACCAGATTTATTAACATCAGGAAGCAGTATTTTGATTCCCAATCTAGCACTTTCGTCAATGAATTTATCTGTCTTGTCAACTTCATCAGTCCATCTATACAAAGCAGACATATACTCTATCGGGTAATTTACTTTCAACCACATTTGCCTTAATCCCAATTGAGTATATGCAGCAGCATGAGATTTATTAAATCCATATCTAGAAAAGTTTTCTAATGCATCAAACAACCTATTAGAAACAACTTCCGGCATTTCAGATGTCTCTTTGCACCCATCTACAAATTTTTGTCTTTGTTCATTCATATCTCCTTTCTTTTTTGCAAAAATCCTTCTTACTATGTCTGCCTCTGGAATACTGTATCCTGCAATCTTTTGAAGAATTTCAATAATTTGTTCCTGGTAAATAATTACTCTATAAGTATCCTTGGCAATATCATATCTTCTCAACCACTCAACATATGGCTCATCATATGTAGTGTCTCCATGATGTCTCTTTATATATAATTCAGTCAGCCCACTATCCAAGGGTCCAGGTCTACCAAGAGCATTACAGTCTATCAAGACATTCTTAGAGGATATTTTTTTTAATTGCTTAACCAATCTTGTCATACCCATAGATTCAAATTGAAAAATTCCAACTGTATTTCCCTTGCCAAATTCATTAAGTATTTTTTCTGAATCCACCTTTATAGTTTTCCAATTTATAAGTTTTCCATGTCGATTTCTTATTAGCCTTCTGGCCTCACCTATAATATCAAGAGTTCTTAATCCAAGAACATCTATTTTTACAAGTCCAAGGTGCTCAGCATCTGACATATCCCAATTAAGACAATAATCTCCACCTCTTCTTTCCATAACTCCAAATTCAGTCACAGGATATGGAGCCACAACTACACCAGCAGCATGAGTTCCACTTTGCCTTAATGTTCCTGATATTCCCTGAACCATATTCACAATTTCTTGACCATTCTTGAGAGACATTAATTCTTTTCTTACATTGGCATCCTCAATAAACATTTCCTCCATTGTTTTGTCATTATCCAGCAATTTAGATATTCTGTTAGAATCTAAAAAAGAAACACCATATTCTCTTGCAACATCCTTAAAAGCAGATTTAAGTTTAAGCTCTGATACGGTAGATAAGTTAGCCACCCTATCGCTACCAAACACTTCTTTTAAATCATCTATTACTTCCTTTCTCCTGCTTCTAGGGAAATCTATATCAATATCTGGATAATCAGTTCTCTCAGGATTAAGAAATCTCTCAAACATCAATCCTTCTTTGATTGGATCAATGCCAGTAATATCTAAAATATAACAACCTAGACTTCCAGCAGAGCTTCCTCGTCCTGGCCCCAATTCCATATTTTTCTTTTTGGCTCTTTCAATCATATCGTGAACCATGAGAAAATAATCGGCAAATCCCTTTTGTTCTATGATCCCCAATTCATAATCTAATCTCTTTTTATATTCTCCATTTAGAGTAAAACTAGATAGTCTTTGCCCTAAAACATCAATTGGGTTTCCTTCACAAACATGAGGAAGTTGTATGGGCATTTTAGGCCACTGAATGTCTATTTTTCGTGCAATTTCCTCAGTATTGTTTATCGCATCTAAATAATAATGTTCCTCCATGTCCATTTTAGAGAATTCTTCTATCATTTCTTCTTCAGTTCTCATATAAAGGCCAGAAATGTCAAATTGCAATCTACCCTTTGTGTTCATTTTTAGAAGAAAATTATGGATTTTGGAATCTTCTTTGTGAAGATAGTGGATGTCGTTAGTAGCTATGAGTCTAATATTATACTTTTCATGCAATTCTATTGCGTATTTATTTGTGATTAGTTGTTGCTCAAAAAATAACGGCATCACTTCCAGATAGAAATCCTCTTTAAACCTATCTTTTAAAATTTGAACAATTCTTTCTGAATTAGGATTAGTCAAAATGCCATACGAACAAGCCGTAGAGACAATAATGTCTTCTGCTTCTAATAGCATCCCTATATCAAACCTAGGAAAATAATAAAAGTTTTCCTCTTTATGGGCCTTAGTCATTAGTTTACAAATAGACTTAAATCCATTTAGGCTCTTTGCCAATAAAATAATGTGATACCTCTTGTCTCCTTTCTCGTGTTTAGAGGCATCATTTACAAAATAGGCTTCAATTCCAAGAATAGGATTTATATCATTGTCTCTACAGGCATTATAAAATTTAATTGATCCAGACACAGAACCATGATCAGTTAAGGCAAGAGAATGAAAGCCTAATTCTTTAGCCTTAATTACTAAATCTTTTGGTTTAGTTAGCCCATCTAGTAAAGAATTGACGCCGTGGCAATGGAGGTGAGTATAAGTCATTGATTATATTCCCTTTTCGTCCGCAAGCCATTCTGGTATTTCTAAATTGCCCATATCTCCTTCTTCTGTAATTTCATTATATGGCCCCAATTGTGATTTAGGAATCCAATATTCTTTGTCTCCTATTTCTACTAAAATAGCCAAAGCTGTTTCTGCCTTTATCAATGCATCTAATATGGTGACATATTCCACTTCTTTATCAAAATCATCTCCACCCCATTCATCCCTTGACATTTTCATTCTCCTTTATTTAGTCTCCAAACCAAACCATAATAAAAGGCTTGTCAGTAGGCATATTCAAGATAGGATCATTACGATCTTCATGAGTCTCGTCTACATATTCAAAATGAAATCCAAAATACTCGTCATCATATCTGACATAAATGGGAACATCATCAGGCAACTCAACCGTTTGATTAACAAAAAAATCCTTATTAATTGTTTTTACATCATCATTGCTATTGGCCTTTTCAATGTCACTCATGGCATCAAGAATGCTTCGCCCTTGTTTGCCAGAGAGTAATATCGCATAGGCCCCTAATTCTTCCCACATTTTTTCATGATCCATTTTTATTCTCCTTTGTTTTTTTTAAAGTGGTGACAATGTCACCACTTTACGGAACGTCCAAGGCCACTTTAATTCCAAACATTTCCAAAATAGTTCTATTTTTCATACCTATAGTTTTTAAAGAAGCTTTTACTATATCGAAAGGAATGGGAATTGAAATAGAAGTTTCTCCCATTTGAACAGTAACGATAGGATTTTCTGATTGAGGAAGAATAGCCTCTAATTCTTCTTTTAATTGATCCACATTTTTATTAACGGGCTCCACACTTGTCTTCTTCAATTCCAAACTCTTCTTCATACCTTTTCTCCTTTATTTTTTCCATAAATAAGCCAGAATCAAAGCCATTCATTTTTTTCTTTTTGGCCTCTGATATTTGTAACTCATACATTTCACATTCAAACAAATTTTGATCAATCTCTAATTGTAACCTCCTTATTTCTTCACGCTTTTCTTTAATAAATCGTTTATTATTTTTTAAACATTCTTCATGCCACTCAATACTTCTTTTCACATTTCTTCTCCTCTCTTAATATTCTACATTGTAACATTGGTTTTCACTATTGTCAACATGATTTTTAAACTTCCACATAATAAATTCATTCAAATCATAAATATTATCTATTAGATTTGAAAATGGAAAAGTAAAGTCATTACAGTCTCCTGGATCTCCTTCCAATAAAGGAGCAATTGATACCTTAAAATGTTTTTGCAATTTAATAAAAATTTCTTTTATCTTAGAAATTGCATCACTGTCATACATTAAAATAACTTCTTTGACTCCTTTCTTTTCCAAAAGATTAATCTGTTCCATAGAAACTTTCTTACCGAATGAACACGCCACATTATCAAATCCAGCTTTTGCCAAGCCGAACACATCAAAAATACCCTCAGCCAAAATGACAGATTCAGATCCTTTAATATTGTCATAATTATAAAGTATCCTTCCTATTGGATTGTCTCTAGGAGACAAATATCTCAACCCATAATTATTTATTGATCTAGCCTGAAAAGTTACAGGAATACCATTAAAATATACTGGTACGATAATTCTATTATAATATGGTCTTTCAGTAGTCAAATACAAATCATACTTCCATATCAACTCTCTAGTAAGCCCTCTGTTAATAAGATAATCCCAGGCTTCATCTGTCCATACTTCTTTCATTGGCAAAGAAATACGTTCAATTACATCTTTTTTAATTTTTGGCTTAATCCAAAAAGTATTTTCAGTAATTTCTTTGGCTTCATCATAAGAAATTCCTTGTAATTGAGAAATTAGACCAGCAACGCTTGTTTTGTAGCCGCACCTAAAGCAGTGGCAATAGGGCTTCTGTGGATTTATTGATATAAGAAAATGCTTATTCCCCTTTCCGCACCTTATACACGGCATAGTTACATTTTCTTCATTAAACATTTCTACATGAAAATTATCCTCCAAATATGTCAACAAATTAAACATAAACCCTCCAAGTCATTTAGGAATTGGATCAAAAAATCTTCCAGTTGCTAAATCCGCCTCTTCTAACTTTATAATATAGTCCCCAGCTCCGAGTCGATTGGCATCCATGTAAAAATTTGCGTGTTTTACTTCTCTTGTATCATTATAGACATCTGTGACTTTAGTTTTTTCCCAGGCTATAGTTGCAAACATGTCACAAGTAAAAGTCTTGGCAAATGCTCCCCTGACATTTTTCCTATTAGTGACTTTCTTGCCAAATGCCTCTTTATCCAATTGAGAAGCAGTAATTACGCTACAATCATATTCAATTCCTAAATCTCTAACTATCAATGTATTGTAGGCAGCAGTTTGATAGTCCTCTCTAAACTTCCTCTCACAGCCCATAATGTCCACATAGTCAATTATGATACTATCTACCTTCCTGCCCATAGACTCTTGAAAATTAGTATTGTGGGCAATTACAGAGGCAGTCAGCGATTGGGCCTTATAGTGATAATAATGAATCTGTCCTTTATCTGGAAATCTCTTTTTTAAATCAGATAATACTCCTTTTGCTTCGTTAAAAGCATCTGGATCTCTTAAATCATTAGTGGAAATATTAGTGGCAATGCCTATTGATCTAGCCTTTAAGTAATCAATATCTAATTCAAGTGAATAGAAATCTACATTGTATCCCATTAAAGATTGATAAATAGCTATATTTTGCAGAAAAGAAGTTTTGCCACCTTTTCCTATTCCTCCAAATATAGCCAAAGCTCCCCTTGGCAATCCTAAATGGAAAAGCTTATGGTCTAGCCATTCCACTGTTAAGTCATCCACTCTTCCATGAATACCCAATGGAATTCCTCTTCTCCAGGGGATATTAGCTTCTTCTTCCGCCTCTGCCCAAAAATTAGACTCTTTTGGTTTTTGATAAATGGTTTGTGATTTGGCCTTCTCAAACATTTTAAAAATATCATCATATCTCCCATCCTCAACTAGCCCTTGTGCCATGATAATCGTTTGAGTTATAACATTCCTTCCTATTTCTAGCTCTACTCTAGGAAGTGCTGAGTCTATTACACTTTCTAATAAGATATCATTCTTCCCCTTGTCAGAAAGAAAAGCACAAATATCTTGAACCTTTTCATCAGAGATAGTTATATCTCTTTTAATTTCCTCTATTACCGATATGAATGATATTTTCCTATCTCTATGATAAAGGCGAAGACATGCCTCATAAAGATTTCTGGCTAACCAGAAATTAAGCCAATCGGCTTTTATATGAGGAAGAACATAGTGCCTAAATTTTTCACTATGAATTACTGCCAATGCAAAATAAATTTCATAATCTTCAGACCCTTCTCTTGCTCCCATATTTCACTTCACCCCACAATAGGGCTTTGAATAAAACTTCTCCGTCTTATAGGATGAGAATTCAACAAAAGGATTTTTGACTATATTATATCCCTTCCACTTGTCACACTTTTTACAAGAGGCATAGATAGGATTCACAACAGTAATCCAACAATGTTCTTCGCAATCATATTGTCTATAATAAGTTTGTTTCATTTTTTGAAAATTATCACATTCGGATAATGTCATGTGGACCTTTAAGACATTGCAATGGAACCATTCTTTACTCAATGTCTTTTGTTCCTTAAATTCTTCTACTGTCCTTGGCGCTCCCATAAAACCCCCTTTTTACTTAAAGATATTCTTTTATTATAAGCCTACCCATCATCAATCTCCTTTATATTTCTTTTGCCATAATCAACTATGAAATCTCTAATCTCTTCTGATTCTTCTTCCACTGACTTTCTTCTTTTAAAATATCCTCCTTTCTTGTTCTTCTGTTTTTCATACAACCATCTCTGTCTTCGCATGTGACCAAAATTATTGGGATAATTTGAACCTTCATCTTGCCACTTCTCTATTAATTCTTCGGCAAATGAGCAATTCAAATGAGTATATTCTATTTTTAACTCTCCTATTTTATCATAAATGGCAGCTACCCAATCGTAATATGTTATTTTTAATTTATCTGCTCTAATTCTGGCCCTTGTGAACATTTTCAGATTTCTTTCTGAATGTCTAATCGGCTTAGGCCATAGCCATATGTCTACTGATTCTATAAATTTAAAATCTCTTTCTTCTTCATTCAAATGAGCATATTCTGGATGACAGTCAAATTTCCAATGGGAAGTATCTTTAGTGAATGGTTCATAAAATCTATTCTTCCTCATTCTATATTTAAGTTCATTTAATGAGCAATTTTCTCTATTTAATATCTCTTGCCAATTTGGATAAATGCCTACAATATTTTTTATTCTCTGCTCTCTTAACTGCTCCTTATTTTTACCAAATTCTTCTCTTCTTTCAATGACTACCCTATGATTTCTTTCCAGCTTTTCATAATGGTCTTTTTTTAATTTATCCAAAGGAGTTTCTTTTTTAACTATATTGAACTTTGGTTTATTGAAAGATCGGTCAAAAGATATTAGGGAAGGGATTAAATTTGATGACCTTATAAGTTTTTGTCTTCTTTCTTCTGATAAACTTTCTAAATATTCTTGTAGATCAATAGGCAAGTCTTCTATTTTATTAACATTTTTATACCAATCATTTATTTCTTTTTTAGTAACCTCTTCTTCAAAATACTTCTCTTCTTTAATCTCTTCTCTTTCAAAATCTCTTTTCATGCAACCTAATTCAAAACTTATGGGCTTGGGGACATACTTATTCTTAATAATCTTATTGCCATCAGAAAAGAAATCATCTACTAAAGTGGTGACATTGTCACCACTTTGAATTTGGGGCGTGGAGAGCGGCGTTGCAACTATTATTTCTAGTATCTTATCATCTTCAATCTCTTTTAAATCCACCCTAGCAGGCTTTTTATCTTCAGATTCTTCAAGATTCATTCTAGCAGGTTCCTTCACTTTTTCTTTTTCTATATTATTTTTAGAAGGGAAAGAAGAATTAATAGCGAGCGAAGCGAAGCTATTAATCCCCTGATTGGCAGACTGTTCTTTTTTAGATTTGTCAAAAATTTTGCTATTTAAAGAGTTCTTATCAGAACTCTTAAATCCAGAATTTAAAGAAGAAGAATTAAGAAAAGACAAAGAACAACAACTAACTTCGTTAGTCGTTACCCCCCATTTAATTGGGGGTCTTGATTTCATTGAGTTTTTAAATGCCTTTTCATCCATCTTTGGAAGATTTTCTACAAGTCCATCCCAATCTATATAAATTTGCCTTCTTTGCCTATTCGGAGTCTCCCAATAATGGTCTACTCTGATATATCCCTTTATTTCCTTATATAGAACAGTGAAATTTCTTTCTATGGATTTGGGCTTTATTCTAAGATAAAAAATCAATCCTTCATTGGTTATATTCAATTGACCCGTCTTAAAACTTTGAGTCCTGATTAAAGCATCTAGTAAATTAAGAGAGACTTTGGAAATATCTTTCTTAATCAATTCATTCATAATTTGATTATCAGTTCTAGTGGAATTAAAGGCGTATCCTTTAATTTTATTGACTATATTATATGTGGCAACGATTTCTTGCCAGGAGTGATATTTAGAAGAATAATTTTTTTTTGAAAAAGGTGTTTTTTCTGTTGACTTATTTTCTAGATTTGCTATGATCATATTTACCAACCAAGACCTAGTTTCCGTAGTAGCCCGTTAAGCACTGATACTCTTAATGGGCTAAACTCTTTTTAAGGGAAGTTTAAAAACCCTGATTGGCACTGTATATCATGACTTCTCAAAAGAGGAAAGAAATTTCTAATAAATATTTTAAAAATCTCAAATGACAATTTAGTCCCCCCCCACATGGCCACAAATAAGAAATATTTTTTTTAAAGATTTATTTTTCATACGCCCTAATTTAATTTTGAAGTGTCGGTAGCCAAATGAACTACCGACACAATTTAAAAAAAGAGAGGAATAAATATGAATAGGAAGGTATCACTTACCTAATACATTGTCAAGGAAAATTATTCATCAACATTATCAGTAATTTGAGCATTTTCCATTAAATAATCTAACTTTTCTTTCCTTTCTATTGCGGTAGTTTTTACATAGACATTGCATCTGCATTTTGGACAAACATGTTTTGAATTATTTAGATATTCTCCTAATTTAGTTATGAAGCTATTATTTATATAAATAGCCTCTTCTCCTTTCCAATTACAACATAAACATTCAAATATGGCTCCTTTCCCTGTTTTTGGAAGTTGAATATCGTAAAACATTTATTTCTCCCATTCGAGTTTTATAGTAAATTTTTGACCCGATGCAGTTTCTCCTTCGCGAATCCAATTTTTACGATATAAACATTCAATTAGATGACTAACAGTAACTCCTAAATATCCATCATCGGTTAAATTATCTAAATCTTCTTTTTTATTTTTAGCAAACTCAAGAAGTTTGCTAAAACATTCCTTTCTTCTTATATCTTTTTCAAATGGAAATTTTCGATTCCAATAATTTAATGTAGCTTGACATTCATCAAATAAAAGTTCAATTGGGCTTTTATTTTTAATAATAATCCAATGATCATGATTATGAATAAGAGTTGATCTCATTTCTACAACTTCTTTATTGATTCCTCCTGAAATGCGATATAAGGTATCGTCTATGAATTTGTAAAAACACATGGCCTCATTTGAAGATTTTATTATGTCTTTGGTTCCTACAATCTTTTCTACTGCCTCTAAAAATTTCATTTTATCTATTCCCCTTCCATCATTAGCTTTTCCGCAATATGATCACAGAAAACATCGAAGGTGTCTTTCACATCAGTTTCCTCTGGCGAAAAACTGCTTCCTGCAGGCGGCATGGTATACACTATTTTTGTTAGGTCGGCTGCAATAACCATAACATCCAAAGGATAACTGGTCCTTTTGGGATGCTCTGCAAAATAATTATCAACATATTTTTTAAACATTTTTACAATTCTCCTTTCAAGATAATACCCATTTGAGTTTTCTAATTACATGATCAAAGGAAAAAGCCATATCTGATCTTTTGGCAGCTTGTCTATATTCTTTCCTATCAGCAAGCTCTTCGGCATCTCTCCAATAATCGTCCCTGTATTCAGTTAATTTTAAAATTTGTTCTTTAATTTCTTCTTCAGATCTCATTTTATTCTCCTTTAAAACATGATTAAATTATCTTACAGAATTGCCCGCCTTGTTATAACATGATCTACACAAGGTAACATAATCTGTATGTGTGCATGTTTGTATTATTTCCTCTTCGTATTCATCGCCAGAAATATAATCCTCGTCTCTGACAAAATCATTTTTCTTTTTGAATTTCTTTCCACAAAAATCACAATGATTAGTTTGATGATTAGGGTCTACGCCAGCCTCTACAATTTTAAATTCCATTTTTACTCTCCTTTCAAAAAATCTTCTATTTTCATCAGCTTTAAAATAAACCCTTTTTCTTTTTTACAGGTATTGTATCGTTTCAAGGAATGGTTATATAGAACGCCTTTGGCATGTTCCATTTCGCTGTTAATATACCATTGTTCATCCATGAAATCAAAAATTGTTGTTGTATCTTTAAATGGTGTTTTTCTAACTCCCCTTCCTGCCCTTTGATAAACTAGCACTTGAGACTTCCATCCAGAAGCCACTATAACCGTTTCTAAGAAAGGTATGTCAATCCCCTTATTGAAGATCCGAGAAGCAATTAAAACGTCTATACTGCCTGTAGAGAAATCCTGAAGAGCCTCCTTTCTTTGTTTTGAAGTGTGCTCGCCATGAACATATTTTACATTGCATTTATCCTCCAAAAGTTTTTGTATTTCATATCCATGATCAGTTTTTTCAATCAATATTAGACTACTTTTGCCTTCTCTTAGTTTCTTTATGGCAATAATGGCCATTTTCATATTTCTTTCTTCATTGAAAACAATCCCTTGATCATAAATCTCCTGCCATTCTCCCTCTATTGGATCAATATAATTTTCTATAAATATCATTGTAGGTTTGGCAATTTTCTTGTCATCAACCATTTTTTTCATTTTGACTTCATAGATGATTGGCCCTATCAAGGCCAAAGTTTTAAATTTATTCTCTTTACCGCTCATGAATGGAGTAGCGGACAAGCCAAGCCTATATCTGGCATTAACCATGAGATTGGCTATTTTTCTATAACTCTTAGAGGCTTCATGGACTTCATCAATAATTAAAAATTCTATATCATTTAAATATTTAATGATATCTGGTTCTTTTTTAATCAAAGAAACTATACTTTGCATAGTTGCTACAGTTACTTTTTTAATAGTGCAATTTCCATCTCCTATAATTCCCGTATCAATACCCATTTTATTTTTATATTCTTCTCTTGTTTGCCTAAGAAGGTCTTTGGTATTACACAAAAAAAGAGTATTTCTGTTTAGTTTTTGGGTAGCAGCAATGGCAATAACGCTTTTGCCACTACCCGTTGAAAGCTTTATTATTCCTCTTTCATTTTCAATTATTTTTTTTACTCCAATTTTCTGATAGTCAAAAAGTTCTAATGTAGAATTTGTTTTCTCATTGTAAAGACTGATATCGTTTAGAGGAATATCTCTTAATGGTGGCCTACTATCCTCTAAATCAATCTCTAATAGACCTTCTGTTTCTTTCAGGACAAAGGGAATAAGGCCAGTAGGAAATCTATCATACCCGGCATGATACATGCTGGCCTCTTTTTGCCATTGCTCTTTAGCGTAATATCTAGATCCCTTTCTATTGTAAGAAAGGCAATCAATAATAATGGCAATTTCTTCATTAGTTCCATATACATAGCAGTGAATATTGTTAAACTTGAAAATTGCCATTATCTTTGCCTCAGCATCGCTTTTAAATCAGCTAGTGCGATTCTTTCTCTTATGATAGAAGGCTTAAAATATTTACAAAATCTTGCTTCTGTGTAGTAAATTAATCCTTTTGAGCGGATACTTGTATCTTTACTTATTTTTGGGTCTATTATTACATACCTATGCCACCCATCAAATTTACCATAGGAAGTTCTATTATGATAAAATTTATAATTTTTTTTATTGGCCAAGATACTAACTTCTTTAGCCAATTTTTTATTTTCTTCATGGCTTGCTAATCTCATTTTATGCCTCCAAGTGAATTTCAGGAACACAGGCCCCTAAATATTCCCAATGATTTCTTTTTCCCCAATATTTTGCGCCTGGATTTGTATCTAAAAAATCTATAAATTCTTCTAAAGTAGAGAGATTAATATAATAGGCTACTGAGAACTTATCCAAATAGGCTTCTTTTGGATATGTAATTCTTGAATGTGCTCTACTTATAAAAAATTTCATTTTATTTCCTTTCTAAATATCTTAGATTTACACTGTAAGTATAAACACTTGCCCAAAAAAATATGGAAAATCAGTTTTGTCTTGGTAAGAGGAAATCAACCCATATCCTTTAGGATAATGAGATTTAAATTTCCTCTTTCTCTTGTTGTCTTTAATTGTTGCCCAAAGAAATCTATAATCTCTAATTTTCATAAAAATTTCCTTGTCCATCTCCTAATCCTAAATTATGAGCTATTACATTGGCAATATAGCCTGGATCACATATGCCCCTAATAGTATATGATCTAACTAAATGCTCAACCATTTTTCTAAACTCTAAAGAAATATTCATTCCTTGAAATGCAATATCAAACCACGCTTCGCTATAAAGTTCCAATTGAGATATTTCTTTCATTAGTCATCATCCTCCATTTGGCAAAGATGAAAATAAGAGTCTTCATCGGGAAAATCTTCTTCAGGATCATAATCTTTTGAATCATAAAAATCTGGAAGCTCATAATCACATTCTGATAAAACTTCTTCTAAAGTAGACATCATCTTTCTCCTATTTCAACACCTGTATTATTTTCTGCATTTGTTCTGGAGTTAAACTGCCTATTCTTTCAACTCTTACGCTTCCATAATATACAGAGATATCTATATAGGCATCTCCTACATTTAAAGAAGCCACCTTATCTGCTCCTGGGCCTTGTTTATGAATCTTTCCATTGCCCCAAAAACAAAGACTTTCAAGAATAGATTTATCCTTGTTTTTAATTTCGATATACTCTTCTTTCAATTTCGTGGCTTCTCTGAAGATTTTTACATAATCAACTAGAAATCTTTTGTCAATTTCAACTGCTATTTTAGTAGGAGTTTTCTTACTGGAAATGCCTATGGAAGAGAAATTCATTCCTAAATTTCTATAAGCCTGTGTTATAAAATCATTTCCATCAATACTTATAGGCAAATGACCAGATATATTAATTTTATCCTTTGTTAAGCTAACATAAAGCATTCCATATTTAGGATCTAATGCTTTTATATTGGCATGAGGAGCCCATGCTCCTGGCCTTGGTTCAAATTCCCATTTGACAGAGATATTTGAAAGTTCATCTGTAACTTTTCTCATAAGATCATAAAAAGAATCTTCCTTTTCTTTTTCTAGCCTTTTTCTTTCTTCTTCCCTTTCCTGCCAAGATTCAACTGGAGTGCTTTCATTCATCATCTTTCTCCTTTTCTTTATTCATTAAAGATATTATACCATCACCTTTAACTTATGTCAAATAAAAGATAATAAAAAAGGGAAGAATAATTGTCTTCTTCCCTCTACCAATTTAAAGAAATATTAATTACTTCCCGGCATCCCTATTCTTCTGTAGCAATGCATCCAATCTCTCGATCAATTCCTGCCAATACTCATCAGGAGTGTATTCGGCGCCTCCATATTTTTTAACAAGAATCTTTTTAGTAACAAGCTCCAATATAGAAAGAACTTGTTTTGCCATTGGTCCATCGGGTTTTTCTTTCTTGCCTTCTGGAAACTTCTCTATACAGGCGGCATATGCATCTGTAAGAGTAATAGCTTTTTCTGTAATCTGGTCAAGAACTTCAGGCATCTTTTCCTTAATTTCCTTAACCATATTCTTGACTTTAAGATAAACATTGCCCAAAGAGCTTTTGTCTTTCTTTGCTTCTTCCAGCATTTCAGGAGCCCATTTTTCCACTACATTGTAACGGGCTTGTTGAGCTGGAGAAATTCCAGCCTTTTTAGCAATTTTATCTCTGGACCTTTCGGGCTTTACCTCTTTGGCTTTTTTGCCTGCTTTAGTTGCCTGTCTTTTTTCTTCTTTTGCTTTTTTGACTTCCTTTTTGACTTCTTCTATTGGCATAAGTCTTACTGCCCACTCAATCCTATCAATATCTGTCAGGTGTCTACGGGCAATATTCTGATCAAACATATAAGTCATCAATTCTTCTTCCGTAAGATTCACCACTCTAATTTTATCAGGAGGAACAGGAAGCATTCCCAATTCTTCAAAAGCCTTAAACCTAGAGTGTCCATCAATTATCCTTCCATCAGGAAGAACTTCAATGGGATCATTTAGTCCCCTTTCTTGAATACTCTTTTTAAGTATTTCAAAGTTTTCCCTGGAAGGTCTAGGAACCAAAGCAAGCAATTCAGGATCTACTTTTATCTGCATAATTGGATAGTCGTCTTCAGGAGGAATATTTTCCTCTACTGGCTCCACTGTCAATTCAGCAGGAGTTTCGCCCATAACCTGTGTCTCTTCTGTCATCTCTTCATTTCCTTTCATACATATGAGTTTAATTATAGACTCAATGGCCTCTTTTTTATCAGAAGCCTTGATATCTAAAGCCTTTTTGATTTTTTGAAGTTTTGGAGTGTTTGTTGCCAAAAGATCTGTTTTAAATTTGTCTACATCCCCCAAGCAGACTCTTTCAAAATAAGAATTGATCATGTCTTTAGACGTTAGTTCTACAGAAATACTCATTTTCCTCTCCTTTTTTTAAATTCTAATAAAAGTATTCCATCTTTTTTTTGTTTTGTCAACTAAAAATTCTCAGTTGTAAAAAAATTTTTAAAGTGGTGACATTGTCACCACTTTAGATTTTATCAATGTGATTCGGGCTCAACCGGCTCATTACATCTTATACATAATTTTTGTAACCATGCTACCATATTACTAGAAAGAGTTTTATAAGAAGTTAACCCCTCTACTTTGGCAGATTTAGAAATATGTCCACATTTCTTACAGTGAAAAAAAACATAATCACTGGTGCATGTTATGGTGTCTGGATTTCCCATGAGTGGCATTTTATTTCTCCTTTAATTATTTATAAAGCTGTAGTCTTTAATGTCCACAATTGCACTGTCAAGAAGCTTATTTAATTCCTTGTTCCATTTTCCTGCTCCAATCAAAGAATTTTCTCTTTGTAACTCAGTCATGGCTCCATGAAATCCATACAGATCATTGTCATAATCTCCTATGGAGTCTTTTTTAAAAAACAAATCATGAAATCTTCCAAATTTACCAGCGGGAAGCACTTTATTTTCAATTGCCCTAAATGTTAATGCCTCCATATCGCTTCTTGTAAGAGAATAATCATGAAGTTTTTCATGCCATTTAGAAAATCCTTCTAGATTTCCTCCTATCTGTTGAACTGCGTTTCCTGCAATACTTCTTATTTCTTCCAAATCAAGAAGTCCTGTATGTTTTCTGAATTGGAGAAATTCTCCGCTGAATGCAAGATTAGTGCAAACAAATATTTTGATTCCAGCAGTTATCCCAATTGCCATTGATTTATCCATTGCATTTCTCATGCCAAGACTAAATGCCCTGTCCTCATCAATGGCCCTCAATTGATATACGGCAAATAATCGCATACCTGATTCATTCATAGAGTATTCTGCACCCATGATTTCATAATCCCATTGATTAAGGGCATTTCTTAAAGATATATCCAATTCTTTATGATGAATGGGATTCCAAGTGGAAGTTCTTTGCACCTTTGGAACTGCATAAACTTCTTCTAAGGAATTTCTTCTCCCTTGATGATCTACTAACATTTTATTTATCCTTTTTTTCTGGAACTATTGTAAATTTAGGCAGATTTGCCTCAGTGAGATCGGCCCCTATGAGACTGGCTCCTGTGAGATTTGCCTCAGTGAGATCGGCCCCTATGAGATTGGCTCCTGTGAGATTTGTTCCTGTGAGATTTGTTCCTGTGAGATTTGCCCATGTGAGATTTGCCTTTGAGAGATCGGCTCCTGTGAGATTTGCTTCTGTGAGATTTGCCTTTGAGAGACTGACTCCTGTAAGATTTGCCCATGTGAGATTTGCCTTTGAGAGATCGGCTCCTGTGAGATTTGCTTCTGTGAGATTTGCCCCCCTTTTTATAGCCTCAATAACTAAGTCTTTAATATTATCTATTTCTAGATTTTTATAGATAATATTTCCTGTGTATCTATTTGTGATTTTCATTTTTTAGAGTCCTCCATTAACTTTCTTTCAATTAAAATTCTTACAGTTTCCATTCTTTCCAGTATATTTTTAGCTACTCTATTTACATCCTCCATTTCATTTCTTTTCTTTCTTTTCCTAAGTTTTTTTAGGGTTTTATCCAGTATCTCTAAAGAGAATATTGATATTACTTCTGCTTTTTTTTGTTTAGTTTTCATATTTACCTGGAATTGAAACAATTATTGTCCTGGCCATAGTTCCAGAAGACTTAAAGGCATTTTCTTGCAATGCCTCAATTCTTCCATTTCTTGCCTCTATTATATCACGAAAATCAACTGTGAGTCTATTAGACCTAAAAGTAACAGAGCTAGACATTACAGACACTAACAATCCATCCGGCTTTAAAAACTCTAAAGCATGTGTTACATGTTTAATGTCTTGCTGTTTCCCGAATGGTGGATTCATTATTACTCTATCATATTCCTTAATGGGAAATATTTGAAGAAAGTCAGCATTTGAAATTCTTTTATAACATTTGTCTTTTTTTAATTCCTTACAATTAGATTCCAACAATTCTATACAATCAATTTTTTTTGTCATATTGGCAATTTCTCTAGCAATTGCCCCTTTACCGGCAGAAGGCTCCAATACCTCCATATGAGGTTCAATTTTAGCCAATTGAAGTAATCTATTGACTACTGACAAGGGAGTCTCAAAAAACCCAAAGTCTTGAGGTCTTGTTATTTCTCCTGTGAGAATAGTTCTTTCAATAAAATCTTCAATATTTTCTGTAAAAATATGACACTTTTCCTTTCTACTCCACTTGCCACCGGCAGCTTCTAATACCTTATTGGTATCTAAATAAAGCTTTCTATCTAGTTGACCATTAAGAAAGAGTTTATCTTCTTTAATGGTAGCTTGATCTAACACATTCAAAACTTGTTCACTTATTTTCATTTATTTTCTCCTTTATTTTCTCACTACTCCACAAGTACAATCTTCCATTCCGCAAAGAGCCTTGAATACACGATTATATCTAGCTCTATCTGCCCTAGAGGGTAATCCAATAGAGCCAAATACAGCAGTTTGTATATCTTCCCAGGCTTCCCATTGATTATTCCAGGGGCCGCGCACCTTCACCTCAGTATTATGAAATGAGTTTTTCAACGTGATTATTTTCATTTTATTCTCCTTTATCTAAGATACGCTGGTCCATATGGACCAATATTCTGTATTCCATTGTGTTCATCAAAGATATTTCCTCTTGCATGTTTAGCAGGAGCTTTCCAAGAAGCAGGTTTTAAAACGTTTCCATTGGTTTTATCAACAAATGCCCATGCACTAGCAGAAGATATGTCTCTTCTTACAATTCTAAGATATCTTCTACCTTCATCTATGGTCAACTCTTGAGGATATCTCATAGATTGATTATGTCTCTCTATGATTCCTTGACACTTCATAAAAAATTGTTGAAATTTTTCTTCAAAATTATTCATTTTATTCTCCTTTCCCAATATGGCATAAATGCAAATGGAATTTCATACCATACTTTCCCATCTATTTGAGATATAAAAGTAGTTACATTGTTTTTAAATTTATACTTTTCAATAATGGCCTCACTTTCTGGACACTTAATAACGTAAAGATCTGAGTTATGATGATCCAATTTAATATTGGCTTCTTTTAATTGTCTATAAATGTCCATTATCTTTCCTTTCTTCCAAAATTACATTGAGTCATTATTTTGCCTATAAGATCATTATATCTTATGTGATTTGGATCATTGAAGTCAGCTACTATAAAACTTTCGTTTCCAAAAAGTCTTTCTTTTAAAATGAAAAACTCTTTTACTTCCTGCATGGTCAACCTGTCAAGATTCTTTATTTTTTTCATTTTTGCTTCCTTTCTTAATTTGATAAAATATTATACGACTATTTTTAACCTTTGTCAAATTAAACCAAAGTGGTGACATTGTCACCACTTTCAATAAACAGGATTACACCTATAATCTTCCAAAATGTCTTCAAACTCCAAATCTTTTTTGTTGTATGAGGCGTAAAAAAATCTCCCTTCTTTGACAGATCCTCTTTTAATCAAAGGGATCTTGTTTATATCTTTACAGTGAAAATATTTTATTAATTCAGTATTCATGTCTCCTACAATTATGTCATCATAAAGAGTCTCTTGTTCTAATTCATCTTCAGGATATTCTTGAGAAAAAGACCCCATAAAATAAAGCTCATATGAAGGAGTAAGTTCACAACAATGATAAACCTCTTTTGGATTGTAAAAATATACCCCAAAAATCTTTCCTGCTCTTTGGACAATACCTTCGTTCCAATACTCAGTTTCATCTAATACGATTCCATAAATTCTAGGCATTTTAACACCTCGCACCTATTTTATAAAATACTCTCATATTTTTATCCCATGCTTCACTATATCCATATAAGCTGACTTCAAGTCCAGAATTATTTTCTAAACTAACAGCTCTTAAAACCTTTCTTCCTTTGTATGGCAAAAGAGGAATAGAAAGCCTTATAGCCTCTTTTGGACCTTTTGCTTCTACATAATCAGGCCCATATTTTTGATCCTTTACATTCCAAATGTAAAATTTCATTTTAATCTCCTAATCCATAATATATATTTGTTTTTTCAAATATTTGTCGGCTAACTTAATTGCCAATTCTTCATCATGAATTTCTAAAAAGCTCACATTGCCTTTCATAAGATAGACTTTCATATCTAGATATCTCTTCCAGTAAAGCTTCAAATTTTTCCATTTTTCTTTCTCCTTTTATTTTCTACATGAGATTTAACAAATTCTTCAAAATACTCCATATTTTCTTTGGTTACTGGTTTCCAATTGTAATAAAGTAATCTCATCATTTCTTCCCATGTTACAACTCTACCTCGTGAAAATGGCCCACAATACAAAACAGTATTCTTGTGGGGATTTACGTACATATCTGTAAATCCCCACTTACAAGCATTTATATACCAATAATAGCCAAGTCTTCCTAACATCTCATCTTTTTCTTTAACGGTGAAAGGAATGGTTTTCCATCCCTTATCTTCATCATATTGATAAAAGTTTTCACAATAGCCTATTACATCAGCACTTGCACAATCCCAACAAGAATCGCCATCATGCCAATTTCTATCTCCATCTGCATCAAGACATTTTTCAAATCTTGTGCAGAAGGCATTACAATCCTCTGGATTTGGGAATTTCTTATTCCCGTATTGAGTAGAGTATGTTAGTTTTTTCATTTTATCTTCCTTTCAATACAAGCTCTATTTGAACAGTTTGACATGGATCATATAAATATATTCCAGAGTTCCCTCCACAAATATAAAAATCATCAACGTAGTCATCCTCACTTCTTCCGTCTTTTATTGCATCTTGTCTTAATTCTTCTAAATGTGGGTCATCCCGTTTAGACCATAGTCCAGGATATTTATTTTCAGACTCAAAATAATCCAAAAGCTCATCAATGGCGTCTTGTTCACTACTTCCATGAACCTTTACAAGAAAAGCTGATAAGACATGACCTCCAATTCTTACTTCATAGATATTTTCCCATGAATACCGATATTTGAAGGTTTTTTCAGGAATTAAATCATATCTCTCACAAGTTTTAGAGCGAACAATGTTTACCATTTCCTTGCTCCTTTTTGATTTCTTGATTTCTCAACTAACTGATATCATTATAACATTGTTTTTAACTATTGTCAAATTACACAAAAGGAAAAAGCCCAATCAAGGGATTGGGCTTATGAAATAATTATTTTACTAATTAATCACTAAGGGCTTTATTTTTCAATACCTCGTCTAAATCAATTTCCCAATCTCCTAACATCCAAATTCTTTTATCATTTTCAAACTTAAATTCGTAATCAGGCATTTGTGCAAGTGCTTCTCTAAAATAGTAATTTAATTCTTCATATGCGAAATTTTCATCACATGGGATATAATCTCCTTCTCCCATGCCATTGTCAAATGCCAATGATTTTATTTCATCACTTTCTAAATTTTGATATTCTATCTTTGGACAATACTCTTTTAAGTATTCCTTAGCATCTTCAACGGTATAAATTGTTTCTTCTTGCGCCGGAACAATTTCTTTAACATCCATTTGTTGAGAAAAGACAATAAATGGACTTATTCCCCAAGGAATACCCGTAACATTGAATTCTCGTTTATGATATATAGGAAATTGTCCGCAATATTTTTCATCGCCTACATGAAAACCATTTCCATTCATTGCATATCTATTTGCCTTAAAGAGTAGAAGCTTGGAATTTTCAAAAGACTTATCAAATGGAAATACCTGTGTTTCATCCTCAGTGACAAATCCTACCCAAGAGCAAGTTTTCTTCAATCCTTCATACAATGCCAGTGCGTCAATTGCCTCAACATTCCATTTGTTTTCACTCATTTTTTTCTCCTTTATCAAAAGAATATGATAATTGTGAAGAATCATTATCTTCTTTTTCATTAAAATTATAGGATTCAATGCTTATTTGTGTTCCATCTGAAAAATGAATAAATAGGTGTTTATTTGTGGCAACTGCTATGGCAATAGATTTTTCTTCCATTTGCCTTGAAATATCTTCAAATTCTTTTTCTAACATTTTTTCTCCTTTTTATTTATTTAGATCAATAGTTTCCATTTTAAACAACTTCTCTATTAATTTAAAATACTCGCTATATTCAGCAATTTGAGACTCTAAATAATTATAATCGTGACCAATTTTTATATAATTTTCTAACCAATATTCTAAAGAGTGACATCGACAACCTATAGAAATAAATTCATTGGAAATGACAATAAGAAAATCTCTGGAGCCTTGAATTTGTAATGGCGTTTTTGAGATCTCACCGCCAGAGATCACGCCGCCATAGATCTCACCGCCAGAGATCCTTGCGCTGCCATAGATCACGCCGCCAGAGATCACGCCGCCAGAGATCTCACCGCCATAGATCCTTGC
>Ga0208375_1001874_pt1 | contig 21493 bp, 28 predicted proteins | sample RifOxyD1_FD_184038 | JGI IMG/M metagenome (GOLD analysis project Ga0208375, IMG submission 184038) | Soil microbial communities from Rifle, Colorado - Rifle Oxygen_injection D1 (SPAdes) | ecosystem: Environmental > Terrestrial > Deep subsurface > Rock core/Sediment | place: Rifle, Colorado... | reverse complement strand
GGGGGGGGGGGCGGCTGTTTTGTTTAAGGGATGCGTTGCAGAGCGCAGAAAGCCATTACCTGGATCGGTGGCACTTTTTACTACAGATCAGCTAGTACCTTTGATGTTGACAATGTGTGTACTGTGGTGCACAGTATAAAAATGAGGCTGACTGTCAAGGTTCGTAGAACCGAACTGTATGAAACAGAAGATGGTAAACAGCCATACAACGAGTGGCTGTGGAGCTTGAAGGACGTCCGAGGGAAGGCCAAGGTTGCGGCACGGGTGGATCGAGCCACTCGTGGCAATTTTGGCGATTATAGAGATTTACACGCCGGCATTTTTGAACTCAAAGAAGATTTCGGGCCCGGTTATCGCATTTATTTCGGCATCGAGGGTGACGAGATCATTATTTTGCTTGTGGGCGGCGACAAGGGATCCCAGAACAGGGACATCATGAAAGCAAAAGAATACTGGACGGATTATCTCTGGAGGAAGCACAGATGAAAAAGAAATTGTCAGACTTGGACGATATTATGATTGAACACTTGAAGGACCCCGAGTTTGCGGCCGCATACCTTAGAGAACACTGGGAATACCAAGGACCGGATAAACTTGATCTACTTCTCCAGGCTCTTCACCGGCTTGCACAATCACGAGGGATGACAGCGGTGTCGAGAAAATCCGGAGTGAGCCGAAGAAATCTTTACAAGATGTTTTCAGAAAAAGGGAATCCTTCGGCCAGAACTCTTCTGGTTGTCATGGGCGCACTTGGTGTAAGAATGACCATTGATCGATCTGCGCCGCGCCGTAAGATCTTAAAAAGAGGATAATTATCTCTGGCATAACGAACCGCCTCACGTTTGGCGGCAGGGCTCACCATTTTTTTGAATTAATGTCCCTCAGCATGGTGATGTCGAGTGTCAGGTCAGCGACGATCCGCTTGAGTTTTCGGTTTTCGTCTTCAAGCGCCCTGAGCCGCCTGACATCACTTACTTCCATGCCGGAAAATTTGGCCTTCCACTTGTAAATCGTGGCATCGCTAACGCCGTACTTGCGACACAGCTCCTTGACCGGCATCCCGGCGGCGCATTCTTTCAATACCTGAATGATCTGCTCTTCGGTAAATCGCGTACCCTTCATTTTGTCCCCCTTTGTCGGTGTTATGACACGGAGTGACTCTATTTCAAATTGGTACGAATTTCGGGGGGAAGGTCAGTCTTTGCCGGAGATGTTTTGAAGCCGTTTAGTTAATCGGTTGCTCATAACTATATCCGATTATATCTGAATATATCTAAAAATAAAAGCCCGGGGTTTTTGCCCCGGGCTTTTCGAAGTGGTGGAGACGGCCTGTTCTGAATAAATCTGCTACTTTGCACGCTGCTTTTTCCTATTATAGGAATAATGCTTTTTTAATGCAACAGGTGTTTGCTTTACCTCCCAGTGTCCGCGTTTTGTCGGGCCCACGTGCAATATCACACCCTTTTTTTGCAAATGGCTTAAATGATACTTCACTCCGCTTAAACTGATCCCAAGCTTGTCAGCCATAACATTACGAGTAATTTGTGAATCCGCCTGAATCAAAGCAACGAGTTGTTGCGCTGTTTGGCTGATTTTTTCAAGGGCAGTTGTAGGACAGTTCTGGGGCAGTTGTGGGACAGTGGCTTTTGGCTCGCCCTTGGTTGTCCGGTATTCCTCCGGACGTTCAAAAATCACATCAAAGAACGTCGTGCTCTCAAATTTTGCTGGTTTCAGACCTGCTTTTTCCAAAAGAGCGGCAATTCTAGGAATGCCGGAACCAATCCTCTCCGATTTGTCCATCCGGTGAAACAGATCGGCCAGAAGCTCATTGCGCCTGACTGATTTTTTGCCAAGCATCGAACGCGGCAATCCTTCAGGGAGTCCGCCGGGACTTGATACATTTACACGGTCCGCAAGTACTTCAATCTGGATATTTGTGCCGCTCATTGAATAGTCGCGGTGGATGATCGCATTAACGATTGCCTCGCGGATGGCATCGAGCGGAATTTCGTAGATGTCGTGCCGGCGCATGTCGCGTATTTCAGCGCGTTCATTCAAATGCTTTTTGACAAATGCCTCGGCTTCACGAAACTGGGTCAACAAGTCATCACGCACATATTTTTTGTCATAGATATGCACCCGCTCGGTTCCCTTGAATGCCACAAGGTGCATCTGACAATGAATCATGAAGCGACCAACATCCCTGGCAAACATCATGACCGCCGCATGGGTCAATTTGCCTTCTTGCCTCAATTTCAAGGAATCCAGAAGATCAGCAAGCGTTTTCTTGCTGACCTTGATATGGGTATCTGTTTCTTTCAAAAATTCACGGACTTTATCGAGGGAAATATCAGCCAAAGTAAAACCAGAAAGTGGTTTTGCGTCGAAGTGAAACGACGCCTGTGATTTGAAAATATTCCTTACATCCTTTGGTGCAAGTTTTTGTGTGATGGAGTCAAAGCGTTTGAAAAAACCGGCGGAGCACATGTGCGGTTTTTCGTCGCCCTCCGGAACATCAATGACAATCACGCCGCCATGCTGCTTGACGTTGATTTGTATTGCCGGTTGACAATTGCGGGCAAGGTCAACGATTTCTGATTTCATGGCATTTGTGAGTTTTTCTCCCCGGATTGATCCATCGTCGGTAACGCCAAGCAGTATCTTTCCGCCCTTGGCGTTGGCAAATGCAACGATGTCCTGCACTATCTTTGAAGAGTATCTCTCCTTGAATTCAACCGTGAGGCCTTCGCCTTCCTTGATGAGTAAATTTGTATCAATCATAAAATCAGAATTCCTTGAGGCAACTTTCAGCAATTTTTCTCCTGTTGGCAAGAAATAACGCCGGATATGGGTGGTTGCATACATCAATATACCCCATAATAAGTAAGGGGTGAATGGGTTTGCTCGGTGTGCATGTCTTTTACCTTTTTTCCGTTAATTAGAAAAAACAATTGTCATTTAATCCTGTCGGTATCGATTTGTTGATCTGAGACGAGATATCGCGAAACCATTTTTTAGCCATCAGAGAACGTTTAAAATAAACATAGAACTTCCGGGGGGCAAGGGGGCGCTTCAATCGATAAATCACGATATCCCTGTGCTTGTGTTTAACTGTAGCAGCCAAAAATATACTTGGAATTAGCGACCAGTTAAGTTGTTTCTCGACACGTCCACGAATAAGATTCCAGTTTTCGCAAGAATAGGTGCATCTGCCCATATTTGATAACCCATACATGCTTCGAAAATGATCAAAATATGGTAAATCAGCTGAATATTGAGCGTAGGGGTAAGTATCGCATGTTTTTGCCCAATCCTCGGCGCATTTGGCGCTGTTTATCCATTTTCTTGGAATCACGAGCCTTAAATCATCAACGAAAAGACATTTCCGCGTATAGTTGTATGACTCGCATTCAGAAGCTGTAATGCCGATCTCAAGCGCTTGCCTGCGTATAAGGTCTGCGGTAGCAGCGCCGTCCAATAACATCAGCTTTAATCTACATTGAGTTTTGATTCGATTCGCGCACAAAGCAAGAATTTCCTCTCTGGCCCCGATTCTGATTTCGGTGTTTTCTGCTTGGTCAAGATCAGAAGACAAGCCATTGACAATATCTTCGAGTCCGTCCAATCGCATGCCAAGCTTGTTCGCAATAATTCCCCCCATCTTTGTCAGTCGTTTGTTTCTGCCGATGGTCTCGAAAATATCGAACTGAAAATAGTCTTCAACTTGTTTGAGCTGCCGCGATACCGTTGCTTCGGTGGTATTCAAATGACGAGCAGTGCCCTTGATATTACCTGTCTTTCCATAGACAGCTAAACAGTGCAGCAGGTGGACAGGGGGACAGCTTTTCATTGCTAACGATTACACTTATGTAAGTAATAAGTACATATTTATGCATTGAAGATTATTTATGTTGCCATGTATTGGTGATGAGAAACAACTGATCAAGGAGAAAGCATGAAAATCTTGATAAATGCAGTAATTTTGACAGCGCTGATTGCGGCTTCCGCTTATGCAGTCGAGGCGGAAGATACGAAGATGCCGACATGCTTTTGTCGTATGAGCCAAGATGATAGTAGAGCAGAGTTTGGATATGAATTGGTACAAATTGATATGAACGGGAGCACAGTAGTTATAGATTTTTATCCAGGCAAAGGTGACATGCCGTCGTATTCTCCTTATGCGCGTGGGTATGCAAGAGAATGGTGCAATCTTAATCTCGCTAGACGCATTAAAAACAATTACTGTATAAAAGGATCTCAAGAAAATTGATTTACGGAGGATTATAATGACTGCAAAATATGTGATAACTTGGTTTATTCCATTAATATTCTTATCGCGTGCTTCACTGGCGTATGAATGCCTTTTCAGAGCGACAGAACTGAAACAGCCCGTTGCCATTCGTTACTCAGAAGGTCAGCCTCCACATACATTTGAGACGGTATTTGAGAATGTACCATCAAGAGACGATCGTACGACGATTCGTGTAACGATCGGAATAGAGAAGGGTATATTTCGTGCCGTAGTCAATGAAGAAATCTATTGGGATGGTGGCATGAATAGTCACAGCTACAATACGCCGATAGAAGCAATGATGTTGCCAGATTTTAAATGGGTGAAGCTAATCAATGAAAAGGGCCATCGCGAACTTGAATGCAAGAGTGAATAAATGAAAAAGTATATACTGCACGCGCACACAAAATGTGTAAACCATGCGCCCATATTTGAAAAACGTAATGATATCATGTACTTATCTGGTGGAGACGCCCCGTTTGGTTTGGTTTCAACTGCTTATTCCATGTATGCGGCTAATGTAGCCGCGCTCTTAGCCTGACTTTTGATCAACACGTTTAGCGTTTGCCTCGAAAATCGAAGAGGTTCACGACGTGACCCATAACGGCCTCGTCGCTCGGTAGGAACTTGAGCCCCTCGGTGGCGCCCGCCTCGTCGATCCCGGCCATGCGGATGTATCGTTGCATGGTCTTGATGTCCTTCCATCCACCAATCTTCATCACCCGAGTGGGAGCGACCCCATCCGAGATGAGCTGCGTCGCAAAGCACGCCCGCAGCGTATGAAACTTGATGGACTTGAGGCCAGCTCCGAGACAAAACGCCCGAAAGACTCGGGCCTGCTCGCCCTTGTCCCATTCCCAAAAGTGCGGGAGAACACGCTCTTGATTTCCGGTCTTTGCTCTCTGTTCTCGTAAGAGCCAGTAAAGCTCGCCAGAAATCGGAACGCTTCTCCAGTAGCCGCCTTTGGTGGGGCCGATCGTCTTTGTCCGGGTGTTCCAGGTTTTAGTGCAACGGATCATCCCATACCGCCGTTTGTCGGCGGGCAGGTTCTCCTGGGCTCTTCCGATTTCCTCGGAGACCATCTCGATGTCTGTCCAAAGCAGGGAATGAAGCTCGCCGGATCGCATCCCGGTCAGAAGCGCCATCGCCCAAATCGGATACCAAGCATGATCATGATCGCGGGCCGTGGTGAGAAGCGTTCGGATCTCCGCTAACGTCAGAATCTCCGGTAACGTGTCTTCCTTCTCTTTGCCCACGTCGAGCCCATGCACCGGACTATTCTGAACGCCGACGATGAGTCGTTCCTCGATGCCCCAGTTGTAGACGACGTTGATCGTGATTTTGAGGTGTTTGAGAAAGCCCACTTTTTTGTCGGACTTCTCTGCCATTCTCAAAATGTCCCGACCGTCGCCGCGATTGAGTTCGGAGGCGATTCGATTCAGCCACGGCCTCGTCCAGTTCCGTAGCAGCGCTGAGTGATCCATGATCGTCGTCAGGACATATGCTTTTGATGGGTACGTTCTTTTTTCGTGCTCCCAGCGGTCGATCACGGACTCCCAGGTTGCCCCCTGGTTTTCGACGCGACCGAGCCTGTGAGCCAGTTCGATCGTGAATTTTCTATCTTCGGATTCCGCTTTCTCTCGGCTTGTAAAGCCAATCAAAAGCTTTTGCACGCGAATCGTCGGATTGATCTTGCTGCGAAGATTTATGTAAATCTTCCAGTAGGTCTCTCCTTCTTTTTTATAACTGATAACGGCCATATCTTGCTCCTTTCATGAGGGAGTCTTCGAGCAGCCGATCCAGTTCCGACCTTTTGAAATACAGTCGGCGTTGCCACCTGTAAGCGCGGACTTGTCCGCGACAGACAGCGGCGCGTAGAGCGCCAACGGTTTTTCGAAGGTAATTCGCGGCATCCTTCGAATTTAACCAAACCAAATTTTCAAAGAGCATTTCCGTCGATTGAATTCTGACGGTGTTATCTGCGGAAAACATACACGCTCACCTCTGGGTCCACAAGGAATCGCATTGTGCAAAAACCTCCTTGGATGACGGCAGATAGAGCAACTGGAGTGCCAAGGTTGCGCGGTTGCTAAGTGTTGGATTTTTTAGGGATCGTGGTTGGCGTGTAGCGCGGGCGAGACTCGAAAGTTTCAAAAACAGGACTTACAGGGAGACTTTCATAGCAACAGGGCTGCGTCGGAACCAATGGCGGCATACGAATGGGCGATTGCTGTAAGTCATTGAATAGAGGAGTAAAGAGTAGCTGTTCGCTGTTTTGGTGGTCAAGTAAAACACATCATAAACTTGACAAAAAACTGGAAATAGCCGATCCTAAGAGTAGGAGGCAATGTTGTGACAGCAGCTCAAACCATTCGCAAGCGAATCACCGATCAAGGGCCGGATTCTCTTTGGAACTTCGATGATTTCGTTACGCTTCCGCAGCACGCGGTGGCAAAGACCCTGAGTCGTCTAGCCAAGGAGGGCTTGATCCTTCGAGTGCGAAAGGGGCTGTATTACTATCCGAAGGCGACGGCGCTCGGGCTTTCCCAGCCGGGGGCCTCGGCGCTTTTCGCCAAGGCGATTAAGAAGTCGAAGGACGTCACCGTTTATTCCGGTGGTACCGCGTCTTTTCAAAATCTCGGGATCACGACGCAGATTCCGGCTCAGTATACGATTCTTGGAGAGCTGACGTCGCGGAAGATCCAGATCGGTAAAATGACGGCCAGGATTCAGCGGCGCTCGCTTGCTCATTTAGGTGGGGCGAGTCAGGAGGACGTTTGGGTTTTGGACTCTATTCGTAATCTGAAGCATGTGCCGGACTCAACGCCCGCTGAAGCGGTTGCAAAGATTTTGAGGAATTTTCACGACGCACATCGTCCCATGAAGAAGCTCCTGCGTTTCGCGCAAGGTGAGCCGCCAAGGGTCAGGGCCGTTCTGGGCGCGATCGCGGAGCAGCTCGGCTATCGTGGACCGGAGACAAGGTCGCTCAAGAAGTCGCTTAACCCGCTGACAAAATTTCATATCGAAATCACTTCGGTGCTTTCAAATGCGGCTTCTTGGAATATTGTGTGACCATGCTGTTGCACGGGCATCCAGATTTCAGTGCCTTTATCAGAATCGTTGCGCGGGAACGCGGCATTCGCGAGGCAAGCCTCAACAGTCTTTTCGTGCCTTCAACAAATCGGTAAGAACCGCCTCCCAGTCGCTTTCGATGGTTCGACCGATAAACAGGTGATCGATCAAGCCTTGGTTGTGCAGGTCAATAAATCGAGCGAGGTCGGACTTACGTGCGTTCCACTGTTCTTTGCCGTCAAGAAAAACGATGTGACTGATCTTGTGTTGGGACTTTTCTTCAAACTCACGAATCTCTCGGCCGACCAAATGGCATTCATACACGGCGTCGCTCATCTTGCTGCCGCCGCTTGTCTTGCCCCAATATTCCTTGATCTCCCAAACTACGTAAGGGTCGCGTAGCGTTGGGATTGCGCCATCGAGATTTCTGGCGGTAACATGCAGGTGGTTGTCGATGCACCACACACATCTGCGGGTAGGGTCAGTATCTAAGGTTTCATCGAAATTTTTGCAGACTCTCTCAGCGATGGTTCCAACCGTTGCGATCAATGTCTTCGATGATTGATGGTGGTCCTTACTTTGTGTTTTCGTTACCTTCCATTCGATAGATTCAGATCTGCAGAAAGCCTTCGCTTCTTCCTCTGTGCGGAGCGCTGCAAGCGCGTCCTGGAGAAGTTGTTCGCGTTGAGAGCAATAACTGATGACCAGCTTCGCCGCGTCGTCATTCAGGTTCAATAATTCCCACCACTTTGACTCGCCCTTTTTCGGTGCGGAAAGTTCTTTCAGGAAATCCTTTTGTTCATTTCCGCGAAGTGAGCAGTAAAAACGAAGAAGCTCCCAGAACGGGGCTTTCCAGCCGAGCTTGCGCCAAGATTCTAGGGTGAATTTATTTTTCATTGAATGACCTCGTACACCGGGCGTTGTTCCAGTAAGGGTTGTAGGTCGAAAGTGATTCGTTCTTCGACAAGGCTCGGACATGCGGGATCAATCTCGAAACCGACAAACCTGCGCCCACAGCGGTTGGCGGCGAGCATCGAAGCCCCGGTCCCCATATAGGGGTCAAGCACCGTGTCGCCATCATACGAATACATGCGGATCAGCCGATATGGAATCTCGACAGGGAAGACGGCTGGATGGCGCTTAAACTTTTCTGAGATGCTCTCAACTCTCCACCATTGCTGAGTCCATGATCTCCATTCGGCGAGGGACATCTTGCTTTTTTCTCGCAAGGGCTGAGTCACGCGTCTTTTGCCGGGTTTCTGCAACACCCAGATGTACTCAAAATAGTTCTGGTTGAAGATCGTCAAGGGATAGGGATAGCTGCCGAGTAATGGTCCACCGAAATTTCTGGTAAACCCCTTGTCCCAGATATAACGCTCCAAAAGCCTAAAACCGGCGTCTTGTGCAACTTGGAGCGTATCGCTGCCAAATGGAATCCGAGAAATGGTCGAATCGTCCGAATATCGGTACTTCGTGATGATGTCGGCGACGTTCAGGGCGAAGCGTCCGCCTGGAACGGTTACTCGAAAAAGTTGCTCGCAAACCGACGTGAAGTGACGAATGAAGCCGTCGTAGTCAAACTCCTGCCCGCGCTCAAACTTTGTTGTGACATATGGAGGGCTGGTAACGATCAAATGTACCGAGGAATCAGGCAGGCGCTCCAACTCTCTATTGTCCATCACGTAGACTTTGTGCGTCATTTGCCTGCTTCCACCCCTTGCACGAGTTTGGACAACGGTACGCCCATAGCACGGGCAATCTTTACCATTACAGTAAGGGTAGGATTTCTTTCGCCGCGCTCTAGTCCGCCGAGGTACGTTCTATGCACTTCAGCGTGGTCAGCGAATCCTTCTTGAGAAAATCCTCTTTGCTTGCGAAGCTCGCGTAGTCGATTCCCAAAGTGAACGCACTCGGGGGTCTTAACCTGTAACATTGACAGCAATATGCTACGATGCTACTTCTTAGTCCACAGCCTATGAGTATCAGCCTAAACGCCCAACCAGAGTTCCAGTTCAACATCGAGAGAACAACCGTTGTCTCGAAGAAGGCGGAGCCGTTTGTAAAGTGGGCAGGAGGGAAGCAAGCTCTCATCTCGCAGCTTGTTCCGCATTTTCCAAAATCCTACACGCGGTACTTCGAGCCATTCATCGGTGGTGGTGCGGTCTTCTTTGCTACAAGGCACTCGAAGGCCGTGATTTCGGATCAGAACGAATGGCTCATCGACACGTATGAAGCGGTTCGAGACAACTGGCAAGCGGTCGCGGCGAAACTCGATACATTGCCCAACACAAAGACGGACTACCTTCGGATTCGGGCGATACTGCCAAAGTCCCTGGACTTGGTTGATCGTGCTGCCCATTTTGTTTATCTGAACAAGACCTGCTTTCGTGGACTTTTCCGCGTAAATCGCCAAGGGCAGTATAACGTCCCGTATGGAGCCTATGATCGGCGCTACTACGATCCGGCAAATCTCGCAGCGGCTTCGGCGGCGCTCAAAGGAGCCACTGTTCTACGCGGAGATTATGAAGCCGCAGTGGTTGGCGTTAATGAAGGTGATTTCGCTTATTTTGATCCACCCTACTATAAGCTGGGCGGCTATTCAGACTTCAACCGCTATACGGCTGGGCAGTTCAGGGAAAGGGATCAAGTTCGCCTTGCGGCGCTTTGTAACGAACTTACCGAACGTGGCGTGAAGTGGGCGCTGAGTAACAGCGATACCCCCTTCATCAGAGCGTTGTATAAACGGTATCGCATGGTGACGGTCAATGCTCGCAGAGAGATAAATCTAAAATCACAAGAGCGCGACGTTGCCGAGCTACTTGTATTGAACTACTGACCGCTCGTTAGTTCCGCCCGTGCTCACTCCCAGCATGAGTCGCACGCGCTCCCGCGAGAGCGGTCATTTAAGGGTCAGATGATAAGGTCAGATGATGGTGTCTTATCTTCCTAAAAACCTACGGTTTTTGCTCCAGAGCACCCACCCACACCCTTTGGGTTTTGGTTGGGTGCTCTGGAGCCGGAAGATAAGACAATAAGAATGAGGATTAGGATGGGTTGGTAAGGCGGGAGCGTGTGCGGAGATAATGATGGTTAGGTTGGGGTCGGGGAGGGGGAAAAACGGGGACAGGTGGTACAAGGAAAGTTGCAGGCGGGAAGACGCAGGATCGCGAGGAGCGCGTGAAGCGGTTTCAGCAGGAGCCTGCGGTCAAGGTATTCCTCATCAGCCTGAAGGCTGGCGGCGTAGGTCCGAACCTGACAGCGGCGGACTATGTGTTCATTCTTGATCCGTGGTGGAATCCGGCGTTGAGACTCAGGCCATCGACCGAACGCACCGGATCGGGCAGAAAAAGAAAGTGATCGCATACAGGTTGATTGCTCAGGATACGGTCGAGGAAAAGATTCTGTCTCTCCAAGAAAACAAGCGCGAGCTGGCGGATGCCATCGTGAACGCCGACAAAAGTCTTCTCCGGCGAATCACTTCTGAGGATGTCGAAGTGCTCCTGTCGTAGACGGCGGGATTCAGCCGTGTTATTGTAATAATACAGAGCGTAGTTCAGAATTCATTCAGCGGCCCGTGCACGGCCACCACGCGTTTCGAAAAATCCCCTTTAAAAAAGCCCAACATGAACCTCCAACCTGATGGTGTTCCATCCTCCTAATATCTTTCAGATATTGCTACTGGGCACCCACCCTCACCCTATGGGTTTTGTGTGGGTGCCCAGTAGCCGGAGGATGGAATACCATTAGGAAGTTTTAAGATTTCAGTGAAATAAATTATGAGGTGGCCGTGCGTGGTGGGAAGGGGTGTGGTTTTGGGGGACGGGGGTAGTGCGAGGTAAGTGCTTCTGCGGAGTGCGGTGGAACGTGATGCGATGACGGTAATTGTTACGTTGTGTCGTGTTTTTTTTGGTGTCAGTTCGAGAAGAATAGAACAGCTGGAAAGGTGGCCCTGACGGGCCATGCGGTTGGTTGAGCCTGCCGACCACTACACGATTATCGAGACCTGCAAGCTGCTGCAACTCGATCCGGCAGCGTATTTCCGGTATCTGGTGCACGCCAACAACGCAGGAGAAGAGGTCCGTAGCCCGCTCGCCTACGTGCGCTGGAAGTACGAACTGAAGAAGGCGGCGCAGGCGGCTGCCGAAAAAGGCGAGAGATCATAGCACGTCGAATCCGTCAGGCTAGGACCGGCTTAAAACCCTGGATACCAAGTGCGCCGAAAAGCTATCGAATAAAACCGAGCTTGCTAAGCCTAATCGCCATAGACTGAATGCTGACTCTATATTTATCTGCCAACTCTTCAACCGCAGCTTCTGGTTCTGTGGAACTGACATTCCTAACATCTTGGAGCAAGAAGTCCTCGGGCATTAGGAGGTCGGCAGCAAACTGATTTGCTTCGATCTCTTTATCGTCGACACCGAGACTCGAACTCTCATCACGGAAATTCACGGCTGAACGGAGCAGATTGTCGACATGAAGATTTTTGGTTTGATGCAATAATAGATGGCCGACCTCATGGGCTATCGTAAACCTTTGGCGGGTTTCAGCGTGATTCGAGTTTACACCGATTATGATTTGACGTTCATGGCAGTGGACTAAGCCAGAGACTTCACCGTCGAAGGGCTGGTACCGGATGATGGCATTCAATTCCGATGCAAGCTTCTCAATAGGGACAGGAGCTTTTCGGATATTGCCTTTTTCTAGGAGTTCTTTTGCCTTGCTCTTTAATAGGGTCCATCGAACGGCCATTCAGGTTGTCTCCTTTTTTGTGTGGATCTTGGTGCCAAGTATGCTTTCGATAAAGCGACGCTCGTCGTCCCCGTACATTTCAATATCAAGGGAACTCGGTGCCTTCTTGAAAAGGCTGTCATCGGGGATGAGCTTAAGGAGGGCTATCCCCAGCGTGTTGGCGATGCCGACGAGGATGTGGACGTCTACGGGTTGTCGGCCTTTTTCGATGTTTGTGATCGACGTTCTAGACAGACCGAGAAGTTCGGCGAGCTTCTGTTGCGACAACCCCTTTTTTTCGCGGGCAGTGGTTACTCGGTTTCCGAGTTCCTCGTAGAATTTCCCTTGTGGTGCCGCCATATTACATAGCCTACGTCACTAGACTTGTTCGGTCAATTAAGAAACTCTGTTGGGTGCTTGGCTTGGAAACAGGTTTCTAGAACAGCCACATGAAAATGTTTTCTATATTGACCTTTGTGGCGGCCTGCTTTATCCTCGTGATTAGAAGTGTTGTGCTTTGGCACGGAAAGGATTTCGGTTATGACCCAGAATGAAGTTCCCATTAAAGTAGACAAAACGAATCTCAAGACGCTCCCTAAGACGACGGGAGCGGCCCTTTATTTGTTAGGTAACGTTGGTGCAGACTATGACCTGTGGCTAGAGGTGCCGGGACCGGCGGAAGATCAGTTCGTTATTAATGATGGTTCAGAAGTTGATGTGAAACCTGGTAGCCATTTTTACACCGCAAAGAAGAAGCTGAATCCTGGAAATGGCTGACGTTAACGACATTAGCGAAGTTCTGCCCGAGGAAGACGTCTCTTTCCTTAAGGACAAACATCCGAATCATGTGGTTCGCCAGGTGGGCAGCGAGATTCACGTTTTGTTGAAGGACTTCGCTTTTCCAGAGCAGTACTCGCCACGTGTCTCTGATCTTCTCTTACGGTTGCCAGCAGGTTATCCAAATGCAGCTCCTGACATGTTTTGGACTAAGCCGGACGTGAAACTAACCGCAGGAGTATGGCCTGCTCAGTGTGCGCACCGCGAGATCCCTGGTTCAGGCAGCGGGTGTGAAGTTTACGAAAGCCTGTCCTGGCAGAGATGGTCCCGACACTTTCAAGGTGGGTGGATCGTTGGCGTACATGGTTTGCAGTTTTTCGTACGGACGGTTGCTCAGGAGCTTAAGAGGGGCGTTTAGTGCGGCATACCGTTACTATTCTTGAGGCCGATTTCGAGCGCTTGACGTCTCACTTGTACCGATCGAAAGACGAGGAGGCTGCGTATCTCGTTGCTCGTATAGTGAATCTACCTGACGAGGTACGGCTTCTTGTTAGAGCTGTCATACCGGTTCTGTCTCGTGATATTGAATCGCAGTCTCCCGTTGATATGGTGATCCGCTCGCAATCGTATGTGCAAGCGATCAAGCGCTCGAAGGTGGACGAAAGTGCATTCATTTTTGTCCACTCGCATCCGGTTGGTTCGAATACATTTTCTGAGCAAGACGATCGCGAAGAGTTGCCGCTCTTTGCACTTGCACATAGTCGAAATGAGAAGATTGTTCATGCGAGCTTAGTCGCGTCTGAGATGGGGCAGCGACTCATAGGCCGGGTTTGGTTTCCAGATGGCAGTAGGGCGCCGATTGATCTGATTCGCGTAGTTGGTGCTCGATGGCGGTTCTTATTTCCTTGCTCGGGGAGCGACTCGATTCCAGAGTACTTCGATCGCCAGGTGCGGGCATTCGGTGCAGAGATTCAACGGTTGTTATGCCGCTTGCATGTCGGCGTTGTTGGAGCAGGCGGTATTGGATCTGCAATTATTGAGCAGTTGATACGGCTCGGCGTAGGTAAGTTGACTGTCGTCGATCATGACGTTTTTGACGATACAAATGTGAATCGTGTCTATGGTTCAAGCACTTTCGACAAGGGAGTTGCGAAGGTGAATATTGCCGCTCGGCAGGCGGCAAGCATAGGCGTGGGGACAAGGCTGAAGCCGATTTCAAAACACCTCGGTTATAAGAGTGTAGCCACAGAGCTGCGAGGCTGTGACTTGATTTTTGGTTGTACAGATGATCAGTGGGGTCGCTCGATTCTTTCGCGGCTTTCAATATACTACCTTGTTCCGGTTTTCGATCTGGGAGTGATAATCGACCCAGATGGCGAGCTGATTCGATCAGTGCATGGTCGGGTGACAGTGCTACAGCCAGGTTACGCGTGTCTCTTTTGTCGGGAACGTATCACTCCTGACGGGGTGACTGCGGATAGTATTGCAGCTACAGATCCAGAGCGAGCTGCTGCGCTCGCTGCTGAGGGGTATATTTCGGGTGTGCAAGCACACGCACCCGCTGTGGTGAGTTTTACCTCCGCTATCGCATCGGCTGCTGTCGCAGAGTTATTGGATCGTATAGTTGGATACAAAACGTCCGAAAGTAAGTCGAGTGAATTCATCTATCGGTTTGAGGCAGATGCCATTTCTCGAAATACACGTTTGGCTCGTCCTGATTGCTTTTGCATGAATAAAAAGTTGTGGGGAGCGGGAGATCGAAAGCCGTTTCTTGGAGTTACTTGGAGGCCGGAGGAATGAGAATGCGGCGTGCCTTCAGGGTCCTTTGGAAGAAGCTGCGGCCGGGACCGCCACACTTTTCAAGTGTCAGTTTCGTTGACTCGATGTCTATGGTGCCCGACGATTTGCGTGACGTGATTTACATAGTTGGTACGGTTAACTTTCCCAAGTGGGCGGTTTTCGAATGTCCCTGTGGTCAAGGGCACAGACTCACGGTGCCTCTCATGAAGAGTGTCTCACCACATTGGATGCTTCAGATTCGACGAGGACGGGCATCGTTGTGGCCGTCGGTCAGCGTGGATGACGACCCCTGTTCAAGTCATTTCTGGTTGCGAGCCAATCGAATCGAGTGGGCACGTTGGGCATGGGAAAAGTCTTGTAGATGTTTCTGATGCATCGCGGAGTATTCAGTTCTATGAAACAAACCCCCGCAGCACCGCCAGCACTGTCTTCAGCTTGTCCTCCTCAATCCGGTCGATCAGCGCGATACACTCATCCATCAGACTCGTATACGGCACTTCTCCGCCGGCAAGCAGTGTCTCGTATTCCTGCCGCGTAAAGCCGTAGGCCGCGATGAGGCGCGAGATCTTGCGCTCGTCGAGGTCCATGCGTCCTTGCTCAATATGGCTGATCCAGGAGTCGGATAGGCCCATGAGACGGCCTGCAGCGCGCATGGAGATGCCTTTCGACATCCGCATGAACCGGAGGACTCTGGCGGTCTTGGTGATCCGTTTGTGATTACTTCTCTTGAATTTCATAGCGTTCATCTCCTTTGGGGTTCGATAAACGCTCTTTGAGCCGACTACGCACTTAGCTCTTGTACCCCCTGAAATGACCTCTTTGCCGAGTCATCCCGGAGGGCTAAGCGCCGTAGACTTTTTGGTTCGGTCAACACGATGCGAAAAATACCGGCTAGCCAAATCTTAGCCAGATACTAGCCAACTCGGGTCATGCCGAGTCATGTCGTGTAATGAAGGATGCCGAGGGAACTGGGGTAACTGCGCGAAAACTCTGTTAGTGATTTCAAATAAAAAGCCCCGTTTGCTACCAAACGGGGCCCGGAATTTGGTGGAATCGCCCCGTTTGGTCTGGTTTCAACTACTTGTAAACAATTTCTGGCTAGCCTAGCCAAGCTTCTAGCCTGAATTTCATCTACACGTTTATCGTTTGTTTCTGAAGTCGAAGAGATTAACGACGTGACTCATAACTGCTTCGTCGCTCGGTAGAAAATTGAGTCCTTCAGTGGCACCCGCCTCATCAATTCCGGCCATGCGAATATAACGCTGCATGGTTTTGATGTCTTTCCATCCACCAATTTTCATCACTCGCGTGGGAGCGATCCCATCTGAGATGAGCTGCGTGGCAAAACACGCCCGCAGCGTATGAAATCTGATGGACTTGAGGCCAGCGCCCAAGCAGAACTTCCGGAGGACTCGGGCTTGCTCACCCTTATCCCATTCCCAGACACGGGGGAGAACATGCGTCTGCTTTCCGGTTCTGGTTCGCTGCTCTTGCAGCAGCCAGAACAGTTCTCCTGAAATCGGGACGCTTCGCCAGTATCCGCCCTTGGTGGGGCCGATTGTTCTGGTGCGAGTGTTCCAGGTCTTCGTGACCCGGAGCATTCCGAAGCGGCGCTTGTCAGCGGGCAGCTTGTCCTGGGCGCGAGCGATCTCTTCCGAAACCATCTCGATGTCCGTCCAGAGCAGGGAATGAAGCTCGCCCGATCTCATGCCGGTTAAAAGGCCCATCGCCCAAACCGGATACCATGTATGCTCGTGATCCCTCGCCGAGGTGAGGAGCGCCCGGATCTCAGGTAATGAGAGAATCTCGGGTAGCTCTTCCTCTTTTTCTTTTCCCACGTCGAGCCCATGTACCGGCGTATGCTGTACGCCGATGATGAGTTTTTCCTCGATGCCCCAGTTATAGACAATATCGAGCCTCTTGAATGGGACAAATAGTAACCACTTTCCAGAGTTGTCAGTCCAATCATTAGGCGGGGATGGGTTCTCGGCATGCACCCAATAATCACTTCGATTCTTCGAAGGCTGCTCATTTGTTTGTATAGGCCACATGAATTTCAACCTTTTTAATTGCCATCTCCGCTCAATTCCTCTTCCAACTGTTCTACGGTTGGTAGGCTCGACTTCAGTTCCTTGGGGAGCGATTCCACCAGGCGGACCTTCCAGGCGGCAACGCCAATGGGTTTGGTTATATCTCGTAGCGCATATTCGGCGACAAGTTTATCTTTTGACTTACAGAGCAGTAGTCCAATGCTGGGGTGATCGTCAGGGCACTTGAATTTTTCATCCACTGCAGAAAGATAAAAGTTCAGCTTGCCTGCGAATTCCGGCTCAAACGGCACGGCCTTTAACTCGATGACAACAAAGCATCGGAGATTCAGGTGGTAGAAAAGTAAATCGACATAGAAGTCCTGTTCGCCCACCGTCAGGTGAACTTGCCGTCCCACAAATGCAAAGCCGATACCGAGTTCGAGCAAAAACTGTTGAACATGGTCAATCAGGCCCTGCTCCAGTTCCCGTTCCTTGGTTTCCGGGGATAGGGTCAAGAAGTCAAAAATGTATGGATCTTTCAGTGACTGCGTTGCGAGATCTGATTGTGGCGGCGGTAAGGCGCGTTTGAAATTGTTAGTCGCTTTTCCCTGTCGTGAAAAAAGACGGCTCTCAATTTGAGTGATCAGGATGCTTCTGGACCAGCCATGCTCAATCGTCATTTTTGCGTAAAATGCGCGCTCTTTCGTCGATTTCACTTTTTCCATTAAAATGACTTGATGGCCCCACGGTATTTCTGCCACAGCCTGTGGCAGAAATGGGATCTTGTTTTTCATCCCAGAAACATTGCCCTTGGCCGTTGGATAGGCCAGATAAAAAGCTCGCATTCTCCAGATGTTCCGTGTTGAAAACCCCTCCATCCCAGGAAAGGCCTTTTGTAGGTCTTTAGCCAATCGTTCAATTATTGAAGTGCCCCATTCTTCCTTTTCTTGTTTCGCCGTAATGGCGCGTCCAATACTCCAATAGAGAGCAAGTAACTTTTGATTTGCTGCCAGTGCTGCCTGGGTCTGCGCGGTCGCGACTCGATTTTTGATGTCAGATAAAAACTGGGAATATCCTGATGGCAGACCTCCCAATTCTGGCGCAGCCCGTGGCAGAAGTTTCTTTTTGAGCAGATTCTTTGGATTTTGTTTTTTCATGCTAAACCCTTTCCAAAAAGCGGTGTCTGATATCCCGCCCTTAAAGAGCGTGGCCCCAAGAGACCGACAGGCTCTTCGATTTGATAACCCATTTCTTGATAGGCTTTTATGCGATTCCGATACATTTTAAGAAACATCGCAGAAGAGGAATCCACGTAGTCATGAACGACAACAGCGGTCTTCCCTTCGGCAAGGCGATGAAGCCGGCCCGCGTATTGAACCATTCGACCCTTAAACGATAGCGGCATGGCGAGTATGAGCGTGTCCAACGCTGGTAAATCAAATCCCTCGCCGATTAGAGATGCCGTCGCTAGTATGCCAACAGCAAGACCTTCCGTTCGCGCAGTCTCAACATCTGAGAGCACCTGCGCGCGTGCCTTCGCGGAGAGTTCCCCGTTAAGTCGAAATAGTCGGGGCCTTTTATGGGCATTGCTAGATTCTCCCAATCCCTTCTCTATGAGCGCATTCAATGTCTCAAGGTGGTCTTTGCGATCCGAGATGAGCAATAAAAATCTGCAAGCGCGCAATGCCTCCATGGCATCATGTGCGATGAGATTATTTCGTTTTGGATCAGTGGTTAGATAATGAGCCAATACATGATAGGCCGGTTTGGGTTCAGCATCCTCTGGAAGACGAAAACCTGTTTCGGTAAAGATAACCTTCTTTTCAAGTTTACCACCATCAGCGCTCTTTATTTCATGGCGTACTGGCCCGCATTGCTGAAATAGAATTCTTTCGAGCTTATCCTTGCGGTAGGGTGTCGCCGTCAGGCCCACCACATAGCGCGCCGGAAACTGCTTCATTACTGATTCAAAAGAGGTTGCCGGTATGTGATGGCACTCATCTACAATCACCTGAGAATAGTCTTGAGTGATTTCATCAAGAGACTCGGTGCGGGTGAGGCTTTGAAGCATTGCGATATCGATTTTTCCGGTGCGGTTCTTCTTCTTGCCACCAAGGACGCCTATGTCCTTTTTATCAATTCCAAGAAACTGGATCAGGCGATCTCTCCACTGGACTACAAGCGGCTGTCGGTGAACAAGAACGAGTGTAGGCGCTCTTCTCTTGGCAATAAGAGCACATGCCATAACGGTCTTTCCGGTCCCTGGGGGGGCACTCAAAATTCCGGTATCAGTTTTCTTAATGGCCGCGAGTGCAGATTCCTGAATATCAGTTAGGGTTCCTTTGAACTCGACTTTGAGTCCCTTTTTATTCAGGCGCTCATCGCGAATAACAACGGTTGCACCGGCCTTAGTAAGGACGGCTGTTGCCTTTTCTAGAACGCCTCTTGGGAGAATTAGGCTGTCAGCTCGCAATTCTCCAGAGAAAATGAATCGTTTGTGGGGATAGATTGGCATCCGCATCCGTTGGAGTTTGTAGAATTCTGGATTGGGGAAGCTCGCAGTACGTTTAAGTTTTGTAATCAGCGCTGACGGCAGGCCCTCTAAGGGAATCTCAATCTGCCCGCCATACCCGAGTTCAAGTGTTTTTCCAGCAAGAGTGGCTGGTGGTATCTGATCTACTCTCGCTGATTTTGACAAGATGTTTTCATCAGTGATTTCCGATGCATCATCTTCGGGTGACTGGATTTGTTGTCTGGCGGGCAAGTAATCTTGAATCACCTGACGCAACTCTGGCAGGGAAAGGCAACGAATCTGAGTGAGGTATTCCCACTGATTGGCATACGATTCACCTGAAGGAGAAGTGAAAAGACTGTTGCCTTGTTCTCGGGGCCCTTTCTGAAGGGGAAGAACAATTAAGTTGCCAAATCCCCCTTTAGGCAAGAAGTCCTGGCTTGGAAAAAAACGGTCATATGAATCAAGGCCGATCGTATGTCGGGCTTCGCTACAGCGAGCGAGAATGAGAGTTCCTAATGTCCGAGCCATTCTTGCGGGTACGGGGCAGGAAAAGAATATCCAAGCATGAGCGCCATTCCCAGATCGAGATTTTTCTACACCGACTTGAATTCCCATTCCATCGGCCATTGAGCGATAGCATTCGACATCCGTGCGCCAGCCCTTTTCGTCAAAGTCACAGGCTAAAAAGGTACAGGTGTCGTCTTCACGAATAGCGTAAGTACCTATGGTCATCTGACCGCGCAGGTGAGCATCAACAGCTTTTTCATTCAGCGGGTAAAACGATCTGTGTTCACATACGGTGCACTTCACTTGGGGCTTGCGGCATATATCTTGAGCCCATTCATTTTTGCAAACTGGAGAGTAACCCTTGGTTTTTTTTTTGTGGTTCTCCCACAGTTTTGGGAATACAGACTCACGGCACTGAAACAATTTCAAAAACAGTGCAATCTTATCTGATGGGCTTTCAGGTGTAGAATCAAGTGTTGGCCGACCTAGTTGTGGGGCCGCTGATTTGGGTGTTTTTGTTTTGAGTTCCGCTAACTGAGCAATGAGCTGCGTCCGCTCTTTTTCGATTTCTCGAAGGCGTGTTTCAATGGATTCTGCGATGTCAGGTTGAAGAATTAGATTCACGCGCACTGTTCCTTCATCGCGTATTTTCACCAAGTGCAGTTTGAATGAATTTATATAATTTTTTGAAACGTCCCACGCGTATCATATCCCTTGGCGAAATATCTCCCAGCAGAGGATTGACCATTTTAAACCAGAGCATTGTCTTGTGATCGTCTTTGAAATAGCCGCTAACAAGGTTGATTGCCACGGCCCACTCAATAATGCGATCCCGGAGTTCAGTGGGCATTTTCTGGTCATAGCGGACGGATTGCATGGGAATATTCGCGGCTACTGATACATCCTCTTTGCGGTAATCAAGGATGTTGACGATCTTTTTGCCGTCTGGCTCCCCGTTTAAAAAAAGATGCATGCGATCTTCGGCGGCTATATTACCAAAAAGTGAATGTGCGGTTGCTCCCATTATCTGTACCTCCTGCTGACTTCGCCCGAAGACGTTTTCGATTTTCCATATTATTGCCACATTATTACCACTATTGTCCAACAATAAACATATTGTAGCAGTTAAAGAGATGGTGGCAGATGCAATCAAAATTAATTTCGTCTCATCTAGAGATGGAAAAGGCGTCTGTTCTTATAGCTTCGCCAGGTCCGATCCAGGGTTGAATGGCCCATCCAGATGCTGATATTTTCAATGCTGTGCCCTTTTGAAAGCATGAGGTCGGAAAATCCTTTTCTTCCACCGTAAAGGTCAACACGCGCACCGAAGTAAGTGTGAACGGTTCTGACGATGGGACGACGAAAGTTTCTTGATTCCAGAATTCTCAGGGCAAACCTCTGTTCTTCAAACAGAATAGGAATAGGCTTCCATCGATCGTCCGGTGGCAATGCAATAAGTTTTGTTTGATACACCCATAGGATATCCCTGCCAGTGGGAATGGTTTCTATTCGCCAGAGGTCTGAGTTGTGTAAGTTGTCGATTTCCTGAGGGCGCAGGCCAAACCATACGGAGAGGAAAAGCCAATTGAAGTTGGGCTGGTTGATGCGTGTGCGTGCCCGCTGAAGTAATTCCGGTGTCAGCGGATGAGATGGTCTTCTAACCTAAACGCGACAAAAAATCTGGCTTAAAATCAGGCAGCCATCCGGTCGATGGCGCCAGCGACACTGCTGAAAACGTCTTGTCGGGCAATATTTTGATTCATGCGCAGGATT
>Ga0208375_1001872_pt1 | contig 21503 bp, 23 predicted proteins | sample RifOxyD1_FD_184038 | JGI IMG/M metagenome (GOLD analysis project Ga0208375, IMG submission 184038) | Soil microbial communities from Rifle, Colorado - Rifle Oxygen_injection D1 (SPAdes) | ecosystem: Environmental > Terrestrial > Deep subsurface > Rock core/Sediment | place: Rifle, Colorado... | reverse complement strand
CAAATCTTTTTAATGGTCCTTGAAGACCTTTTCCTTTTGTTAATCCTCTTAAGTCAATTAATTGTCCTTTTTCAAATATTTCAGAAATATTTATTTCTTTGTTCAAGTTTTTCTTAATGAAATTAATTTTTTCATCTAAATTTCCAGTTAATCCTAATTCTATAATATCTGGAGTTTTTTTGATTAGAGTTTTTTTGACAGAAGAATAAACCACGACTCTCACATCCTCAAATTCTGATAAATTTATTTTGTCTAATTCATTGTCTTTTTGTTTTTCTTTAGGTATTTTTATTTTTCTTTTCAACTCTTTATCTAAATTATCTGATAATATCTCTTTTTGGATACCATATAAAATTCGTGTAGTTACATAAACTTCTGGTTTTGATATATATTCCATTATGAATTTTTAAAAAGCTTTTAAATTTAAATCTTTCTATTTTACAAATTCCCCCAACCCCGTTTGTTTTTCAAGTTCTTTTCCAAAAATACTTTCAATATATCTTTTTACAAGTTCCAAATTTTGTTTCATATACGACGATAAATTATATTTATTCGCCAACTCCAACGCAGGTTCTAAATATTTTTTTATCCCCCCTTCATGAATTGTAAAAATTAATTTTCCTCCGCAAGCAGGACATTTTCCATTTAACGGCGGCCTCCGAACAATTTCATTGCAAGCCACGCACCGAAATTCTTGTTGAGAAAATTTTCTCAAATTACCCCTGAGGTCTCTTAAAAAATGTCGGTCAATAATTAAATGTGCTGTATCTGAAGTGTCAACTGCACGAATTTTTTCAACAAGTTCCATTTGGTGTCTGACTTTGTCTTGCATTGTCGCGAGAGTTTTGTAAGAACTGCACACAACCCCTTCATTAAAATTTTCAGTGTCATGAGTAAATCCAATATCTTTAAACGGGTCCTTGCCTTTTTTCAAAATAAATTTTACCGTCGGTATTTCTTCACCTTTGACTTCAGAAGAGTGCAATCTTTTTTCAGATTTTTCATATAAACTTAATGGATATTCGTTCACCATTTCAAAATCTAAAATTTGATCATCAACTTCGCCTGCATCAATTTTTCCATTCAAAACCAACGGTGCGTCTTGGGTTCCTCCTCGATGTCCAGGCAAATATTCTCTTGAAAAATTTATAAGAACATCTCCGAGCAACATTACTGCTGCTTCATCTCCGTCGCAATCACGACGAATCGCAGCATGCATATATGGACTTGCAAGAAGTCCTTGAGTATTTGAAAACCCAATAAATCTGCAGATAACCCCTGCGCAATTATGCGGAGCCATGCAAACCCCAAGATGTCCGATTAAATCTTCTTTAGTTTTAATATTATAAAAAGAATTTAGTTTATAGAATTTTATTAATTCGTCGTCGACAAATTTGCAAATTTTTAAAAAAACATCGTCTGATTTTTCATCTGTAGAATCTTTGCACGCGGGAAGTATGACATCATGAGGCATAATTTCTAAAATTTGATTTTCATCTTGAAGTTCGTTTCCTAAAAAATCTTTTTCATATCCAATCTCTTTTAATTTTTCAACACTCACCCCTATTTCTTTTGGTTTAAAGTGAGTTACAGGGAGCTCTGTCGCATCTAAACGAATTGTCCCATCTTTATTCACCTGAAGATTATTTTTCGCTCTTAAAATTCCTTTCGCGAGATTTTCCATAACGCGGTTTGCTGAACTTGTTCCCCGAATGCCCTTTATCAAAATTGGAATTTCTTCTCTTAAAAAACCAACATGTTTAACAGCGCTGTCAAAAAAATGTTTAATATCTAAATATTGAAAATTATATCTCTGACTTCTTTCATGCTCCTTGCATTTTTCAAATTTTTTTTCGTCACATTCTCTACAATAGAATTTCTTTTTTGTTTTTGAAAAACAAGTTTCGCAAAAAAGATAAATAGTTTCTCTGTCACATTTCTCGCAATAATTTATTGGAAACTGACTCCCAATTTTTCCGACGACAAGTGCTTCATTTACGCTTCGCAATCTCCCCCCTTCTTTTCCAACCGGAAACAAAACATTTGGGCTTCCAATTAATTTTCTCAACTTTGCTTTTTCTGGTCTCCCCATTCTTGTTCCAACAAAATCTCCTGCCTTATCTTTTATAACAAATTCAGAAAGTTCGTTTATCTTTTCCAGAATAGATTGATTTTCTTTAAAACAAAATTTAGACAAATCAAAAAAATCTTTTAACAAAAAACCAACTTCTTCAGACGGCAAAATTAATCCAAGATTCAAAAGAAATGCCTTTGAATTTTCTTTATTTATCACAACATTTTCAAGGGTTACTTCGTGTTCAATTCCCAAAAGTTCGAGCGCTCTTTTTCCAGATTCAAATTTTTCTTTTTCGGTTTTATTAAACGGAAAAATTATTTTTCCGTCGACAAATCTAGAATTTCTCAACCAGTCAATTAACCATAAAAATTGTTCTTTGGAGATTTCGGTCCAATAAAAAATAAATTTGGGGTATAATGGAATAGAATATTTTTTTGAAAACTCAATCGCATTCTCAATTGTAACCTTAAAACAATTTTCAACAAATCCTCCTGCTTTTTTTAATTCTTGATTCCACCATTCTTCAACATAACCTGGTTTTAGTAAAGAATAGTTTCTATTTAAGACATCTGAAAAAGGAAAAAGTATATCCCCCAGATAAATTATTTCTTCAGTTTTAGAATAAAGTTTTCGCGCTTCGTCGACGCTATTTAATTTTTTAACGCTTCCGTTGATTAATTTAATTATCGGGCCATCAATTCTATCACAAGAAACAATCGCACAACCCTTTGTTGGTTTTTCTATTTTAAGTTGAGTTCCTATTGCTATAAAATCATCAGTGATGCCCATTGTCGCAGGATGAATTGCGGCTGCACTAAATCCCGAAGTTCTTGCTCTTCCATATCTAAATCTAAAACCACCTGACCTCGACGGATGTCCATAAATCGGTCTGCCCGCAACTAAGTCACGAATATATGTCGGCCTTTTATCCACATCTTCAGATTTTTCTGGAAGTTTGCTTCTCTTTTCATGAAGCTCGATATACTCCTTTAAAAAATCCCAGCCAGTTGAAACAATCCCATTTTTTTTTGCGTTATTTAATAAACGGAAACCTTTCGCGGCTTTTTGTGCAAGTCCCTCTGAAAAAATCAAGCACATTCCCCCTCGGACATAATTTGTTTCAACGCGATTTAGATTTTTATAATTAGAAACTTCCAAAGTTGTCGTCGGTTCTCCAGCAATTTGAATAGGAAGATTTTTGGCCAAAAAAAGTATTTCTTCTTCTGTTGGAAAATATTGTAGATTAGAAATTCTTTCGTGATAATCCTGATTTTCTGTAACATATCTCTTAACTTCATTTTCAGTCGGATCATACTTTGCATAACCAAAAAGTTCTCGTAAATAATCAATTAACATTAAAACAACGCACGACGCAGTTGTTCCCGCGCTTCTTACCGGTCCTGAAAAATATGCTTTAAAATATTCTTTTCCGTCCTGAGTTTTTTCTAATTTTAATTCAGTATAACCTTCAATCGGACTTGCGACGACCCCCAAAGTAGTGTAAGCAAAACCAATTCTAATTCCTGCATCAATTGCTTGAATCAGTGACGAGAACTTGCAAAATTTTTGCTTCGCAACTTCTTCTGCGATTTTAAAAACAACTGTTGAATCTAATTTTCCAAATTCTTTTTCTAATTCTAAAATTCTTTTGTCAATTCCAGAGCCAGACATTTGAGGATAAATTGTTGCAATAAGTTCAACACATTTTTCAGCCATTGTTTTTGCGAGCGGAATTTCAACTTTGTCAACGGGATCAAATCCCTTTGCTCTTGCTAAATTAGAAATATCATAAACTTTTTTTATTTCTCTGTCAAGATTTTCAAAATATTCAAAGGTATTCATTTTCAAGGGGGACTATTTTTATTTTTTTAAGTGAAAATTCATTCAGATTTTGAAGATTTATTAGAGAAGAATAATTAAAAGATAAATCCCCCAATAAATAAATTTTTTCTCCGAGAATTATTTCAGGATTAACATAACGAAATTTATTTTTCAATTCAATTCCATCAGAAGATTCCAAAACATCAAAACCCTTTTTTAATAAATCCAGATTTTCTAAAATTATTTTATCGTCGCTGTTGGTCAACAATTTCAAAACAAATTTTTCCGAAGAATAAAACTCATTTAGAGAAATTATTTTTTTATTCATCGCGTGTTTAAAGAGATTAGAAAGAATAAAATATCTTGCTTTTGCTTGCTCCCCAGACCAATGTTGGGTTTGTAATCGCAAATATTCTCTTGCAAAAAGTTCTGCAATCTCACGAGTTTTGAAAACAATTTGATTATTTTTCACAATCAAATCTGAAAATATTTTTTTAGTTATCTGACTTCCTTCTTTGAAAAGTTCTCTCAGAGAATAATCAATTCTATCTGCACATAGCGAGGGGATTTCTCTTTCTAGTAAGGTAAATTTTTTTAAATCAGAAAAAATATTCTCGTCGAGATTATGCTTTTTTAGAATCAAAGGAACCTCAGAATTTTTTAAAAATTCAAAAAAAACATTATCTTGATAATCTTCTCTTTTTGAATCTCCTAAAACCCAATCAATAACATGTGAAAACGCAGTATGAGAAATATCATGAAGAAGTCCTGCGATTTGTTCTTCAAGTGTTGCGCCCAACTTTCTCAAAAGAATAAAAACCCCAATTGTATGTTCGAATCGATTAAATTCAAATTTTTTATGGTAATATTCTGGAGGAATACCAAATTGAGAAATTCCCTTTAATCTTTGAATAGAATCGCAATTAATCAGTTCAATCAGAACAAGTTCTGTAATTTCTTCTTCTCCATAAATCTCGTCGGTGATTTTCATTTTTAGTTTTTTAGTTTAAATTTTTTTCATCCTCTCTCAACAATTTCTTATCTTCTTCTTTAGTTTCAAAATCTAAAATTTTAATTGCACGGGTTTTAAAATTAAAAACTGGAACCTTGCAGTGGTCTGGTTTATTTCCAAATTTTTCTTGATAGGGGGTCATGGATTCCCAACAAGAAGTTGAAATAAGAAGGGTATTGTTGTAATATCCTACTCCAGATTTATGAGTATGGGCAGAAACAAAAATGTCTGGAATTTTTTTTATCAAAAGCGAATCCTGTTCTAAAGGAAAATACTGAACAGATGCATGAGTGGGGGCAAGATGTCTTTGTCTTAACAAATATTTCATAATCTCTTCAGGACAATCCATTGCTCTTTTTTTTACAAGCTCAGGAATATTATTTGCATAAAAAGTAAAACTAAATCCATGATAAGTCAGAATATCAAAACCGCTAAACGCTTTTTTCTCGTCGCTACCGATATTTAATCTAGCAGGATTGGTAGTTAAGACAACATTTTTCAAATCATGAAGTGGCCAAGCATATTTTTCATCAAGAATTGGTTGGGGCTCCATCACCCTGACTCCATCGTGATTTCCTGGAGAAATAATTATTTTTATATCTTTTCTAATTTTTTTAAAAAATTCTGCAAGCCCTTGAAATTGTTCTTCTAAATCCTTTATTTTTAAATCCTTTTCTTGATTAGGATAATTCCCAATTCCAGTAACCAAATCTCCGACGACAAAAAGATATTTTATTTTTTCAGAATCGTTGTCGAGTTTATTTTTTCCGTTGAGATATTCTATAAATTTCAAAAAATCATTTTCTAAAAATCTTTTACTTCCATAATGCAAGTCGCCTAAAAATGCCACGCTTTCATCATAAGGGGAATTTTTTTTCTGTTGCAAAAAAGAATCTGGAAAAACAATTTCATTTGCAAATAAAATTTCTTTATTGCCCGAGACCCTAAATCCAAAAATCCCATCAAGACAAATATTTTCTGCTTTTTCAAATAAATCTTTTTTATCACCATTTACTAAAATTTTTATCTTTCCTGTCAAATCCTCGACGTCAAAAAGAAGATTTTTATTTTTTGTAAAGTTTTTATTTCTTACAATTCCTATCACAGAAACATTTGAATTTGAATTTGAAAGTTTGCTGATTGAAATAGGGTTAACCAATTCAGAATGTCCTTGAAGTATTAAACTCATTTCAGAAAAACGATTTTTAAAATGAGTTACAAAATCTTTAACTTCTAATTTTTTACCGACGAAAAAAGGCATGTCTAAAATACGAATATTTGCCGGAGAAAATTCATGAAATAAAATTTCTTTTTGTGTTTCAAGAAGAACAGATTCTATCTCGCGCGAAATTTCCAAAGTAAGGCCAAGTTTTATTTTTAACTTTTCAAATCTTTTTTGGTTTTCTTCTGGAAGCTTGAATAAAAATTCGCAAACCCTTTCCCTACTATCTTCAAATGATTTTTGATTTATTATTTTTTTATTTCCATAACTTCGAAGATTGTCAATTATCAATTTTGCAGATTCCACATCAGTATTTTCAGCCAAAAATTGAAGAAAATTTTTATCAATTAGCAATCCTTTTTCAATACAAAACTTTAAAATTTCTTTAGTTGGCATCAAAACCTCCGAAAAAATTTTCGCATTCTTCTTTTATAAAAATTCCCAAATCTTTTTTGGTTTTTTTCAGAGGTTTGGAAATTATAGAAAACATCGACGAGAAATCAAATTGAAGCTTGTTTTCTTTAATTCTAATTATTTCTAAAATATTTTCTTTCATCTTCATTTTGACCTTAAAATTGGTCTGTTTTTTATTTTTGTTAGGGAATATTTTGCTAATTCATCGTCGGCGATTAAGTGTATTTTAATTAAGCATATTCCAAACTTTCTTGAATTATTTTTTTTGCTTTTTCTAAAACACCTGAACCAATTGCAAGTTTTATTTCTCTCATTCTTCCGCCCCTGCCCTTTGAAATAACCCGCACATTTATTATCCCTAACATATCAAATTCCTGAATAATATCTCCCACTCTTCTTTGAGTCAGAACATCCCATTTATTTTCTTGACAAAATTGCCGATAATAATTATAAACATCGCCAGTAAAAATAGGATCAATTGAATCTTGATTTAATGCCCTCTGAATCCCATGAATTCCTTTTGTTCTTTGTTCCAAAAGTTCAATAATTGAATGTAAAACTAATTGAAATTGTTTTGGTTCTGATCTTATTACATCAAGAATTTTATCTCTCTCAATTTTTTCGTTTGCTTCATCTATATGTTTTAGTAAAATTTTTTTGCTTCCATCTCTTTCAGAAAGTTCTCCGGCAACTCTCAATAAATCCAACGCCCTTCTTGCATCGCCATGTTCTCTTGCTGCAAACGCCGCACATTTTGCAATAACATCTTGTTGAACAATATTTTCTTTAAACGCTTCTTTTGCTCTTTTTTTCAAAATTTCCTGAAGTTGCAAGGCATTATAAGGAGGAAAAATAATTTCTTCTTCGCTTAAACTACTTCTAACTCTTGGATCAAGGTCATCTAAAAAAGTTAAATTATTGCTTATGCCAACAATAGAAATTTGTGAATTATTTAATTCAGAATTTAATCTAGTTAGATTGTATAAAAAATCACTTGAAATTTTTTTAACAGTTTGATCAACCTCGTCGAGAATTAAAACAATTAATTGTCTTTCTTTATCAACCAGGTCTACAAACCGATCATAAACTGCTTGAGTTGGCAATCCAGTTGCAGGAACTTCTCCGCCTAATTTTGAAATTAATTCTGCTAAAATTCTATATTCAGTATCTGCAATTTTTTTAAGTTTACAATTTAGATACTCCAATCTTAAATTAAAACCAGAATTAGGATTTGCTCGTTTGATAAGCTCGTCTTTAACTTTTTGAATTGAAATTGTTTTTCCTGTTCCTGTTTTTCCATAAAGAAAAAGATTGCTGGGCTTTTCCCCTCTCAGAGTAGGGCCGAGAATTAAAGCGATTTGTTTTATTTGTTCATCGCGATAAAGAATGTCCGCTGGCTGATATTTTGATTGAAGCACAGCTTTATTTTTAAAAATATTATTCTCCTCAAAGTTCTCAAAAATATTATCTAAATTATCTTTCATTTTCCTCTTTTTATTTTTTCTTTTGTTAAAAGTTTAATTTCATTTATAAAAAATTTGTTAAGTATTTAAGTGTTTATATTTCAAAAAAGATATAACCCCCTGACACCTTGGTTTCGATTGGAATGTTTTGGGAGGGGAGATTTTTCGAAGACAAAAATTAAAATTATTAATAAACAAATGAGACTACTTAAAAAAAGTTACACCTAAATTTCAAGTGGAAAAAGTAGAAAGATTAAATGAAGAAAAGAAAATTTAAAGAAAAAGAGTAGAAAATAAAATCGGAAAATTTGATAAATAAAATAATTAAGTGGTAAATTAGTAGTAGAATTTCAAGTGAAAAAAATTGTAAAGAAAAGTAGAATTTTAATTATAGAATTTTCAGGTGAAAAAAAGGAGTAAATTATTAAATTTTCCAATCCAATTCACATTTAAAAAATTAATTTTTTTATAAATTTCTCTTAAGATTATTTCTTATTAATTTTTATTAAATTATTAATATATTATTATTATTATTTATTACTATACTATATACTATACTATATAAAATTTTTTAAATAAAATAAAAAATAAAAAATTTCAAAATCCTTTATAAATATTCTCTAAACGAAATCAAGGGGTGGGGGAGTTAATTATTAATCTTAATATCAGAATTTTATTTTAATTAATTTACTACCCCGAACAGAGAACCATGACCATCGTAGAAGTCCCTGTTGTAGCCATCGAAGTAGGAATCGTCGCCACGGTCCAACCCACGGAGCCAAAATCCTGCTCCAACATTATCCTCATCCTCTTCAATTTGATAAAACCAAACTTGGGGAATTCCACATTTGTCTTTTAAAAATTTTCCATATCTCTCAGCTAATTTTGGGTCTCTTGCTAAAAATTGTGCAATATCAACATCTCCTAAATATTTAGAATAAACGGTAAATGAATCTTGTTTTTCTGGAATTAAAACCCTTCTTTTATGAACAGGGAGTTTTACGTCTTGTTCTGCAATTTTTCTAATTAATTGAGTTGCTGGTTTTTTTCCTAATTTAATTTTATCTGTTAAAAATAAATATCTATTTGCTTCTAAAGTTTGTTGAGGATAATGAGTTGTTGGAGCGAATTTTCCAAGACACCAATAATTTGTTCCATCTATTTTTGCAGTTCCTTCTGGATGCCAGCAACCATTTTGAGAATAAGGAGGATTTGGTCCTTGTCTAATTCTATCTTGCATTCCTTGTCTTGCTGTTGCTATTCTTTGTCTAGCTTTTTCAATTTGTGCTTTGCAATCTGGAAAAGTTCCCGTGTATCTTTTTAGTTCCATAGATATTTTCAGAAAAAAGAAGTTTAAATACTTTTTTATTGTATTATTTTTAAAGGGGTAACAAAATTTGAAGGGGGCGAGAAGAAATTTTTGTCAAGAACGCGAAGAAAAGAAACATAAAGAAAAATTTGAAACAAAAAATTTTGTTAAGAAAAGACAAAAAGAAATTTGACAGCAACTTGCGTTTTATTATAAAAAATATAAATAAATTTTTGCGACTTTTACTTGGGCATCACTCTAATTTTTGATACCGCTTTTTGAAAACTCTCATCACATTTTTTAAAAATAAATGATTTCTGAAATTCTGAATTAAAATTATAGGAAAAGCAAAAATCTTTTCCTAAATAGTCAAGACAAAAAATAGTAAACGTCATTGACTATAGTCGCGAACTTTATCGTCTTCAACTTTTTACAAAATTCATTTTTTCCTTAAATTTGTTTAATAATTTTATTCAGAAAATCTTTTTTTTTAAATCAAATCTTCTTCAGAAACAATTACAAAATCGCCAATTGCGATTATTGCACTATATGGAATTAAAGAGTCATTATTTGAGGTTCTTTCTAAATTTAGATTTTTTGTATAAGGTGTTGTATCTTTCACGACAATATTTATTAATTCTCCAGATTTTGTTTCAAATGTAATATCTTTAACAAAACCCAACCTCTTACCCTCTTTTGTCACAATCATTTTTCCTAAAATTGATGTAAAAGGGTTTTTTTCGTTTTGCATAACTAATTCAAAGTATTTTGATTTATAAATTTATCTGTGAAAAAAGCACTATTTTCAAGTATATAAAATTAAAATTTTTTTAATAAACAACATCTGCTAATTTTAAAATTTAATTTTTTACAAAAATAAAAATACCCACATTATCACCACAATTTTTAAAAACCTTTTTTAAATGATTTTATTATGAAACTCGCAGGATTTAACTTTAATAAACTAAGTGTGGAAAAATTTTCAGATAATTTTTTAAATTTAAAAATAAATACCAATATAGATATTTTAGAAATCGGCGAGGTAAAATCAGAAATTTTTAAATTAAAAGAACAAATGATTGCAATTTCTTTTAAAAACACCTTAAATTATGAACCCAAAATCGCAAAAATAGAATTTACAGGAACATTAATTTTAGGAGTTGATTCAAAAATTGCAAGAGAAATTTTAAAGGAATGGAAAGAAAAAAAAATTCCAACAGAATTTAGAGTGAGTTTATTTAATGTAATTTTGAGAAAATGTCATGTCAAGGCCTTGGAACTTGAAGAAGATTTAAATTTGCCCTTGCATATTCAAATGCCGTCGTTGCAAAAAAACGCGTTTGAAAAAACTGAAAATAATTCAGAAAATTCTGAAAATTCAGAAGAATGATTTAAATCTATTTTTACAAATTTATAAATTTACTGACGACAAAATAGGTGATTGACTTGCAAAGTGCAGGTTGAGTGGTTTGGCTTTGCACCAAATAATCAAAATATGCAAAGATCAAATTGCGAATGAAGAATCACCTTAGAATTCTTGGAGAAGAAAATGGAAGAAAATAATTCACAAGAAAAAAGAACAAAAGAAGAATTTGAATATATTTCAAAAGAAATTTTTTTTGAAAAGATTGAAATAAGAAATAAAAGAGCAAAAGTTATTTCTTCTTTTCTTTCTGAACCAATCGGAACTATTCTTGGCGGACTATTTGGGTTTTATCTTGGTCAAGAAGCAGTAGCTTTTTCAAATATTATTGAACCTAAACAACTTTTAGAAAATTTAGTTGTAAGTCACCCATATATTACTACGGGGGTTACAACCGCCGTTAGTTCAGCATCGCTTGCGTTTATAGGTAATCGATTTACTTATCTTGCATCTGCATCTGGTTACTTTTTGAAAGATTTTAGAAAAGGGGTTTTAGATATTTATAACTTTATAAAAAAAGCAAATAAAAATTAAATAGAAAAATAATTTAAAATGACAGATACAAGAGTTCAAGTTGCATTAATCGAACATTTAGTTAGTCAAAGAGTTCTGGTTGCAAGATTAAGTGAAGATGGAAAAGATCCTGAAAGAAAATTATTAATTAGAAAATTAAGAGCAGATCATTTATTAAAAGATTCTCAATTTGCAACAGATTGTCTTTGTTATTTGAGGGAACATTCTTGGGGGTCAGATAGTCATTTAGATAATTTTAGTTCTTGGTATGATAAAGTTTATGGAGAATATCTTCAAAATGCCCCTTGATTTACGAACACAAAAACTTGCAAAATTAATTATAAATTATTCTTTAAATGTAAAACCCGACGAGAATGTTGTAATTTCTGGTTCAACAGAAGCTCAAGATTTTATTCTTGCTTTGTATAAAGAAATTATTTTAAAAAACGCACACCCCATTTTAAGGGTTTCAATTCCTGGGACAAATTCTTTTTTTTATAAATACGCAAAAAAACACCAAATTGAAAAATTTCCAGATCATTTTGATTATATTGTTAAAAATTCCCAGAAATATATTGGAATAGATACAGAAATTAATACAAGAGAACTGACAAATTGCGACCCTAAAAAAATTACTGCAAGAGCAAAAATAACTCACCCAATTTCTGAATACATTTGTAATTCTCGTCCAAAAATGTGTAGGGTTACGGTGGGTTTTCCCTGTCAAGCATTGGCCCAAGAATCTGAAATGAATTTAGTTGAGTACGAAAATTTTGTTTATTCTGCCTGTTTGCAGGATTGGAAAAAAATTAAAAATTTTATGAATAAAGTAAAATCAAAATTTAAAAAAAATTCAGAGGTTCATTTAATTGGCAAGGGAGTTGATTTGAAAATGAAAGTTAAAGGAAATTTAGCAAAAATCGACGCAGGAGAAGAGAACATGCCAGGCGGAGAAATTTTTATGGCCCCTGTTAGAGAAAGTTTAAACGGCTGGATAAAATTTGATTATCCTGCAATTCGCGACGGAAAAGAAGTTGCAGACATTGAATTAAAATTTGAAAACGGAAAAGTCGTTGAAGCAAAGGCAAGTAAAAATGAAAATTTTCTAAAAGAAATGTTAAACACAGACGAAAATTCTTGTTATGTCGGAGAATTAGGAATTGGCTGCAATCCAAAAATAAACAAATTCACAAAAAATCTTTTGTTTGATGAAAAAATTAATGGAACAATTCATCTTGCATTGGGAAGCGCCTACAAAGAAAATGGCGGAGGAAACGATTCTGCAATTCATTGGGACATTGTTAAGGATATGAAAAACGCAAAGATTATTGTCGACGGAAAAATTTTGCAAAAAAAGGGGAAGTGGAAGGTTTAGGAAGAGCGAAGAAGGAATAAATTAGCATTAGAAATATTTAAAGAAATTCAAGGTGAAAAATTTCATCTCGAAAGATTTGACATCGCAACAATTAGTTCTGATAAAAAGATGAAACGGATTTCTGTGAGTGATTTTGGATAAGTTTATGATTATTTTGTTTTCCCTAGATTGACCTTTTTTATTTCCTTTTCTTTATAACTTTTCTGACCACTATATCTTGGAAACCATTCTTTGTCATTTCTCTTTTCATAACATACTAAAACCTCATTATCTTTCCAGTTATGGGATATTACAATTGGTTTAAAATTAAAATATCCATCAAAATGAATTCTTCTGTTTCCACTAGAATCAACAAAAAGTTTTAAATCTTATTTTGATGCGCTTTGGAAGATTGCAAAAGATAAAACCGAATAACTTAAAAGAGGGTTAATCTTTATTTTTTTATGAGAATTTCAAAATCTAAAAAAGAGAAGATCTCCGAACAGGTTTTGCTTTTTCTTTTTACAAAATCCCCCCAAATGATGTTTACCTCACACATTGCTCAAGAGATAGCACGTGACGAGGAGTTTATTAAAAAAATTTTAATAGAGTTAAAAAATAAAAATTTAATAATTGAAATTAAAAAAAATAAAGAGGGTATTGATTATAAAAAAAGATCCAGGTGGGGGTTAAGTAATCAAGCTTACCAAATTTATAAAAATTTTCAGAAAGCATGATTTTTAACACAATGATTTTTATCACATTAATCTTTTTATATACTGCTTTCTTGAATTTATAATGGATCAAATAAAAGAGGCTTTTAGTAAAGTAAAACAAGATATCTCAGACATTCAAAATGAAGTAGGGGTTTTAAGAAAAGAATTAACAGGGACGAGAGACGGAATCATTTCTCTTTGTGATATCATAAAGGGTTTGCAGATATCTCAAGAGAAAATTTCTTCAAATTTAGAAAATTTTCTTAAAAAATATGAAGAACAATTAAATCAAACAATTCCAACACAAAATCAATTAAATCAAACAATTCCAACATATATTCCAACACAAATGATATCTGTTGGTAATTTTAACAAGGAGAATAAGCAATTTTCCACAGGAAATGGTGGGGTTCCAACAGACAGACAGACAGACAGACAGACAGACAAAAGTGAGGAAAATAATATAAAAATTGAAAAAAATACGGTTAATAATGCAATTAGAGCGTTAGATTCATTGGATATTATAAAGAAAGAGATTAGATCCAAGTTTAAACGATTAACCAATCAAGAGATGTTAATTTTTACTACTCTCTACCAAATAGAAGAAGAAAGGGGAACCCCTGATTATAAAACCCTTGCAAAGAGATTAAACTTAACTGAAAGTTCTGTTAGAGATTATATCGGAAAATTAATAAAAAAAGAGATCCCCATAGAAAAAAATAAAATAAATAACAAAACAATCCTTTTATCCATCTTAGATAACTTTAAAAAAATAGTTCCTCTTTCAACTATTTTGACTTTAAGAAAGATGTAATCAAATAATTTTTCGTTTAAACGAATACCTTTTTTTATTTTTAAAATTTATTACTCTCTTTCAGACTTTATTTATATTTTAATTCATTTGTTCTCTCTTTTTAATACTCTGAAACCTTTTTTTTTGTTGAATTTTTACCAAATTTATCTTTATTAACACTCACTTTTTGTTTTTTTAATAAAATTTCTTTAATATTTTCTGGTATAAACACTCTTTTTTTACCATTTTTTTCAATAGACTCACTTATCAATTCCTCACTTTTTTGTTTTATGGTATTTATTTGCCCCCTTATTGTAGATTTCTCTTTTCCAAGCATTATTGCTAAATCATCATAGCTTAATTTTATATCGCTATTTAAAAGAACCCAAATGATTGCCCTTTCAGTTATGGAAAATTGCTCTAATTTTGGCGCTTGAACAGCTGTTTGAACAGCTGTTTGAACAGGGTAAACAACTGTTTGTTTATTAAACACCTGTTTATTTGTCTTGAATAGTTGTTTATTATTTATCTGATTGGTGATTGACATTACATTTTTCAATCCCTCTAGATCCTCTTTTATCGACGATAAACTTTCTTTTAATTCATCTATTTCTTTTTTTTGTAAATTTTTTTCTGAATCTAAATGTTTTATCCAACCAATAACAGAATTAAAATCTTTTTTTACTGCTTCAAATCCTTTTTTTGTATCTTCTTTAATGACACCCACTTCTTTTTTACTAAAAAACCAACCAAACATGATTATTATTTGTAATTCTCATTTAAAAATCTTTCTATTACGTCGACAAAACCATTTATAAAAACCAATTTTTGTTAATTGTTTTTATAAAAAATCATTCTATTTTTGTGTCTAAACAAGTGTTTGTGATAAAAATAATCATTAAACAGCCTGTTTAAACAACCTTAAACAACACAAATATTAAAACGATTTTATTTCCTATTTTTCCCCATTATGATGCCGATTCCAACATTTTTAATTCTTTGAAACAAAAATACAAATTAACCCCCTGAAATTTATAAACTTGGGATTTAACTTAAAATCAACAGGACTAATCAATTTGTTCTTAGAAAATTTTTGGATTCAACATTAATTTAGTAAAACAAATCTAGAGAAAAAATAAAATGATCAAATTTAATAAATATAAACCTGTTTTTACCCTATCTTTTTTTAAAAATAATCTAAACAAATAACCCAATTATTGTTTAACTTTTAAAAGAGAATAATCCTTAAAGGTAAACCCTTTCCCAAGAGTAAACAAGGCCACTTAAAAAAATTATTCATCTATTTAATAACTCACATTCAATTATAAGTTGCTCACGAAATTAAATTTTTTTTCAAACCCCTAATATTAAACACATAATTACCAAGGAATCTCTTTTTTTGAGAATAAATCCCCACATTTATTTAAACTTAAGTTAATAAAATTAAACGTGCCGGCTCATGACATATGCCCTGGTCTTATGCAGTTAACAAAATTAAGGGTAATTATTTACAACAATAATCTTAATCATCTTTTTAGAATATAAATTTAAAAAATTTATTTTTAATATTTCACAAAGCCAACCTTAGTGAACACCTTAATCAAATAAAAAATTATTTAAAACATTCACAATCAATCATCGCTATTGAGAATCTTATGTAAATTTTTTGTCATGCAAACCCGCACAACATATCTCTTCAGAAAAATACCCTTTCCCTTGGTTTTAATTTAATCAGGGATAGATGGAGGTATTACTCGATTAAATATATCCTCTTACTTTAATAAGATAGCACTTTCTAGTCATACCAAATAAAACCCCGCTGTATTTAGTAATTAACGATAATGTTAACTAAAATAATAATCTATTCTTCAATATTAACACTTTCCTTTAAAAATGATTTTTATATAAATTCACAAAGCTAACCTTAGTGAACAAAATCCTTAAATTTTAATATAAATGATAAAATAAAACGCAATTAGTTTTTATAAAAATCATTTTTTTTATGTTTTTGCTAATTAAACATAAATACTTCGCACAAGGTATATTGTGCGAACATAATATTTGACAATAATAATTGAAAATAAAATGGCAAATCTTTTCTTCTGCTTTTTGCGTCTAGTATAACTTTTTTGTATAATTCCCGGGCTAATCATTTCTTGATTTGAAACAACCAAGGTTGGCCACTTATTATATTCGCATAGTTCTTTTATCAATCTAAAACATTAGCAATACAAATTAGTAAAGTATTTATCGGGACTATTGCCCAAATCAATAATTGATTTCCCCCAAAAAACAAAAACCCGCAGTTTAGAACAACGCTTATTCCGGCCATCCACTTTGAAAGAGTTTTATTTTTTTCTTTAAGGAGAATATAAAAAAGGACTGCCCCCAAAAAGACAGAAAGATATCCCAAGTAATTATTGTTTATCGAATTTATTTTAATTAAATCTATCACACTAAAAAAAGGTATTTTCCAGATATCAACAATAAAATCAAAAAAAGAAATAACAAATATAATTGCAAGCGGGATTGTTATAAGAAGAATTGTTGTCCACACCGAGCTAGCCTTTAAAATATCAATTAGCGATAAAGCAATGGAAAAATTATCTTGAATAATCATTTTGAGAATCTCCACCCCCTTTCAATCATCTTCTATAAAAAAAATTAAACTATATAAATCCATCTTTCTTTTTTGAAGTATGAACGAAAAAGAATTTTTAGAAAGAGTTTCAGTTGAATTAAAGATCTTAAAAAATTCTCACTATACAATTAGAAATTATACCTCTTTAATTAAAAGTTTTTTTAATTTTATAAAAAAAGAACCAGATACTATCGAAGAGACAGATATAAAAAAATATATCGCAGAGAAATTATCAGATAAATCTTCAAGTTTAATTATTCTGTTCTTATCTGCAGTTCGATTTTCTTATTCTTCAATTTTTAAAAGAGATCCCACGATTGGAATAAAACGTCCAAAAAAAGAAAAAAGAATTCCCGATGTTTTAACAAAAGAAGAAGTCAAAAGATTATTTGAATCCTGTTCCAATAAAAAATCAAAGTTGATGTTAAGTCTAATTTATGCTTGTGGTTTAAGGGTTTCTGAAATAGTAAACTTAAAAATAAATGACCTAAATTTTAACGAAAAAACCGGGAAGATTCAACAATCAAAAGGAAAAAAAGACAGGGTATTTAACATTCCCGATAGATTATTTAAACAATTATTTAAACAAACAGAATTACAAAAAGGGTTTGGAAAAGAGTATTTATTTTCAGGAAAAAACGGAAAATTATCGACGAGAAATATACAAAAAATTGTTCAGACCGCTGTAAAAAAATCGGGAATAACAAAACAAGTTCACCCTCATACTCTTCGGCATAGTTTTGCTACACATCTTTTGGAAGACGGGGTTGATATAAGATATATTCAGGGTTTGTTGGGGCACAGTTCAATTTCTACAACCGAACTTTATACACATATTTCTGCACAACAATTAAAAAAGATAAAATCTCCCTTAGATAGATCCTAATATGAAAAATATCTGCGAGAAATGCGGTTATGAATCTGAAGAAAATTTAAAACGATTTGGAATTGCCCTTTGCAAGGTTTGTTTTAAATTGTCCCCCAACCAACCCGAAGAATTAGACGAATATATTAGAGAAAAAGTCAATAAGAATTATTTAGATTCTTTTAGAAAATTTGTAAAAATAAATAAGGAGTTATTAAAAAATAGCATGATAAAAAACGCTTCTCGTGGGAAAGTTATGTCTCGCCCGCCATTTGGATATAACTTTACCGACGGCAAATTAATTCCAGCACAAAATTTTCGAGAGGTAGAAGAAATATTTGAAGAATTTTTAAATAATCAAATTAGTCTAAGAAATCTTTCCAGGAAACACAATTTTTCGGTAAATGGTTTAAAAAAAATTTTAACAAACTTTACTTATATCGGAAAAGTAAAATTCAATCGCCAAATTCATAACGGAAACCATCAACCAATTGTTTCGTCGACGCTGTTTAATCATGTTCAGAATAAATTAGAAAAGTTAAAATTAAAAAAATAATTCTTCAAATCTGCTTATCTTTTTGGTTAATTTTTCAAAAGGAAAAGGTTTTTGATTACTAACAATTGTAAGATATTTTAAATAAATATAAATTTGTGTATTCCATATTTCACACATCTCGGAAATTTCCTTATTTCTCCTATTTATTTAAAAAACAAAAAAACTTTTTTTCTTTTATGAAACCCTATCTGCCAAATGAACCTTCCCCAAGAGAATTTTATTTTTGTGCTCAACGCGAAGCAGATTTTAATTTTCCGTCGACAAACTATCGTCCGCACAAAGAAATCCGTTCTATCTGCATAAGGCAAATGCCACGTGGAAAATGCAATAGGCCGGATTAATTTTCTTAAATAAATCTAATTTGTCGTCGATAAAATACGCGAACTCATCTGTAAGAGGTCTGTCTCTTTGCTCTTGCTTTTGAATCACCGGGCTTGTACGCTTCTTTTCTTCTAATGTCTGCAACTAAAAGCGTTCTGTCATATTTTAAATATGCCTTTTCTAATTCTTCTGACTTTGAAAATTCAACGATTGCCTTTGCTAACGCAAGCCTTGCAGATTCAATTTGTCCATTTGCTCCGCCACCATGAACAGAAACCTCAACATCAAAATTCAATTTTCCTAAAATTTTTTCTGCAATTCTTATTGGCTCTTCTATTCTTAATCTATCAAAATTCTGAAGTGCTTGATAATCTTTTTTATTTATTCTAATTTTTCCAAATCCTTCTACGATTATTGCTCTCGCAACAGACTCTTTTCTTTTTCCAGAAGCGATAATTAAAATTTTTTTATTCATTTATTTCCTTTATCTCAATAGATTTTATCTTATTTGGTTTTTTTAATTGAATTATTTCTGCATTACTTAATTCCTTTGGAATAGTAGAATAACATTTTATCCTTCTCCAAGCTTCTTTTCCCCTTCCCCTTCGATGATCAGATAACATCCCCCTTATTGCCCTTTTAAAAATTTTTTCTGAAGATTTTGAAACCTTTGGTCCGATTTGCCTTGTTCCAACTCTTTTTCTACTCTCTTCAAATTTTTCTTTGATAAATTTTTTATTTCCAGTTATAATTATATTCGCGCAGTTTATAACAGAAATTTCTTCGCCTTGCATTGCTTGTTTTGCAACATAACTTGCAAGTCTTCCCATAACCATTCCTTTTCCGTCGATAACTTTCATTTTCTTAAAATTTTCACCCCATTTGCTTCTGGATTTGATTTAATTTCTTCTTCAATCGTATTGAAACTAATTTTCTCACTCTTAAGTTTTTCCATTGCTCCGCTTGAAAATTTTAATGCAGAAATTTTTATTTTTTTGTTTATCTTTCCCATTGACAGAACCTTTCCCGGAATTATAACTACATCTTTATCTTCTGCTCCGTCGTTAATCTCGCTTAAATTAATACTTACTAATTTTCTCGTAGGCCCAGCTAAAACTTCTGCCACATCTTTCCATCCCTCATTTTTTTTCGCGAGATTTATAATTTCAATTAATTCACGGTTTGTTTTTCTTTTTGTTTGCTTTGATATTTTTGTTTTGCTTTTCATTTTTAATCTTAACAGAAGTGAAACTTCTGCTATCGCAAGCTTCCTCACTCGCAGTATCTTTCTCAGATAAAATGGGTTTTTAAACTTTATGCGGGAGAGAATGTGTGCAGGTTCATGACATATGTCCCCCTAAAATAATTTCTTAAAATCAAAATAAACTCCAGCAGGAGTTTTATTTTAAATTCTTAGGAACATATTGTCCTAGCTTATCTAATTTAAAATTCATCTCCAACTCTATTATGACATAGATCATTATTGTCTCTCGCTTCTTCTGTCTTAAATCTTATTGTCGCGAACATTTTCTCGCCCCAAACTTTGTGCCCACACACGTCGCAAATATCTACGACACGATTGTCAGAAATTTCTCGTTTGCAATAAAAACATTTTTTTACCATCTTTTTATTTTGATATCCAAATTAGTTTTTAAATATTTGTATGGTTCTGAAATAATTTTCAATTGTAAGTAACTTATTTCTAGATTTAATTTACTTTACTCAATAATAAAAAATTCGCGACTAACTTTAATTCAGGATTTAAAAATAAAATTTTAAAATTAATTTGCGACAAAGTCGCGTAATTTCTTGTCATTAAATTTATTTTTGTCGTCGACAAAACTATTTAATAAAATTTGCAAATCGCGAGAATAGAATTTGCAGGTTATAATTATTCAGATTATCAAAGCATGTTGGATTAATTCTTTTTCTTAAAATTTTTTAACTTATTGTGCGTCAGCGCCAAATTATTTTCTTATTTTTCTCGTCGACAAATTAAATTTCTTCATTGAACTCAGAATATTCTCTATCAAAGAGGGCTATTCTAATCCACGAAATTCCAGCGTTATGTGCATATAATTTTCTTCTTTCTTTAATAAACCGATCAAGATATTCTACGCAACTTCTTCTAATTAAAAGCTTGTCTCCCTGTTCTAATCTTTTTGGTTTAAACTCTCTTACCGGAATTTCAGTTATTTCTGAAACATATTTTAAGCCAAATCCTTGAGGATTCTCTAAAAAAGAATATGCGCGTTCTAACATGATTTGTAAAAATCTTTCTTTAGTTATTTCCTGTGATTTTTGTTTCATCCATTATTCATACCTCAAAGCGTCGACGACATTTGTTTTACTTGCTTGAATTGCAGGAAGTGTTCCTGAAACAGCGCCAATTAAAAATCCAAAACTTAAACATCCGGCGATTAACCAAATCGGCGACGCTGTTTGCAAAAGTGTTGTGTTCAAATTATTTACCGCGATAAATTCAATTGTCTTGCTTAAACCAAATCCAAGTAAAACCCCCATTATAGAACCAATCAAACCAAGCAAACCCGACTCAATTAAAAAAATCCAGAGTATGTCAGAATTTTTCGCGCCGATCGCTTTCATAATTCCAATTTCTTTTGTTCTCTCAATTACAGAAGTATACATTGTATTTGAAATTCCAATCGCGCCTACTAGCAAAGATATCGTCGCTATTCCCGCTAAAAAATAAGTAATTATATTTAATATTGTTTGAAAACTTCCAAGCAAATCCTCTGGAGTTGAAATTATAAAATCTTGAGTTTTTTCTGTCTGGTCTTTTGATTTTCTCAAATTCTTTTCAATTCTATCAGCAACTTCTAAAATATTTTCTCCGTCTTCAATCTGAACCATTATCATATCAATTCTTTCACTAACATTAAAAATTTCTGAAAAACTTTCCATATTCATTAAAATCATTCTGTCATCGTCGGGATTTCCAATTTTTTCTAAAATTCCTTTCACCTCAACTTTTTGCGAATT
>Ga0208375_1001871_pt1 | contig 21507 bp, 29 predicted proteins | sample RifOxyD1_FD_184038 | JGI IMG/M metagenome (GOLD analysis project Ga0208375, IMG submission 184038) | Soil microbial communities from Rifle, Colorado - Rifle Oxygen_injection D1 (SPAdes) | ecosystem: Environmental > Terrestrial > Deep subsurface > Rock core/Sediment | place: Rifle, Colorado... | reverse complement strand
CTCTTCTTTGGATTATCTTCTTAGTCCTAATGCTAAACCAAGAAGAAAATAAAGTTGTTCTTATTCCAGTCATATCAGTTGCAAAATCATGTTCAATAATTGATAAAGGTTTAGAACTTTCTTCAATCAAATTATCTAAAATTATTTGCAATGAATTCTTTTCATTATAATTTGATAATGTCTTAAAACAGGGAATATCAACAGAAATTATATCAAATTTCCTAAGCAAGAGGAGAAATCCTCTTGCTCTTCTTACAGATAAATTTGGAAATTTTCTCCATATTATCAAACATTGGATTATTGATTTCATCTTTTTATTTTTACATATTTATTTGTGAGAAACCTCACAAATTCAAAAAAATTTAAGAATTCACTCTCTTGAACTTTATTATACAAAACTTCATCTCTAGGCCACCTCTTTTTCTTTTCCATATTAAATGGTAATGCATAACAATAATATGCTTTTCCATACTTCTTTATATATTATTAAAACATAGAAAAGAATAAATATAAGTAATGCCTAACTAATATTTATAACCTAAAAAATATATAATATAAGATGACATTTATAAGAAGAAAAAAAGTTAAAGGTAAAACTTACTATTATATTGTAAAAAGTTACAAAGATAAAGGTAGAGTAAAACAAAAAGTGCTTTGTTATATTGGCACAGCTGATAATCTCCTCAAAAAATTAAAAGTCAAACAATAGTTTTTTACACATAGTCTAATTTCCTGCTTTTAATCCAACAAAATATAAAAGTCCTCTTATTGCAGGAGGTATTTCTCCTTCAGGAATTATTTCTCCACCAAGAAGTTTACAAGTTTCTTCAATAGTTAATGGTTTTTTGCTTGTAGAATGTTGGCTAGCTTTTCTAGAAATGCTTTCTGGGTCTATATAATGTTCACATCCAGTTACTTTTATATCATCTATATTTGTGTATTCCATTTTGTATTAAATTAATCTTTACTTTTAAAGTTTTATGTATTATATAAATAGATTTATATTTTAAGAATAGATAATTTATATACAATAGTTTTGAATATAAAAGTTTATTAATTAGAATTTATAGTCCTAAATATGGATAATGAAACAAAGAGGTATCTCGAAATAGCAAGAAAAATGAATGATAATGATTTAATTGCAGATATTAATAAACTAATAAAAAGAGATGAAGTATTAACATTAAGATATAATCGACTCACTAATATTCTTGATAATCAAGCTGTTAGAATTAGATTGTTCAATCCAATTTATAAAAGCGTGCAAGATATTAGAAAAAAAGTTTGTGAAGAATTAAATCCCTTAATTGATATTAGAAATAACCTTAATGCATTATTATATGAAAGAGGATTAGTTCTTGAAGATAATGTAGTTAGTTATGAACCAAATCATCAATTAGATTTTACAAAAGTAGGTCTTGGAGAAGCTATTTAAAATAATCATTTATACTATCACTAAATGCCACAAGAGTATACTTAAACATCAAAAATCTTTTAGAGATTTTTGTGACCAAAAGAATCTTTGATGATTCTTTGGATCCAGAAAATATATTGAATATTTTCTTGGCTTAAAAATCCAGAAGGATTTTTAAATTTGGGTGACTACATATTTAAACCTTTCTACATTTTTGTCTACTTATTATTTATTCTAAAATATTAAAACTCTTTAGATTATCCTTAAGAGTATTTATGCAAAATTCTAAAATTGGTTTGTAATTTTCATCATTTGCTTGTCTAACTACTTTAAGGTAATCTGCTCTTTGTTTCATATAAATGTTTATCCAAGGATAGTTTTTCCTTTTTAAAAGAAAATTCATTATTAGTCTTGAAGTTCTGCCATTACCATCAATAAATGGATGTATAGAAACAAATTTAATAGAGAAAAGTATTGCCATTTCAAAAGGATGCATTTTATTTTTATTGGTTTTATACCAATAAACAATGTTTTTTACTAATTGAGGAACTTTTGATGCATCAGGAAAATTAACATCACTTCTAAATATTCTTACAGATGTTTCTCTATATCGGCCTGCAAATCTTTCAGATATGTCTTTTAATATTATAGAATGAAGTTTTAATATAAAAAGTTCATCTAAATCTCCCTTATAATTATTAATAAAGTTTATTGCCAATTTATGATTTTTTGCTTCGTTAATTTCTCTTAGAGTCTTATCTTTTGGAACTAATCCTTCATTTAATATTAAATTAGTATCTTCTAATGAAAGAGAACTGCCTTCTATTGCATTACTATTATATGTGAGCTCTGTAAAAAAGGTTTCCTCAAATTTCTCAAATTCTTCTTTGCTTAAAGATTTAATTTTTTTATTATATTCCTGTTTAATCATTTCAATTTCTAAAAGTTGTTCTTTTGTCAAATTTTTAGAATTAATACTACTAATTACCTCTAATTCAAATTCTTTTTTTAAGTTGGCTATTTCTTGTTTAGAGATATTACCTATTCCTATGAATTTGCTTTTTTTTACTATTTTACTATTTTCTCTTTTAGTAAAAACAAGATAATTCTGTTTCTTTCCATTTACTTCTCTTATTTCATGATATACCATGCATTATATATGTGGGTACATATTTATAAATGTTTGTATTTGTACCCATATATAAGAAATAATTATACTTTTATTTATACTCGCACAAGGTGTGAACAGAGTGTATATGCAAAAAATAGACAAGACTATAGCAATATTTATATAATTCATTTGTTAAATAAAAATATGCCAAGTCAAAGAGTTAGCTATGAAATTGAACAATTAAGACAAATTCCAACTTATGAAGATCAATTAAAACATCTTAAAACTCTCCCCAAAGGTATGTCTGCTAGAGTTGTTGGAGCAATTTTTGATAATACGAAAGCTATGGATTCTGCTGAACGACAAGTCTGTGAAGATAGGAAGTATATTGGGGATTTAGCTAGATATTTAAGAGCTGAAGAAAGAAGTGTTAAACATCCATTTGCTGTACCTAGTTTCTAATCAGTCTAAATTATATTTTAATATTTAGAATGTATATATACCCTATTTATATTCTCGCCAAGTATGTTTGCATTTTGTGCATTTGAAAAAACGAGTTTCTGCTTCATCTCCAGACCTTGTTTGTGAAGTCCAGAAATATGCTTCTTTATTTTTGCATTTAGAACATATTGTTGCCACAACTGGGAAAACATCAGTATCTTTTTCTTTTACAATACCAATTTCCAGTCCCTCTTTTATTTTCTCTTTTGACTCAATCTTTATTTTTGCTTTTGAAGTATAGCCACATCTGACACATCCGAAATTTTTCCTTTTTTCCTCGAGAACAGAACCGCATTTTGGACAGAATTCCATTTTGTATTTAATTAAGGTTAGTTTTTAAACCTTACGAAGAGAAAAGTATTCTTCATATGCCTCGCCCCACTTCTACTCATCACCTCACTCGAGATATAAATATTAATTTTGTCTCGTGAAGTTCTTCGGCTCGGCTAATATTGGAGAAACTTTTTTTCAAAAGTTTCACACTTCAAAATATCTCAAATCTAAATTTGATAAATAAATTAAGCTTCAAATAAAACATTGTAGAAGCTAGGGAAAAATATGGCAGAATTAGCTAAGGGACCAGCTCAAAATAACTTAGCATATTTCTGATGATATTTTTCAAATTTTCAACGTATCTTATCTTAAAAATCCTATAAAATTTACTACTTTATTTTGCGGTAAACCCTAAAATAATTAATTTGTCTTGAAATCTAGAATCAATCTAATAATCTCAATTTAACGCCCAAATAAACATGGCAAGATATAACCAATTAGCAGAAATCAACTTATTTACAAAATCCTCTTTCTGCTGAATTTCTAAATGGTTCAAAAAATATTAATTTTAACCATCCAATAAAAGGAATTTTAAATCCTGTCGCTCTTCCAACTATTTGTTCATCTTTAATATTTGTTTCATCAATTTTTTCAGCATTATTTGAAGATGTAAACTGCAACGCATTATTATCTCCTTTTGTTTCCAAAGGACTAAGATTGACAACTCTATGTATTATTACTCTATTATTATTCCCACTTGTAAATAAAATTACATCTCCAACTTTAACATCTGATTTTTTAACACCTAATACAAAAAATATCTCTCCTTTTGAAAAACCATTTTTAATTGAAAAATCTTTAAAATCTTGTTTATCTATTCCTTTTTCAACATACCATTCCCCGCTATTATTCCACCAAACATTAAAATTTCCAGTATTATGATGCATACTGCATGATTCAACAATTGCCAAAGGCAAAGCAGTGCCAGTAACAAAAGACATTGTCGGAAATAAAATAAATTTAATTGCAATATATATCACGATAATAAAAACAATCCAGCTAAGCCAGCTGTCTTCTTTCCATAAAAAATTCCATGATTTTTTAATATAATCAATGATATTTTTTCCTTCAGTCATAAAATATTAAATGAAAAATGCTATTTAAAATCTTCTTAAGGAAGATTTTAAGCCAAGAAAATATATACAATATTTTCTGGATCCAAAGAATCATTAAAGATTCTTTTGGCCACAAGAATCATAGATTCTTGATGTTTAAATGTTGATAGACCATTGCATCAAATCATAGAAAAGTTTAAATATTGTTTAAACAATGTTTAAACATGGAAAAAACAATAAATGTAAGGTCTTGGGGAAATAGCGCAGGAGTTTTGCTTCCCAGAGAATGGATTGGAAAAGAAGTTAAGGTAATTTTAATAGATAGAACTCTTGAAATAAAAAAGGAAATATTTAGTATTCTTGAACCTTATTTGTATGACATAATTGGAATTTATCTTGTTGGAAGTTATGCTAGAGGAGAGCAGGATAAAGACTCTGATATTGATATAATTGCTATTTCAAACAACATTAAAAAAGAGATAATATCTGGAAAGTATAACCTCTCAATAACTCCTTTGAAAGCAATTAAAAAAACCTTAGAAGAAAATGCTATTTTGATATTGCCTAGATTAAATGAAGCAAAGACAATTTTGAATAGTTTTTTGCTTGATGAATTAAAAAATATTAAAACAAAAAAACCAATCTTTAAAAATTTTAAAGAAGAATGCGAGAGAATTATAAAAATAAACAAAGGATTTATAAAAATTGATAAAGAACAAAAATTTAAGCATTTAGATTCTTCAAGTATTATTTATTCTTTAATTTTAAGATTAAGGGGAGTATTTTTAATAAAAATTATAACTAATCATGAAAAAGATTCTAAAAAAGATTTTTTGAAATGGATAGAGAATGAAATTGGTGAAGATGAATCAGAAAAAGTTTATAATATTTACAGAGCTATTAAAGATAATAAAAAAGTAAAAGAAAAAGTAAAAATAGAAACTGCTGAAAAATTGCTTAAATTATTAGAAGAAGAAGTAAAAAAAATAAAATAAAGCTAAAATGAATAGACAAAAGAGATTAGCTAAAGGCATTGAATCATTGAAAAAGCAAATGGAAATTCATAGAGAAAAAAGAGACCAAGCCAAAGAACAAGGCAAAATAGAATTGGCAGAGTATTATGACAAAGAGATTGAAAAATTTGACAAAGAAGAGAAGAAAAAGCAAAGAATGATGGAAAGAGAATAATCACATACCAATTAATTTTATGTAGAGATTTCTTTTATATAAAAAGAAATCACCGAAATATTTAAATAGTGTATATTTCTTGTGTATACAGAAGTACATATACATTTAGTATATGCAACTCAACCCCTTTCACGCTGTGTTCTCTTGAACACAGCAATAATCAGCAAGAATAAACAAAAAAAATAAATAAAAAATAAATTAAATAAACAATGAAAAAAAGATTAATAAAATATCTATTAAATAAAATAATGGAGGAAATTAAGGATTCTATGTTTTCTTAAGGAGATGGCATAGGAAGAACCTTGGTTCTTTTTATAAATGAACGAAGATATTTTTGACAATCCAATCTTATGCAAAAACTGCAGTGTAAAAATGCATAAAGTGCAATTTCTAAAAAATGGATTTAGTTTCAGAGCAGTTCAATGCGCTAAATGCGGAAATAGAATAATTCATCCTGATGACAAACAAGAATATGAAAGATATATCTGCCTTAGAAATAAACATTATGCTGTAAAATTAAGAATGGTTGGCAACAGCTATACAGTTTCAATACCAAGAGAGATAGTTAATTTTATAAATGAACAAAATAAAATAATGGATGAACTTGTAAGTTTAAATTTTGAAAGAATGGGAAAATTATCTTTAATATTCAATAATACTGAAAGAGTAGAAAAGCTAGAGGAGAATAAAAATGAATGATAAAATTAAGGCAATTAAATTAAGAGTTTCAGAAGCTTCACAAGATGATGCATATAAAGGAATTGCAAGAATAGATAATGAAACGATGAAATCTCTTGAACTAAAAAGAGGAGATGTTGTAATAATTAAAGGAAGCAAAGAAACTCTTGCAATAGTTGACAGAGCTTATCCAGCAGATGTTGGCGAGGGAATTATAAGAATCGATGGAATTATAAGAAAAAATGCAAAAACTGGAGTTGGAGAACTTGTTGAATTAAAAAAAACAGATATAGTTGAAGCAAAAAAAATAACAATTGCTCCTGTTCAAGAAAACATTGTAGTCCATGGCGACCCAGAAATTTTTAGAAGAGGGTTATTAGGCAGGGCAGTTATGAAAGGAGATGTAGTTGTTCTTGGAGGAGTTCAAAGAAGAAGAGATTTAATGTCTGAAGAATTTGGAAATGATTTAAATGATATTTTTGGAGATGTTTTTGGAAATATGGGAATAAATTTTAATGGAATGGGTTTTGGCGGTTTGCAACAAATTAGATTTTTAATTGTCAATACAAATCCAAATAAACCCGTTGTAATAACTGAAAATACTGAAGTTTCTGTAAGTTCAAAAGCAGTTAATATGCCTGAAGAAAAAGTAATTGATGTTACATATGAAGATATTGGCGGATTAAAAGAAGAATTAACAAAGATAAGAGAAATGATTGAATTGCCTTTGAAACATCCAGAGATATTTGAAAGATTAGGTGTTGAGCCCCCAAAAGGAATTTTACTTTATGGTCCTCCTGGAACAGGAAAAACTCTGTTAGCAAAAGCAGTTGCAAATGAGACTGATGCAAATTTTATTTTACTCAATGGTCCAGAAGTTATGTCAAAGTTTTATGGAGAATCAGAGAAAAAAATAAGAGATATTTTTAATGAAGCTGAAAAATCTGCTCCTGCAATTATATTTATTGATGAGATTGATGCAATCGCTCCTAAACGAGAAGATGCGCAAGGAGAAGTTGAAAGAAGAGTTGTTTCTCAATTATTAACAATGATGGATGGGCTAAAAACAAGAGGAAGAGTTGTTGTAATCGGCGCAACAAATAGACCAAATTCAATTGATCCTGCATTAAGAAGACCAGGAAGATTTGACAGAGAAATTTCAATTAATGTTCCAGACAAAGAAGGAAGATTAGCAATTTTAAAAATACATACAAGAAATATGCCTTTGACTAAAAATGTTAAATTAGAAGAGCTTGCTGCAATTACTCATGGATTTGTTGGCGCAGATATTTCTGCGCTTGCAAAAGAAGCTGCAATGAGTGTTTTAAGAAAAGTTATTCCAAAACTTGAAATGAAAGAAAATGAAGAAATTCCTCAAGAACTTTTAGAACAATTAATAGTAAGTGAAAAAAATTTTGAAGATGCTTTAAAAATTGTAAGGCCAAGCGCAATGAGAGAAGTTTTAGTTGAAACTCCTAATGTTAAATGGAATGATGTTGGTGGATTAGATAAGGTAAAACAAGAATTAAAAGAAGCTGTTGAATGGCCCATGAAACATCCTGATGCATTTAAAAGAATTGGCATAAGACCTCCAAGGGGAATTTTACTCTATGGTCCTCCTGGAACAGGAAAAACTTTATTAGCTAAAGCAATTGCAAATGAATCAGAAGCAAATTTTATTCAGATAAAAGGCCCATCACTTCTTAGCATGTGGGTTGGAAAATCTGAAGAAGGAGTTAGAAAAATATTTGAAAGAGCAAGACAAGTCTCGCCATGCGTAATATTTTTTGATGAAATAGATTCACTTGCATCTAGAAGAGGATATGATTCAGGAACAAAAGTTACTGAAAGAGTTTTAAATCAACTTCTTGCAGAAATGGATGGGCTTGAAGAATTAAAAGATATAATTGTCATAGGCGCAACTAATAGGCCAGATATGCTCGATACTGCGTTGTTAAGGCCTGGAAGATTTGATAGAATACTTTTAGTGCCAGGCCCAAACAAAGAAGGAAGATTAGAAGTTTTAAAAATTCACACTAAAAATATGCCTCTTGCAAAAGATGTAAATCTTGGAGATATTGCTGAAAAAACAGAAGGATGCGTCGGAGCTGATTTAGAAAATCTCGCAAGAGAATCTGCTATGCTTGCATTAAGAGAAGATATTAATATCAAACAGGTTTCAAAAAAACACTTTGAAAAAGCTCTTGAAAAAATCAGACCTTCTGTAACAAAAAGAGATATGGAAACCTATCAGAAGATTGAAAGCAATTATCTAAGGTCAGCAAAATCAGCTTTGGCAAATGAGACCTATTTAGGATAAAAGTGTTTCTGCTCAGTGTAAAAAAATATATCCTAAAGGATATACTTTGCAACAAATTATTTTTTAGCTATTTTCCACATTACATCAAAAAAGTAGTTTATTTTTCACAAACAAAGATAGCCCAACCTAATTCTTTATTTTCAATTGCTTCAATCATTTTTTGATAAGCAAATATAAGCCTTTTATAATCTTGTATGTATTTTATTTTTGCATTATCTTCCAACCTTCCTTCTAGAATATCTTTTAACACATGATAGCTTTTACTAAGATGATTAGAGATATTTTTTGAATAAACAATTTTAAAACCAATTTCTTCAAGCTTTTTTTTGTAGGTCTCAAAAGAAAATGGAGTGTCAAAAAGCAATCTCTCATAAACATATTTCCTTGAATCTTTTGAAATTTCTTGTTTGGGTTTGGTTAAATCGTCAAAAACAAAAATTCCACCTTTTTTGAGAACTCTGTACACTTCTGATAAAGCTTTATCTTTATCATGGACATGATATATTGTTGCTTGGCTCCAAAGATGAGTAAATTCTTCTTTGTCAAATGGTAAATCAGTTGCTGAAGCTTTTTTGAATTTTACAAGAGAAGAAACTGCGGAATCTCCTTTTAATTTTTTATTTGCATTTTCTATTCTTACTCCACTAATATCCACTCCTACAATGTTGCAACCATATTTTTTTGCAAGTTGAATCGTAACTTCTCCATTACCACATCCCAAATCTAGAATTTTTGATTTAGAGTTTATCCCCGATTGGACTGCCATTAAATTTGTTAGATTTTCTGATGCAGTTAAATAATCTTCATTTCCTTTATTAAATAACCCCCAATGTAAACTTCCGTTCTCATCCCAAAAAGAACGATAAAGTTCGTCTTCTTCATCATAGAATAATTCAGTCTCTTTTTCAGTATACTTTTTCATATTTATCCCAAATCTTTAATGAACTTGTTTTTTTCATCTACTAATATCATTTTTGGATTAGGAGTTTTATCAGTAATTTCAAAAGATAAAATGATAACAATATCCCCTTTTTTACATAAATTCGCTCCTGCCCCCTGCACTTCTACTTTTCCAGAGTCTCCCTCAATAACATAAGTTTCCCATCTGTTGCCATTAGTAACATCACAAACCAAAACTTTTTCATATTGAATAAGATTTACTCTTTTCATTAAATCTTTATCAATAATTATGCTACCCATATACTCAGGGTTTCTTCCTGTGATATATGCACGATGTATTTTAGATTTTAATATCTCTCTCATAATTAATTGTAATTAAATCAATTTTATAAATCTATTCTTCAACCAAAAATAAGAAGTTTGTGAACCGATTAATATCTTATTTCTTGATTTTTAAAGTAATGGGCAGTAAGAGAATCGAACTCCCGATATCTCGGTGTAAACAAATAGATCATAAAAGTTACTTTTTTGAACGAGCAAGATTTTTCTTGTCTTTTTTAGGAATCATTGCTACAATTGATAGCCAAATCCAGAATAGTATAAATGATATAAATACCTGCAATGTTGGATGTAAATTAAATCTTAAAATTATAAAGTAATGTATAATCAAAACAATAATAACTCCTAAAAGAAAAATGAGTACATAATTTGGTTCTCTTCTATTAACCATAAATAAGTTTAGATTAGAATATATATAAATTTATCTTAAATGGTCGCTGGAGGAATCGGACCTCCGCACAGAAGGTGTAAACACTAGGACATGTTTTTGGGTAATAAAATTAAGAACATTTGTTTTCAGTCACTCCTTTTAGTGCCAAATTTAAAATTCTTTGTTAAAATCAAAAAGTTCTTTTTAACGAATCTATAACCTGCTTAATATTCAATCCTGAAATATCCATACAATTAGAAACAAGAGTCGTTTTTTCCCTTTCTGTGTCATATCTTGCTCTTGTTAATTTCGCAGGTTTTATATCCCAACTCTTGGCTTGACTTAAGATACCCTCAAGTTTTTTTTCTGGATGAACCCATGCATCTTCAAATCTATCCTGTGCAAACCAAAAATATCTCTGACTAAGATAACTTCCTTCTTGATTTTGTATTAAATATCCATTTATTTCCATGTTTATTATAGAAAAAGGGTATTTATAAATCTTTCTATTGTTGTTACTATATAGTTAATAATACCACCAAAATTCTTATGGTAAAATGTGTTTAAAAGTTTGGTCAAAAAACATAGCTATTTTGTGTAAAAAAATATAACCTTTTAGTTCTACTTTCATAAAGTAAAACTTAATAGTGTTCATTACTATTGAACAATAGCTTGCATTAGTAATGCAAACCTTTATAAAGCTAAAGGGCGTAATTAAATTAAAATGATAGACAAAGAAACATTAAGAAGAGTTGTGAGATTACAAAGAGAAGAACTCTTATTATTCGAAGCGGGTATTGAAAGAGAAGACATAAATAAAATAGAATTAAATATCCCTTTCGCTATTGTTCTTTCTGGAATAAGAAGATGCGGTAAAAGTACTTTACTTAGACAATTAATGAAGAAGGTTAAGGGTTTCTACTACTTTAATTTTGAAGATTCCAGAGCAACAGATTTTGAGCTTAAGGATTTTGAAAAATTAGACCAAATTTTTCATGAAGACTATAAAGAACAAGATTACTATTTTTTTGATGAAATACAAAATATCCCTAAATGGGAAATTTTTGTAAGAAGATTAGTTGATTTAAAAAAGCAGGTGGTAATAACTGGCTCAAATGCTTCTCTTCTAAGTAAAGAACTTGGAACAAAACTTACTGGAAGACACTTAACTCACGAAATATTTCCTTTTTCATTTAAGGAATTTCTTAAGATAAGTAAAAAGGAAGCTTCTATAAGCTCCTTTGAAGAATATCTTAATGATGGGGGCTTTGCAGATTATCTAAAATTGAAAACCCCTAATATACTGCAGGAATTATTAAAAGATATTCTTGCTAGAGATATAGGTCTTAGATATAAGATTCGTAATCAAAAAACATTGAAAGAATTGGCAGTTTACCTGCTCACAAATATTGGCAAGCGATTTACATATAATTCTCTAAAAAAGAATTTCAAATTAGGTTCTATTAATAGTGTAATATCCTTTATTTCTTATTTTGAGGATACTTATATGCTCTTTACTATACCTCAATTTAATTATTCATTAAAAAAAATGATTGTAAACCCAAAAAAAGTTTATTCTATAGATAATGGCTTTTCATTAAAAAATTCTGCTTCATTTTTTGATGATAGGGGTAGATTACTTGAAAATCTTGTTTTTATTAATTTAAGAAAGAAGAATAAAGATATATTTTACTTTCAAGAAAATAATGAATGTGATTTTCTCATCAGAGAAGGAATAAAGATTGTTAATGCATTTCAAGTTTGTTATGAAATTAATCCTGATAGTAAGGACCGAGAAATAAATGGGATTATAGAAGCACTAAAAAAGTTTAATTTAAAAGAAGGTATAATTCTTACTTATAATCAAGAAGATAATTTTGAGATAGATAATAAGAAGATAAAACTAATGCCTGTTTGGAAATGGCTTCTTAAAGAAAAATGAAATTTAGAAACTATATCCTTTTTGATATACTTTGTGTAAACAAGCAGATTATTTTTGTTTTTAACACATAACTGCTTTTATAACTCCGCTTCTTGAAATTGTCCAATCAACATCAATACTTGATTTTCCTATATCTCCTTCTTTTTGAACTTCAAGAGAAATTCTTATTAACAAATAGCAGATTGAATAAAGCCCTTTCTTGAAACTTTATAATTAACTGTTTTTGTTGAAATTAATTCATTATCTTTATAAATATCAATATCTAAAACAATATCTCCGCTAGGAGCATTTTCTGGAATTATTAATCTTGCAATCTGCTTTACAGCTTCATCTCCTGGAGATATATCTCTTTTAAAATTCATACTTTCAAACCAGTTTTTTAATTGGGTTTCTGGAATAGAATTTTTTACATCATATTTAGGTTTTACATTAAATTTATATTCGGACTTTTCTGGGGCTCTTACTCCACACCATACAATATTTGTCTCATCTGGAAACATTGCTACAGGACTTCCTGATTCACCAATACACTGAATTTCTCCTCCTGTTGAACCAAATAATTCGTCAATTTGACTTTTTGCTTTATCCCCAATATCATTTGTTAAATTAATTACTCCACACATAATACTTCTCACAAGAATAAAACCCATAATTAAAAGTGTTAATGATAATACAACAACAACTATTGTAGTCATACTCAATTCAATTGCTGCTTTTTTATTTCTTTTCATTTTTTCATTAATCTAGAAATGATTTTTACAATTACTGCTATAATAACTATTCCAAAAATTATTGAAACACCTTCAAAAACATCAATAATTATTGCATGATATAATCCATAGATTAATAGCGCAAAAAATAATACATTAAAAAACATTTTACTTCTTTTACTTGATTTTCCTCGTGATTTTTGCGCAACTCTAGTTAACTTTGCTTTAGCTTTTCTAGAATTTTTTTTAGTTTTTTTTGCCATATTTAAATTAGTGTTCCAACATACATTGCTATTAGTGATAATATTGCAGTTAATAGCAAATATTTATATTTTTTAGTTATAAGGGGTATTAGATTTATGATAATTACAAAAATTCCAATTGCTAAATTTGTATAAGTTATTTCAGTCATTTTATTATATGTTTTGTAGCTTCAATTAACAAACCGATTGCAGCGACAAATATCCCCCAATTAGTTGCATTTAAAATAAACAATACTCCAGATAATATTAATGTTAATCCTACTATTAAATTAAGTGGCTCTATCACTGCTTTTTTATTATTCAACATTATATATTTCCTCTCTTTTATAATATTGTCTAGCGAACATAGTTTATAAATATTTCTTATTAATTTTTTTGTAGATATTATGAGATAACTATTTTTTGCTAACTTGTCATATCTTGCCAGATTTATACATAGCTTTAGTGAAGTAAGAAAATAAATTCATTGATTATTATTAAACTAAGCATATTTCAAGATATTTTTATATTGTTTAGATTTAGCATTTCTGATTTTAATTTTTTACAATAAAATGGGGCTCCCGTGAATCGAACACGGTCCACCTACGTCTTCAGCGTAGTGCTCTCCCAATGAGCTAGAACCCCATATAAAAATATACTTCTTTAGCTTTTTAAAATGTTTGTAGAAGAATTAATATCTAGATTTGCTTTGTCCAACAAGAGCATGCATTCTTTTAACATGTCTATAAGTTTCACATGAAATCTTTCCCTCATTTAATAATCTAAAAGCATTTGTTTGCGCATGAGGTCCTTGAAACATTAGATGGGTTGGACCAACTTGAAGATATTCTCTTTCTCTTTCTAATTCAGTAACTCTCTCTTTTAATGATACTAATTCACTATCTCTTTCGTGCATATGATTTTAAAGAACATTTAGTTTTTAAATATTTATATATAGCTAATATATGGTTGATTTAGATAAAAAGCGAGTCAGAAATAGACCAGATTCTGTTATTTGTTGCAACCTAATGCAAACCAAATATGCTAACATTCGACTATGCAGCTTAAAGCCTTGCACTAACCAGGATGCTCGTTCCAGCTGTTTCTCCAATGATTTCTCAAAGAGAGTGTCTCGTTTCTATATCAGTAATTTCCTTACGGAAATTATCTGTCCCAAAATTCTTGTAGAATTTTTAGGACAAAGCCCTGCCTCACGACAGCTTGCTTTCGCAAATGGTTGTATTGCAGTGTCCGGACCTTCCTCAGAATAATTTTCATATCATTGAAAATTTGTTGATTTAACAACTATCCCGAAGTTAGCTATCCAACTCGCTAAAAATATCTATTGGACAAAGTTTAAAAAGGTTTGCCCCTGATAAATTTTATGGCAGATATTAATGAAATAAGGCAAAAGCTCACAGAGCTTAGAACAGAATATGAAGAAAAGATAAAACCTCAAATAGAAAATAAACAATATGATAGTTCAGCAAATTCATTAGTTCCACATTATGCTTATTTTTTTGAAAATTTTAGCAATCTTTCACTAATTCATTCTGGAATTGGTTTTTTCAGCTCGCTAGAATCTTTACTAAATAATTTAAGACAAATAGATTCAATAGATAAATCAGAAAGAGATGAATTTCAAGGAATGCTTGATAATAATACCCTGTGGTTTGAAGCATATCTTATACAAACACAACTTCCACTAAGAGAAGATTAAGTTTTTTTAACAACTAAATCTTCTAAAATCCCAAGTCCTTCACTTCCAAACTTAGCGCATAATTTCTTATTTGCCATTGAAATACATCCTTTATTATCATGTGTTAAAAAATAGCGATATCTTTTTCCACCAGATTCACTTATTTCTATTTTAACAACTGCAGGATGTATTGCATCTTCTTCGCGAGTTGAGAAATTACATCCATAACATCGCTGAAAGCATTCTACATTTTGATATATATTTTTATATTCGTTAATTTTCATATTTTGTTAAAATCCATATAAGGTATTTCAACAATAGGAATAGATTCTATGCCAGATTTTTCTCTTATTTTATCTCTGGCCAATTTTCCACAACTATGATTTAAATGAGAATAAACTGGAATTTGTTCACCTACTTTTCCAACTATAAATTCAATTATTTCTTCAAGAGGTTCATAACTAAGTGGCTTATCACAAACCACGCAAGTTGCAAACCATGGAAGTCTTGGACCATAAATCATTGAATATTCAAGAATCATTTTATTTTAAACTTTTATATGTTTTAATATTGCCAAGATATTATGAAATACCCTTTTGAAAATCAAACTATTGTTTCTTCTGCTAATTTGTCATATCTTGCCTGGCTTATACATTGTTTTTTTGAACACCATATTTAGCTAATTCCACCATATCTTTTCCTAGTTTCTACATAGTTATAGTGAAGTTTAATTAAAATAACAAGTTGAATATTAAATGATATAATACAAAATAAATATAATTAAACATTAAACTACAATATTTTTCTTATGAAAAATTTGCTATAGATACATTAGCAGAACATTCTCTAAGGAAAGGTAGTGTTAGAAAAAACTTGGTTCCGAGAGAAACTGAATGTTTCTCTGGCCCCAAGAACAAGTATGTTCTTGTGGGTTCCCTTCATTTACCACTAAAAAATAGACAAGCACTCCTTCAAAATTACTTGATATTTAAACAAAAGTATCTAAAGAAGGATACATTAAATTATAACCTTGTATTTAAAACAAATTTAATGATTATATTTAGAGGAGGTGACAAATGAGAATAAAAGTTCTTTTTGACAATAAAAAAGGAATGACTCTTATCGAAAGAAATATTGACTTATTGAATGACTTAATAAAGAGATACCCAAATGCACTTTGGAGGAAGTCAAAGGAGAAGAATAACTCCGGGTATGAGCTCGAGATATAGAGTTTTGATTTTTTTCTTTTCCTTAATTTTATAAAAAATTGAGCGCCAAGAACAAAAGTTCTTGAGCGTTTTCTTTTTTTCAGTTAGTTCTTACTTTTAAAAAGTAACAAACCCAAAAGTTTATAAATATCAATATAATCAGGAAAATATGATAAAACCAACATTCAAAGGTGAACAAATAATTGAAAGTCCGCGAGTAGGATTATTAATTAATGATGCTTTTGGAAAAGAAGTTGCTAAAAGAGTTAATTCTCTATATACTGGAACTCCTGCAGAGCTTAATAGCAATCCAGAAAAAAATCAGCCATTTAAAGAATCAAATATTCTTAAGTTATTTGCAGTGGATGCAATTGCAAGAGACTTAGATGCAAGAGTTATGCTCCCTGAAGAATCCCAGCTTTTTTTAGAATTAGATAAAATGCCTGAAAAAACTATATCATATAAAGATTTAGGATTAATAATGGACTTTTCAGCGCAAAACCATGAATTAGCTTTACATCTTTATAATCAAATAGATAAAGATAATAGGGATTTAGATAAATTTCCTGCAATATTTGTTGGATTAAAACCAATAAATTCTGATATTGGGGATTATAGACTTGCTTTTAGTTTTATGCCTTATTCTCAAATGAGAACAGCTAAAGTTTTAGCTCATAAAACATTTAATTTTGATAACGAAGATTCAGAATTAATTAAATCAGGTATTCCTTCAAAATATGGATATGGAAAAGAAAATAGAAAATTTTATACTTCAGAACAGAAAAGACCTTCTATTGAAAATCTGGGCTTGGTTAGGTTCTTCTTGCTCAGGTACTCGTATCTGAGTTCCGTTGTTGGTAGCCTGGCTTACTCGGTTGAGGGTGGTCGGGTAGTTGTTGTAAGTGCCTTTGGTGCTTCGCAAAAAATTTTAATAGATTATATCACAAAAGAAAAAGAAACAAGAAAAAGATATTTTTCTGAACTAACTTCTTTAAGAAATAGAATTGATGAAGAACTAGGACAGAAACAATAGGTTTAAATGAATGATATTCTTTATAATTGTCCTAGCCATATAATATGGTTGGGCTACACGCCCCTTTACTAGCACATCATTTAGATTTATTTTATGTCATGAAATTCAATCACAACATTAAGTAATTTTTGGAAATGAAATATGAAGTGATGGTGGCAAGAACCTTTATTGGTTTTTGATGCTCAAACTTTTTAGTGTTGAGCTTTAAAGGATATTTTTATTCTTTATTAGGTAAAGTGGCTACAAAATCTGGGCTTGGTTAGGTTCTACTTGAACAGGAACTCGAATCTGAATTCCAATGATGATAACCTGGCTAACTCGAATGAGAATGGTCGAATAGCTCAAAATATATGGCTAGAAATTTTTATCAAAATTTCTTTTCTTTTAGTTACATTTTTATATTCTTTTTCTTCTAATCTTTTATGAAATCTCAAAAACTCTTCATAAAAACCTATGGATGTCAGGCAAATATAAATGATTCTGAAATTTTAGCAAATCAATTTGAAAAAAAAGGCCATAGAATTGTTGATAGTGAAGATAAAGCAGATGTTATATTTATTAATTCCTGCACTGTCAAAAATAAAACCCAATCCAAAATTTTAAGCTATATTCAAAAATATTTCAACAACAAAAAAATAATTATTGGAGGTTGTTTAATTAAAACAAATAATCTGAAAAAACAATTTCCAAAAATTAAAATTTTAAACACTATAAATCTTAAAAGATTAAATCAAAATTTAATTCGGAAAGACAAAAATATCAGTATAATCCAAATTTCTCAAGGATGTTTAAATGAATGCGCTTATTGCGCAACGCGCATTGCAAAAGGAAAATTAAAGTCATATCCAATTAATAAGATTAAAAAAGAATTTGAAAAAGCAATTGATGATAATTGTAAAATTATTTATCTGACTTCCCAAGATAATGGGTGTTGGGGTTTTGATATTGGAACAAATCTTGCAGAATTATTAGAAGAATTAATCTCTCTAAAAGGAAGGTGTGTGAGAGGAAATCATGGGTTGCCTTCAGGCGATTATAAAATAAGAATTGGCATGATAAATCCCTGGCATATGCTAAAATTCCTTGATAAATTAATAAAAATCTACGAGTCAGAAAAAATAATAAAATTCCTCCATATCCCAATACAATCAGGAAGCAATAAAGTTTTAAAAGAAATGAAAAGAACTGGAAAAGTTGAGGATTTTATATTAATTGCAGAAAAATTCAGAAAAGCATTTCCAAGAACAAAATACAAAGATTCAACAATTGCAACAGATATAATCGTAGGTTACCCAACTGAAACTGAAGAGGATTTTGATAAAACATTAGAACTTATTAAAAAAGTTAAGCCAGAAGTGCTTAACATCTCTGCATTTTCATCAAGACCAAAAACCCAAGCAAAAAACCTCAAACCTTTGCCAAGTGAAATTATAAAATCAAGAAGCAAAAAACTTAATGAATTATATTTGAGCTATAGAAAATCATTATAAAATTTCAGATTTACTTAAACTCTTGTTAGAATTTTTTCTGAAGAATTTAGTTTCATTGCTTTTGATGCGCTCTCAACATTACCCATTCTTCTTTCTCTTAAATCAAAACAATCCATTTCAATGCCACACTCTTCACACATATAAATTTTTTCCAGGAAATTTGGAAAAGCAGGTTTAACAATAGGGGGCCCAATTCTTAAAGAATTACATTCATTGCATCCATGACCTATATTTAATAACCAATCATTAGCATCTTTGCTTCTTAAGGAATAAATATCATATCCCTTGCTAACATTTCCTTCTAATGAAATAACATCTTTACATTTTTGAGTTCTATGCCTTAATGGAAAAGGGTTAAAAAGCATTATTCTATTTCTATGTTGCCTTAAATAAACTTCAACTGCTTCTTTGTATTGAGAAAATTTAGGATGAGCAAGAACAACTTGGTTCATCTCTTCAAAACTTTCAACTTTTTGTCTTAATTCTTCTGGAACATCCCAAAGCCTTAATTCCATCCTAACATTTGCTTCAAGAGATTCACTTTCAGGAAATTGCGGAAGACTCATTTTTAAATAAACTAAAATTGATTAATAAACATTTAGATACTATAATCTAAAGTGAAATATCAAACTTACCATTTGCTCTATTCGCATTTCCAATTTTTATTTTGTTTTTTTGATTTTATAAATTGAAAATATTCCCATTTAATAATATAAAAGTTACCATATAATTAGCAAATAAATATTCGCGAAATCTTTGAACAAGTGAAAAAATAAATTAAGGAGATGTAGTGTTAGAAGAAACTTGGTTCTTCCACATAGCGAGGCGAAAGTAAAAGTTAAGGAGTAGTTTTATTTCACCAACTTAATCTTCCTTATTGCCATCTCTCTTATTGTTTTCTTGTTGGATTTTTTAAATCCTTTTAGAAATTCTTTAATTGTGATATTTGCTGGGCGCGCAGAAAATATTCGGTTGCCCTGAACATACCAGACAGGATGTGCTTTTTTAAATCCCTGAACTGCCTGCTGATGATTTATTAAAGGTCCAGTCAGTATAATCTCACTTTTATTTTTTAATACATAATAGACTCTTGCTTTATTTTTATCATCATATTCAAATTCTTGTTTGAGTATATCAAAATTCTTTGAAACATCTCTGCTTAAAAATTTAGAAAATTTTAGTAATTTTGTTCCTGCAATATCTCCAGATTGTTTATTTGTTTTAATTTCAATAATTCCAACAAATCCATCATTATCCCATGCAATTTTATTAAGATGACTTATCTCAACAGGTTTATCAGTAAAGAATTCTATACTAGGATTTTTAATAAAACTCGTTGCAGATTCTTTAAATTTTTCAAATGTCTCTTTTGAAAGCGCACTTGCAGTATTTCTTTCTTTTAATGTAGGATCAATTAAAATTATTGGGCATTGTATTTTTGAAGAATTCATTGATTTTACAACTTCCTCTATAGTTTGATAATGCCCAGCAATGTCAATAATCATTCTCTGTCTGTAGTTCATCATTTCATTCAAAAGTTTTGCAAAACTTCCATAATGTATAATCAGTAACTCAAGAGCATAACCAGAAAAACCGCTTACATATGATTCTGCGCCATAACATTTCTGTCCATGACAAAAGGCCTTCATAAGAAGTATTTCATTTATTAATTCTGGCTTTTCCTTCAGCTTTTTTTTCACATAGGTAACATGAAGATAAGACAAATCAATTACATTTCTTGCCTGTTCTGGTTTTATTATTTTTAACACAGGTATTATTTCTATGCATACTTTTCTAGGAGAAGTTAATAGAATTTGATAATAATCTCTTGAACCATGAATAAGCTTGATTTTGGCTTTGTGCTTTGGAATTTTAAACCAGAAAAAAATCCTCTTGAATTTCTCGCGCATTTGCTCTTCTGAATATTCTTTATCAAATCTTAAAAAAATATCAACATCATAATTTGATTTTTTTATTAAAGTGCCTTTTGCAAAACTTCCTCCAATAAATAATTCTGCATCTATTCCAAGCTTGTCAATTTTTGATTTAATTGTTTGCATAGTTGCATCAACAATCTTTTTTAATTCATTTTTTTCTTGATTAGAAACCTGAATAAGTTCTAATTCCTCTTTTAATACCTCTTCCATAGCCATTATATTAGATAGTAAGGACGTTATTTAAAGTTTTTTAGATGACGACATTTTAGATAGTTTTTCTTCTGCTAATCCTACCATATCTTTTCCTAGTTTTTACAATGTTTTTATTGAAGTAAGGAAATAAATTAATTGATTTGTTAGATTTTATATTTGCTAATTTGTCATATCTCACCAGATTTATTTGGGCGTTTTATTCATCAGTCATCAATTAAAATTAATACTTTTATCATAAATCATTGAATTAAAATATTGTATTATAAATTTAGTTTATTTGAAGATATTCATCAGAAAAATTAATCTATCTAAAGGTGATTAATTTTTCTTGTATAACTAAAGCTAAAAGTTTTAGCAAATTAAGGAGATGTAGTGTTAGAAGAACCTTGGTGCTTCCACATGAGCGAGGCAGTTAAGAATTTATCACCCAGTCTTCTGCTTCAAAAGCTTAAATGTCGATGCCAAATCTATAATATATTTTCCCTCTTCAAGTTTGTAAATTATTGGCATATCTTTTCTAAATAAATTTACCAAATCAATTTCAAATTTTCCAGGTCCAAGAACTCTCACAGATTCTAAATCAAGAATTACTGGAGCTTCATCTTCTGTTATGCCCATTATCTCTCTTACATCTTTTTCAATTATCTTTTTTTCCTGCTCGTTAAAATTAATTATCTGCATCTGCTCTTCTTTAATTTTATTCAGATGCGCTTCATTTATATAAAAGAAAAATCTACTACCACAACTACATCCTTGTAAAACTTCTTTAGAACCATCAGAATACATCTTTGAGCAATGAATGCATTGGTGAGACATGTTGATTT
>Ga0208375_1001869_pt1 | contig 21538 bp, 26 predicted proteins | sample RifOxyD1_FD_184038 | JGI IMG/M metagenome (GOLD analysis project Ga0208375, IMG submission 184038) | Soil microbial communities from Rifle, Colorado - Rifle Oxygen_injection D1 (SPAdes) | ecosystem: Environmental > Terrestrial > Deep subsurface > Rock core/Sediment | place: Rifle, Colorado... | reverse complement strand
TGAATCACTGACTGAGCATTTTAAAAAAGAATACGGAAGAATGCGCGATATCATAATAATAGACAACTACTTTTACGTATTAACCAATAACAGGGACGGCAGGGGCGTGCCATCAAACAATGATGACATAATACTAAAAACCAGTATTTAAAAAAGACAAAAACATTAAAAACGCAATGAAAAAAGTATTACTGATAGCATTACTATTGCTGTTAATAACTCCTGCTTTAAGCGAGAATGGAAATGGCAATGGTAATGATGATAGTGTACTCCAAGATGAGATTGAAATAGAAAATGAAACTGAGACTGACGTGCGAGTAGAACTTCGCAGTGAAACAGAAGATGAAGATGAAGTTGAGGAAATAGAAACAGGTTCCAGACTAAGAGAGAGGATTCATGAAGCTATACAGATAATGAACGCCACTCACTTAAGATTCAATCTAACAGATGTAAGCATCAAAGATGATGGATTAATTGTTAATGCAACAAGAGCGCAAAGGCGATTAATTATATCAGAAACAGAACTTGAAGTAGAAGGCTTAGAGCTATTCAACGGCTCGCCAATCAAAGCAGAAATAAAAGCAAAAATCGGCGAAATAGAAATAAAAATAAAACGAGAACAAAACAAAATTCACATAGAAAATGACGGTGTTGAAACAGAGATTAGACTTGAATTAAATGACCGGATAAGAATTGAAAACAACCAGTTAATCCTAAACAAGTCAGGCGTTGAAAGAGTATTAACAGTGCTGCCAATACAGGCAATGAACCAGTTAAAGGCAACAAATCTAACAATAACAAACATGAGCCTAATAACTGAACAAGAAAGAAGCGTGTATAAGGTTAACGAGAAAAGAAAAGCAAAAATACTAGGCTTAATCCAAGTTGAATTGGATGTCGAATCAAGAATTGACGCAACAAACGGTGAACTAATAAGCTCATTAAGACCATGGTGGAGTTTCTTAACAACAGAGTAAATTCTTAAATTCTTTATTTAATTATTTTAATAATTTAATTAAGTCATGCTTAGTGATAATACCGCTAAATTTACCCTTAAACTGCTTCATTAAATTCTAACAATAAACTAATCAATTCCACTTTTGAGCCATCAGGAATCATCGGAAAAGGTGAGTCCATAACATCACTAATTAATTGAGATTCAATATTTTTAACACCCTTTTTTATTAACTTAGGAATAGTCTTTTTAGTAATGCTACCAACAATTAAACCATCATTAATTACTGGTAATTGAGAAACATTAAGTTCACTCATAGCTTGTCCAATAGTATTTTTAGAACTAACAGTCCTAATTTTAGTCATTAATAATTTAACATCAAAATCAACATTTTTGTAATCATTTAATAATTCAATAATCTTTTTAGCAACACTATAAGGCGGTTCAGCAATTAAATTCTCAATCTTATTAACATAAGACTGAGATAAACCAGTTAATTTACTTAACTCATTTTGAGTTAAACTGGCTTTTTTTCTAAAGGCGAAAGCGATGAACAAATACCCTACACAATAATTAAAGGATTTAAAGCTGAATTTACTAATGAACAAATAACTAATAAAGAAACTTACACACCGTTTGAAAAATGCTTATTCATGAACCCAATAAAGGAGTACTTATTAAAATGAGAATTAAGAATCTTCTGAACATTTTTAAAAATATTAACCGAACAATTATTAATTAAATAAAGTAAACTTAAAATATAATATTATAAAAAAAATAATAAAAAAACTAAATTTTATTAAACTAAGATTTTAATCTTCTTTACTTTTTGCCTTCTTTTTAGGTTTAACTGATTCGCTAGGCTTTTCTTCACTAGCAGAAATCTTACTAACTTCAACAGCTGTTAAGCCCTTATCACCCTGCTTGACTTCAAAAGAGACACTGTCGTTTTCATTAATTGAAACGCCCTCTTTTAAGCCACTACGGTGAACAAAGACATCCTTGCTACCGTCATCAGGGGTGATAAAACCAAAGTTCTTAAGGTTATTAAACCATTTGACTTTTCCTTCCATAGCTAATAGCTAACTACAATGGCTTTAAAAAATTAATCTATTGGCGTTTAGTCTTAATTACACGCTTAGGAATCCTATTATACAGGGGATGGTACTCTTTTTGATACCTATTTAAGTAACGATTACACAAAGTTAAACTTAAACTAGACAAATTTTTATCCATATCAAACGCATGAAGAGCGCGATTAATACTCTCCAAAGAGTGAATAATTTCATAAGTAGCGTTAGATTTAAACTGATTATCATAAAACTTCAATAATTCATTAATCTCAGACTTAACACTAGTAGTCATACGCTTAGTATAACCAACATCAATACACGACTTTAAGGAGTTAATATTGTAATCAATAATCAAATCAGCAATACTGCCATCAACAACAACCTGCTTAGGCTTAACAACTGGCGCTAGTTCAATTTTCTTATAATCACTATCAGCGGTAACCATAGGGGACAATGGAATTTTAAAACACTTTAAATACTTTGCTAAAAAACAAAACGCTTAAAATAGGAAGTTAATTTCAAAAAAACATGCCAATAAAAAAAGGTGACAAAATAAAAGTAGATTACAAAGGAACACTAGAGGATGGAACAGTCTTTGATGACTCAGTAAATCACGGTTCACTAGAGTTTATTGCAGGCAGCGGCCAATTAATCAAAGGATTTGATGACGCAGTAATAGGCATGGCAGTAGGACAGGAAAAAGCAATAAAATTATCGCCAAGCGAAGCATACGGCGACCATAACCCTGAATTAATAAGAAAAATGCCAAAACAAGGACTACCAAGCGAAGCAAAAGAAGGAATGATAATCGGGGTAGGACTGGCAAACGGCGCACAAATACCTGCAAAAATAATGAAAATAGGCGACGATTACGTTGAAATAGATTTTAACCCACCATTAGCTGGAAAGACACTAAATTTCAAGATAAAAATCGTAAGCATAAACTAAATTAAGCAATAACGCCTAAAAAAACAATTAAATGAAATTATTATTACTTTTATTATTACTAAATACAGCATTAGCTCATATGCCGACAAGCGCAACAACAATTACTAACCCGGAAAAATCATGGGTGGTATACACTGAATCGGTTAACGAGCCAATTGAATACGAATTAATATTTAATAAAACCGGAATACTAAGGGTATCATTATTTACTATTGAAAAAGACTTAAGCGCTAAAGTGACTGTATTAAAAGACGGGCGTGAAGTAATAAGCGCTGCAGGATTAAGCGCTAAAATAAAAGACTATGAGCCGTTCACGCCAACAAGCTATTACCCTGTAACCGGTTATAGCGTTGTAATCAATGAAACAGGCTCGTACCAATTACAAGTCATTAGCACACCCGGTAATATAGGAATTGCTATCGGGTATAAGGAAGAGTTTAGCATAGTGGAATGGCTAAGCATACCAATTGAAGCAATAAGAATACACATCTGGGAAGGGCAGAATATGATAATGATACTAATACCCGCAATAGTGACGATAATAATAGGTTGGTTATTAATGAAAAACTTAGACGCTAAAAAAATCAGCTCACTACTATACATTGCTAGTTCAATGGTAATGCTAAACCAGATGATACTAGGGCTACAAGGAGCTGTGTTAAATGAATCAATGCTAGTCACTATAACCTTTATCAGCGTGCCACTACTACTTGCTTACGGGATAATAAAAACCAACAGTCAAATAACACACATAATTTACGGAGTACTTGGATTAACTTCATGGGCGGGTTTTATTATAGGTCCAATGTTATTAATCAGTGACTCAATGATGCGAGTAAAAAAAAATGAATGACCTAGAAAAATTACATAAGACATTAAAGAACTCACTAAGCACACTTAATAGCATAATAAACGAGTTAGACCTGCCTAAACAAGTAAGCAAGAACTCATTAAGCATCTATAAACTGCTAATAGCAAAAAAATTAACAAGAGGACGAAACAGAAGCGAAATACTAGGCGCCTCTATTTACATTGTAAGCCAAGCAGTTAATTACCCGGTGGATATTAAGAAACTATGCCAAGCAAGCGACTGCACTAAGAAAGGATTAATCAGACAGCAAAAATTCATCAAAAAATTTATAGACATTAAAAATAACCTAACACCAGAACAGTACATAAACAAGTTTACCTACTTATTAGGATTAAACGAGGCAGTTAAGACAAAAGCGCTAAAAGAAGTATCAAACATAAAAGAGCAGTTAATTAACAGCACACCAGAAATAATTGCAAGCGTAAGCATTTACTTAAACAGTGATAAAAGTATCAGGGAAATAGCACGAGTTACTGGCGTAAGTAAGAACGCGATAAGCAGTAACGCACGAAAATCTAAAACTCCATCCATGAACCAAATTTAGCGCTTAAAGTCGTAACTTCGTCTACACCAAGAGATTTAACAGACGTCCAGGCAGTGTACAAAGGCCTTAAAAACTCGCTAACAGAAAAAACACGATTAGAGTGAAAAAGGTTAAACTCAGCCAATTTATCAAAAACAAAAAAACACGGGATTTCATAAGGCTTGAAATCACTAAACTCATTGGCAGTCTTACTACATAAATCACTATAATCAATAACAAGCGCTTTCTCAATTGAGAGACCATCAGATAAATCAGCAGTTAATGATGCAATATCATTTTTTCCTGCTTTATAAGACTCAAGTAAAACACCCCTATTGCTTTCAAAAAAACCATTATCACAGGTAAGTATCACACGCGTGATATCATCAATAATTACTGGTGTAGCATAATAACCCATTAATGACTATTTAAAAAAAATTGTTAATAAAAATATTATTGTAATTCAAAAGCATTAAATAATCAGCGTTAATCTAAGAATATATGCCTAAAGAAAAGAAAAAAGAAGAGTATGTAGTTAGTGGCGAGAAGATACTTGAAAAAGTTAACGAGCTAATAAAAGAAGGCAACGCTAGAAAGATACTAATAAAAAACGAGAAAAAAGAAGTAATACTGGAAGTCCCATTAACAATAGGTGTAGTGGGTACAATTTTAGCACCAGTTCTAGCCGCAATCGGCGCGCTAGCTGCACTAATAACAAACTGCACAATAGAAGTAATCAGAAAAGAATAAAAAAAACAAAAGATAAGAAAAAACTGATGAGCGCTATAGATGTAATCAACTATTACTCGCCATGGATTAATGGAACAATAGATTATTACAGCAGTGAATTAAAAGCTATTAATAGAGCAAAAGGGATTAATGGTGATTTTAAGAAATTTGCCGAGTTCTATAAAATAGCAATAAACGTCTTATACGACTATCTGATAAATGACTATTACTTGCAGACAACTGAATACTTTGACACAGTAATTGAAGAACAGTTAGGGGTTTTTAATAAAAACATTATAGATTACAAAGAAACTTTTGCATCAATTCTAAAACACAGAAATAGATATGAACTAGATTTTAGCAAATACCCGACAGTAAAGGGCCTAATAACCGAATATGTGCAAGAAAAATTAGCAGAATATGAATTTGCCAGTGTAATAAACCAGATGATAAATGGCATTTGACGCCATAAACTATATAAATACAATTGTTCTATGTTGGTTTCTGATGCCAAATGATTGATAAAACTGGTGTTAAAAATCAAATTGATGAAAAGGAAAGGCTAATCGCTGAAAAAGACAAAAGAATAAGTGAAAAAGACAAGCTTATCGAAGAAAAAAGTAAAGAAATAAGCGAATTAAAAGAACGAATAACCTACCTGCAGGCCGACTTTGATAATTTAAGAAAGTACTTTGACAAGGAAAAACAAAACGTGATAATGCTATCAAATAAAGACCTGATTAAAGACATGCTAGCAGTACTAGACGACCTAGACAGCGCAGTAAATAACACTAAAGACGAAGGCATAAGAATGATTCATGGAAAAATCATGAAATTACTTAATAGTAAAGGCTTAGAGCCCATTAAATGTGTTGGATGCAAATTCGACCCATGTGAGCACGAAGCATTAATGATAGAAGGAGAAGATGAAACTGTAACACAAGAACTGCAAAAAGGCTACAAATTACAAAACGTCGTTATCCGGCCGTCAAAAGTCAAAATAGGAGGTGGTGTATGATGGCAAAAGAAAAAATAATAGGAATTGACCTAGGAACAAGTAACTCCCAGGCATCAATAATGATTGGAGGAAAACCAACAATAATCCCATCAGCAGAGGGCGCAACTGTAGCTGGAAAAATGTTCCCATCAGTTGTAGGATTCTCTAAAGACGGGCAAGTACTAGTAGGCGAACCTGCTAGAAGACAAGCAGTAACTAACCCTAAAGGCACAGTAATGGGTGCCAAGAGGAAAATGGGTACTGACTTTAAGTATGAAATAAACGGCAAAGATTACACGCCGCAGCAAATAAGCGCTTTTATACTGCAAAAAATAAAAAAGGACGCAGAAGCGTTCCTAGGCGAGAAAGTAAGCAAAGCTGTTATCACAGTACCAGCATACTTTAACGACAACCAAAGAACCGCAACAAAAGACGCAGGTAAGATTGCCGGACTAGACGTAGTAAGACTAGTCAATGAACCAACAGCAGCGTCAATGGCTTACGGACTAGATAAAGAAGGCAGTTACAAAATAATGGTGTTTGACCTTGGTGGCGGAACACTTGATGTAACAATAATGGAGTTTGGCGACGGCACATTCACTGTACTAAGCACAAGCGGTGACACAGAGCTAGGTGGCACAGATATGGACAGCGCAATAATTAACTGGATTTACAAAGAATTCAGTGATAAGGAAGGCGTTGATTTAAGCTTAGATAAGACTGCTGTGCAAAGAGTAAGGGAAGCAGCTGAAAAAGCAAAAATCGAGCTTTCCACAGTAACTGAAAGCGAGATTAACTTACCTTACATTACAGCAACACAAGACGGGCCTAAGCACTTAGCAATGAAGCTAACAAGGGCAAAACTTGAAAGTTTAGTCAGCCACTTATTAAACAAGTGCAAAAAACCAATGGAGCAGGCATTAAGCGATGCAAAACTAGACAACAAAGGCGTTGATAGAATCATCCTAGTTGGCGGACCTACAAGAATGCCTTCAGTCCAAAAACTAGTCGAGGACTTTACTGGTAAGACACCTGAAAAAACAATTGACCCAATGGAATGCGTAGCAATGGGCGCGGCAATCCAAGGCGCAATATTATCAGGCGATGTAAAAGACATGGTGCTACTAGACGTAACACCACTAACACTGGGACTAGAAACAATGGGTGAAGTAATGACTGCTTTAATACCTAGAAATACAACAATACCCACCAAAAAAAGCCAGGTGTTTTCAACTGCAGCTGACATGCAAACAGCAGTAACTGTAAAAGTACTGCAAGGTGAGCGTCCAAGAGCAAGCGATAACACAAGCCTAGGCGAGTTTAACTTAGTGGGAATCCCGCCTGCACCAAGAGGAGTGCCTCAAATAGAAGTCACTTTTGACATTGATGCATCAGGAATCTTAAACGTTTCAGCAAAGGATTTAGGCACAGGTAAAGAGCAAAAGATGACAATAACTGCAAGCACTAAGTTATCTGACGCTGAAATAGAAAAGATGACAAAAGCAGCCAAAGCTAACGAAGAAGCTGATAAGAAATTCAAAGAAGAAACAGACACTCGTAATGAAGCAGAAGCACTAATCTACCAAATGGATAAGATGATGAGTGATTTAGGCGACAAGCTTGATGGCAAAACAAAAGAAGAGTTAACAAAAGAAAAAGAAGAATTAAAGAAAATGCTAGACAACAAAGACATGGCAGGCTTAAAGAAAAAAATGGAAGAATTCAAAAAGAAACTGCAAGAAGCAGGCGCCAGCATGTACAAAAAAGCAGACGCGCCTAAAGAAGACACCAAAAGCAAAGAACAAGACAAGGAAAACGTAGTTGACGCTGACTACAAAGTTGACGAAGACAAATAAAATTAAATAGGGAGCCTTGCTCCCTTTTTTATTAGATTATTATGGCAAAAGATTACTATGAAATACTGGGTGTAAATAAGGACGCAAGTCCTGAAGAGATTAAGAAAGCCTTCAGGCAGCAGGCAAAAAAATTCCATCCGGACTTAAATCCTGGAAAGAATACTGAGGATAAATTCAAAGAAGTAAACGAAGCCTACCAAGTGCTAGGCGACCAGACCAAGAAATCAAATTACGATAAGTACGGCAGTGCTGAACCACAGCAAGGCTTTGGCGGAGGCAGTGCAGGACAAGGCGGTTTTAATGATATATTTGAGCAGATATTTGGGGGGAGTGGAGGATTTGGCGATATCTTTGGCGACATCTTTGGTGGAGGGGGCAGGCAACGAAGGCAGAGAGGTGAGCGCGGAAATGACATCAGAATGGATGTAGATGTTACACTAGAAGAAGCATATGCCGGACTAAAAAAGAAATTTAGCATACCAATGAATGTAAAATGCGATAACTGCGAGGGCTTAGGTGGAGACACAAAAGAATGCAGCACATGCGGGGGCAGAGGTGAAGTAAGACAGGCAGTAAGAACGCCATTTGGGCAATTCGTAAACGTAACAGCATGCCCTAAGTGCAGGGGACTAGGAAAAATAGTAACTAAAGCGTGCAAGGAATGCAATGCAAGGGGTTATACCCGAAAAAACAAGAGCATAGAAGTGACAATACCATCAGGAGTTAGCGACGGGCAGTACCTGCGTCTTGGCGGTGAAGGTGAAATGGGCAGTCATGGAATGCCAAACGGAGACTTATACGTAGTAATTAATGTAAAAGAACATAATGTATTTGACAGGGAAGATGATGATTTATACTGCAATACTGAACTGCCACTAGGCACTGCAGTGCTTGGAGGTGAAATAAAAGTCCCAACAATAAACGGCACAGCTACTTTGAGTATACCAAAAGGCACACAAAGCGGGACAGTCTTTAGGCTAAGAGACCAAGGTATGCCGCACTTAAACGGTCACGGCAGAGGCGACCAGTTAGTTAAAGTCATAGTTGAAATACCCAGTAAACTAAGCAAAGAGCAGGAAAAACTAATGAAAGCATTCACAGGCGAAGCAAAAACCAAAAAAGGCTTTTTTGAGAGACTAAAAGAAAAAATAGTCAATTAAAAAAGCTTTTAAATTGTTAAAACCCAATTTAATTAATTGCGATGAATAAAACACAAGAAGAAGATTTAGCGGATATAGGCGAGATAGACATAACAAAACTAGGCGCTTATAACAGTTCTATATGGAGTTTAGATAATATAATAAAGAATAACGTACACGTTATTGACCTGCTTGACACAGCGTGCTTATCAGGAGGCAAACACGAATTATCCTTATATGATGAGATAGTATGCAAGAAATGCGGACTAGTAATTGAACAGGAACTCTCCATGCAGGAACGAAGAACGTACACGCTTGATGATTTCAAAAAAAGAAAAAACACTGAAAAAAAATACTCAGACATTGGCCCGCGAACAGTCATAAACAGGGCTGATATTAACAAACTAAAAATCAGTCAAAAACAAAAAAAATTATTAAACACGCTATGCACAATACAGGGTAATTTAGTTAATTCATTAGAAAGAAACTTCTGGGAAGCCGGTCCGGCCATGAAAAAACTAAAAGAATACATCAATAACGACACTGTAATGGAAGAAGCGTGGATGATTTACAAAAGAACAGCCATGGAAAAACTCACAGCAGGAAGGAGCATTGTAGGGTTTATAGGTGCCTCAGTTTACGCATCAATGAAGAATAATAATATAACAATAGCAATGAATGAATTCATAACCGCCTTACGCCGATTAAAAGATGATATTACTGAAAATCAAGTAATGAACTATTATCAGATGATGCTAAACAAAAAGATAGCTGACCGAAAAAGCAGTTCAACACTTGCAGGCTACATTAACAAATATGGTAATATGCTTAAATTACACCCAATGGTAATAACTGAATCATTAAAATATGTGCCCTACTTTACAACAAATAAAGGGCTAATATTAAACAGCAAAACAGGCACTGGCATTACATCAGCAATATTTTACTACGTGTTAAGAAACAATGACTTTAGCAAAGACATAACATGCCTGGAGAACTATAACTGGCCTTTAACACAACAAGAAATCGCAAAAGGCATAGGGATTACCCCTGTTACTTTACGAGTAAGGGAATCAGAACTGCTTTATTTTATACGGCTTAATGAGATTAAAGAAATCCTAAATCTAAGCGATAAATCACTTACAACTGGAGTTAACACACTAAAAAATTACCTTAAAAAAAGAACAAACAACAAGAAAGACAATATAAAACCAGTAGTGAACACTCTCGTGTATATCCTAATGGAAAAAGTTGAAAAAGAAAATACAGAAATCCTAAATGATTTTCTTAAAAAAAACTGGTCTGATAAATCAGAATTAAGAAACTGCATAAAAGAATACTTCCCAACAACATACAAAAAATACTACTCTACTTAGGCAGTTTAATAATAACTTCAGTGCCAACACCCTGTTTGCTATTAATAACCAATTCACCCTTATGAGCTTTAACTATTGAGCTAACAAGAAGCAATCCTAAACCAATACCACCATGTTCTTTAAAATTAATCTCATTAGGCTTCATGCCAATACCTGAGTCTTTAACACTTATAATTACCTTATCAGTTGACTCAGTTAAGCAGACGCTGATAAAGCCCTTAGATGTGAATTTAACTGCATTATCAACTAAGTGACTAACTGCTTCACGAATAGAATCATTATTAATAAGAATGCTTGATTTGGAATTAATCTTTGACAAACACTTAAGACCCTTAACGCGTGCTTTAGGATGATACTCCTTAAGAATTGATTTAACAACATTGCTTAATCTACCATTAGACATTTTAAACTTGGCTGAACCAGTATTAATTGATAAAATCCTAATAACAACGTTAACTAGGCGGTTAAGTTTATCAGCATTCGCAACAATCTTATCAGCATACATCTTAAAGTCATCAGTCAAGTTCTCACTTAACAAATCAGCGTAACCCATGATAGGAACCAGCGGCTGCCTTAACTGGTGAGTAATATTATTCATAAAAGACAATCTTAAAAAATCAAACTCGTCAACCATCTTTTTTTCAAACTCCAAAGACTTAACACGCTCACGATAAGTAACATCACGAAGAACAGCAAGGTCACCAGTTATAGCACCATTCCTTACAAGAGCTTTCGCATTAACCTCAAATAACAAACGCGAGCCATCACGCTTAACCAGCCAGACATCATAAGGGCTTACTGATTCACCCTTTAAGCGTCTCAAAAAATTATCCCTTAAAATAATCATTGACTCAGGCGGGATGATACTATTAAGGGCAAAAAACTTCTTACCAATAACATCACGAGAAGTATAACCAGTAAGCTCAGTTAACCGATTGTTAACATTAATAATAACACCATTAGGATCAATAACTAATAAGATATCATTAGCTGAGTCAAAAATACTATGATAATTATTCTCACTTTCAGATAACCTTTTTAGCAAGTTTTCCTGCTCAGTAACATCCTCACCAATTGATAAAATCATCTTAAAAGTGCCATTATCTGACAATACTGTGTTATTCCAAGAAATCAATAAAACCCTGCCGTCTTTTGTGACAATAGGATTTGTGTAACTATGCCTAGTTAAACGCTTAGAAACAATTTCATTCCAGATTTTGTATAACATTTTGCGCTTGTCTTTAGGGATGAATATATCAATAAAATTCTTACCAATAACTTCGCTAGCTTTGTAACCAGTAATCCTTTCAGCAAACTCATTAAACAAAATTATTTTTGACTTCTTACCTAAACCAATAACTATATTAGGCGCTGAACTGACAAGACGATTAGACCATTCACGCTCTTTTTTTAACTCTTTAAGCATAATTATATTTTTAGTGACATCCCTAAAAACCCCCCATGTAGCTACAAGCTTTTTGTCAGCAAAAAGAGGATGCGAGCCACCGTTAACATATACTGTATCACCCGACTTTGTTATAAAACGGGCATTAATCTCATCAACTGACTTACCTTTAATGACAAGCTTAAACAAATCCATACAATGAACTAAGTCATCAGGATGGATTATATCCTTAAGATTAAGCTTCACAGCCTGCTTATGAGAATAGCCTAAAACATTACACCACTCATTATTAACCTCAATAAACCCGCCTTTAACATCAACGCTTTGAATCAATTCCTTGGAACTTGTAAACAAATTATGATAACGCTCCTCGCTAAGCTTTAATGACTCATTAACAGACATTAAATCAGTAACATCCCTAACAACACCAGCAACACCATTAATAGTTTGATTATTGGTATAAATCGGTGACTGGATAACATGCAGGTAAAAATCTTTACCATTAACGGTTATCTTAGTAATCTCATTAACAGTTTTACCCTTAAAACAGAGAATGTCAAACTTACTAACTACACTAGCTAATACCTTATCATACACCTGGACGGGCGTTTTTCCAATTAACTCATTAGCGTTTAAACCAGTAATGCGTTCCATACCCTTATTAACAAAAGTGTAACAGCTGTTAATGTCTTTAGCAAAAATAGCATCAACAGAATTACCTGAAATAGTATTAAGCAATTCAGCAGATTTATGCAACTCCTGTTCACGATTTTTTAAATCAGTAATATCCCTAACAAAAACAAGCACTGCCTTAGCGCCACACCAATCAATAATTGATGCATTGATTCTAACCCACAAATAACCATCCTTTTTATTAAGCAACCTAAACTCATAAGATGGGACTTTAGCATGAAATCTTTTTTTATAATTAGCGCTTACTAATAGACGGTCATCAGGGTGAACAAAAAATATGAACGGCTTACTAATAATCTCATCACGCGAGTAACCACATAATAAAACACCCTGCTTATTAACTTCTACAACGCGGTCGCCTTGTAAAACAATAATACCATCAGTGGCATTATCAAAAATAACCCTCAAATTGTTACAATCAAGCTCTGTGATAACTGCGTGAGATGCAGTTAGGATATTTAAGGATTATTAACAGCGATTAGACTATCTAAAATAGTTAACTAGAGACTAAAAAAGCTTTTAAGGTACTAAAACTAGACGTTAAGTAATGAGTATTGAAGACTTAAAAGTAAAATTAAACAAAAATGAAAAGATACTAAGCCAATTAAAAAAAGGAATGAACGCTAAAGTCACTGAATTAAATGATAAATACCAAAAAGAAGGAGAACAATTACTAGCAATAAGCAATCAGTTGATACAAGTAAACGAAGTTGTATTAGGAATACTAGACCCTTATATTACTTTATGCGAATTAATGCCTAAATTAACAATAACACATGAAGCTATAAAAAATGCCTGCAACAGTAATTTAAGTGATTTATTAACTAATTGTGAAAAACAAGTAAGCCAGTTTAAACAAATATTTAATAGTAATAACGATAATTTACACTTAGAAAACAATACATTAACCCATAAAAATAACAGTAAACTGCCAACTAAAAATGAAATTATTGATTACATAACTAAAACTGAAAAAGAGAATAATAAATCAATAGGTCCTATAAGAGTATTTAATTATTTTTATGAACAATGCCCTCATATTGAACAAGATAAAGTCAAGAAACATGTAAAAAAAATTATAGATAAACTATTTGAAACTAAGCAATTGTATCATGATAAAAATTCACTAACAACTGACTCCTCAAAAGTAATTGAAAAACCACCAGTAACTAGTGCTGAATTATTAGAATTTATTAACAGCAAATTAGAAGAGAAAGCATGGGTTAACACAATAGAGATTTTTAGGGTGTACGGCTCAAGTGATTCACTAAAAACAGCAATTAAAGATTTAAAACTATTATACACAAGTAATCAAAAAAACCTAATAGTTAACGAGGAGATAACAATCAATGAATCAATTACTAACACCATAGTGGATTACATAAAAAATAATCAACTAACTTTTAACGAGATAGCAACTCATTACAGTGAAATAATTAAGGATGAAAGTGCAAAAAAACAAGTAAGAAATGCATTATTTAACTTGCTAAATCATGATCAGATAACAATTAGTAAAAATAAAAAAATACTATATAGTAGTGAATGAGATGGCATCATTAATTGAATTATCAGATGAATTTAATAATAATACAATAACTATTATAGATGAATTGAAAAAATACGCAACAAAAAAAATGCCACTAATACTACCAATGATTGAAAAAATAGATATAAGTGATTACGAACAAGTAAACAATCAATTGGCTGAGATAATAAAACAAATTGAATCAGCAATAGCTAAAGAACTAACTATTAAACCAAAAAAAGCAGAGCCTATTAAGAATTCACCTGTAATAAAAAAATCTGAACCTAAAAAAGTTATAATACAAAAAAAAGAAGCTATAACCCTAGCAGTTGATATTGGTGAAATAGACCAGTCTAGATTAGGAACTTATAGTAACCCGATATGGGATTTAGAACATATAATCAATAATAAAATCAACATTGTTGACTTAATAGAAACAGAATGCATAGATAAAGGCAAACATAAACTATCTGATGGCGAAGATGAAGTGGTCTGCATCAAGTGCGGGTTAGTAATCGGGCAAGAGCTATCAGAACAGGAAAGAAGAGCTTATACATCTGATGAGATAAAAAATAGGTCAAGAACTGAAAAAAAATACAGAGAATTTGGGCCACGAACAATAATTGATAAAACAGATATTAACAGACTAAATATTAGCCCAAAGCAAAAAGGATTATTTTTTACTTTAAGTAAAATTCAGGGAAGCTTAATAGGCTCTCTTGAACGGAATTTTTGGGAAGCAACACCAATGCTAGACCGGCTAAAAGATTACGTTAATAATGACTCAGTAATAACTGAAGCGTGGAGAATGTATAAAAAAGTTGCAACGTTAAAACTAACAATGGGGCGCTCAATTTCAGGTTTTGTTGCAGCATCTGTCTACGCAGCAATGAAAAACAATAATATTACTATTATACAGGAAGATTTTCTTGAAGCAGTAAAAAAAATAGATGAACACTTAACGATTAACACAGTATTAAAGAACTACCAAAAAATGATAAATAAATGCATAACACGCGGATGCGGCCCTAAAAACGTTAGTGAACAAATAATTACGTATGGCAATAAACTAAAATTACATCCAAAAGTCATTGAAGAATCATCAAAATACCTTACTTATTTTACTAACGGCAAAGGAGACATACCAGTAGGAATTTCAGCAGATGGTGTATATGGCGCAATATTCTATCACATTCTTAAAAAGACAAACTTAAATGAAACTGTAACTTCTTATTATAATTATAATTGGCCTAAAACACAATCAGAAATTGCGTCAGGTGTGGGCACAACTGAGGTAACATTAAGAACAAGAAAAAAAGAATTAGACTGTTTTATAAGATTAGAGGAGAACAAAAAAAATTTTCACCTAAATGATAAATCATTTAGAATAGGCGTAAATAACCTAAGAGAGTACGTTAATAATAATGATTTAGTTAACCAAAGGGATAATATTAACCCAATTGTTGATACGCTAACATACTTAATCATAGTTCAATCAGAAAAAAACAATGATAAATCAGAAGCTTTATTAAAAAAATACAAAACCAGCAAAGATGAATTAATGAGTAATATAAAAAAATACTTCCCAAAAGCGTATAAAAAGTATTTTCAAAAGGTATTAGAACAATAAAAAACACTTTCTAATATATGGAATGCAGATATGACTTATGCAACGCCAAGTGCTGCAGGAATTTAGAGTACAGAAAACTAGGCGAGTATGACTTAGACACTAAAAGATACCTTCACTTCCTAGTTCCTAATGGCATGATTGGACTAAGCGTTTTTAACGATGAAAAAGAAACGCTTGAAAAAGAAGGCGTAAAATTTATACCAATGAGAGGAGTAATCAGCAGCAAGGGACACCCAGTTATAATCAAGTGGCTGATGGATTACACTGACTGCCCATTACTAAAAGAAAACAAGTGCATGGCTTATGAAAAAAGACCACTAATCTGCAGGTTATACCCATTAATGCCACCATTACTATGCGAGAAAGGAAAAAAAGAAATAAGCGCTTACTGCCCGCACATAAAAATAACAACTGAGGAAATGATAACAAACTTTGATAAATTTATAAAAAGACAAGAAGCGATAATGAATGATTTAAACAAACTAAAAGAAACAGGTAAGATTAAGCTAATAAAAACAAGCACGGCAATGAGACTGTTTAGCAATAAAAGAATAATCACTTTTGAAGATTACCTAGCGGAACAACACTAACGACCAAGCGGTCAAAAGTAGGCATGTACTCAACTAAACTAAAAGACAATTTAGGGTGTTTCTTAAAATTCCTCTCAACAAAAGCAGGGCTTAACTCAAGACAATTATTAACAATAACGCCCTTTTTAATAGCAATCAAATCTTTCTTACAGCCGGACACCACGCCCTTTATTATCGTGCCATCAACAGTAATTGATTCAAAATCTCTTGCCACATTTTTAGCCGTGCGAAGAAGGCGATTCCTAAACTGCAAACCATCCTTTAAGCCGGCTGAACAATAATGAATATTAAAACCGCTAACACGCTTAATCACATTAAGCGCCACAGATTCACTGCCATTAACAGATGAAATGCTATCAGTGTTAAGCGAGTACTGCTTAAGCTTACTGCAGTTAGACTCATTAAACTCAAGCTCGTTAAGATTCAAAAAATCAGCGTTAACACCCCTTAAGTAATTACCCAGCTTAACAAGCTCTGATTCCTTATTAGGAAACGCAGGCACTTCAACACCAACCTTAAATGAATGCTTTAAGGCGCGAGTAATTAAAGTCTTATACTTATCACTAAAATTAACAGGGTGAATACGAAGCTCATCAAGACCTGAAGATTCTAACATTCTTAATTCATCATCACTAACATCAGGCTTAGCAGTGTAAAGATGAATATGAAATTTCTTACCAAAAACAGATTTTAACAATTTAATATAATAAACTACCCTGCCAACATCAAGCAATGGCTCGCCACCAGTAATACCTGCACCCATAGCATTCATAATAGTAGCCTCAGTAATTAAATCATCATCACAATTAACAGGTCGCTCGTTAGCAAACACTAAATCCCTGCCTTTAACTTCCTCGCCTAATGGACAATAAAAACAGTTATTAGGGCACTTACCAGTAATAAACAAAACCAGCTTAGCGCCTTTAATGCACTGAGAACAACCCTTGCAGATATGACCTGAAAATTTGTGATAGTTCATACGCAACTCCTAAACATAACAAGCGAATTAAGGCTTTTTCTTTTTTCATCAATAACTTTTAGCATACTTACCAAATCATTAGCCCTTAATTTTTTTAAATCATTAACCCATAAACCAATAAGCTGATTAATTGTCGGCGGAATCTTAGGCAGGTTAATAATAAAATACTCATGCATAATCATATCAGTCAAGTGATTAATGCAGACTGAATCAGTCTTTCTATTAGCTGACGAGCCCTTCATCAGACCGGAGCAAAAATTAGGCGTAAAAGGCTTAGCAACAAATTCCTTGCCGTCAAAACCAACACTGACACTAAAAGGGTTTAACGCGCACTCACCGGGTTTATGCTCATGAATACTGCATGAATGATTCTTATAAAAAACACAGCGATTCTTAACGCTCTTAGGTGAGATGATTACAGGTGAGACTTCATTAACAAATAATAATTCATGGCTAACAACAACAGGATAAGTGACTAACACGTTAAAAAGAACTTCAAGATTCTCGCGCTCATTAGGTGTAAGACGCATAACATCAGCCATAGTAATCGACGGCGTGCTAAAACAGCAGGAACCGCATTGATTACAGCGAAAAATAGGGTACTGACCAGACTGGAAAACTAAACCCCTACTTAACTCATATCTCATAAACCTACGGGGATTATTACGCTCTTTTAAAAACTTATCCTAGTAAAATCAGGATTAGACACCCGACCAATCTTTAAGCCAGGCTTACCGCCACCTTTTCCGCCAAGCTCTAATAATAGCCTGTTAAACAAATTGTCATTACCCTTAACAATTAATGTATCATCATTAAGAAAAACAACAACACCTGAAAGCTCTCCAGCTTTTTTTATTAACAAGTCATTACTAACACCGCTAAAATTCTTAACAATTCGACTACCTGAAAAATCAGAAAGACTAATAACTGACTCGCTAAGTTTTCTTACAGCACGCGTTAATTCCAAACGTTCAGCAAAAGCATTAGTTACAGACTTAATAAAAGTATCAGGCACAAGTTTAAGCGAATAACAAATGCCTAATAAATTAGTGGAGTTAACAACTGCATTACTTGCCGCTTTACTACCAACCTTAAAATCAATGCGATAAGAATTACCACCCACTGAATTAAAACCAGTGACTAAGAAAAAACCAATTTCACTAATATCTTTTACGTGCGTACCTGTGCATGCGCTGGCATCAAAGTCACCAATGCGGACAACAATAACTTCGCCCCTGACGCGCTCGCTCTTAATCCTAACACCTGATAAATCATCAGCAAAAGAAGAAGTAACTGCCATACCCTTGCTAATCAAATCATTACACATTAACTGGGCTTTTAACAAGTCATCAAATGACACATCGCCACTAACAAACAACGAGCATTCATCATCAGTTAAATTAATCTTATCAACACTAACTGACTTAACCCTGTTAAGGCACTGATAAAACAAGTGCTCGCCAGTATGCGCTTTCATCAGGTAATAACGATTAGGCCAGTCAATAGTTACAGTGACTTTATCACCTGCTTTAAGATTATTATCCTTTAAAAAATGCTTACCATCAATAACATCAACAACCTTAAAACCGTTAATAAAACCAATATCAATAGGCTGGCCACCACCTTTTTGGTGAATAATAGAATTCTTTAATATGACAAAATCAGCGCCCGCTTCCTTAACAGTAGTCTCAAGTTTTGTTAGATAAGAATCAATTATCTGCATACATACTTAACAAAGAGTATTTATTTAAAAAAGTGATTAAAAATAGTTATATGCCTTCAATTGAAAAACAATTATCAAAAGCGTTATACATGGAGGAAACTGATCTTATTGATTCGCTAATGAATTTAATCAAGCAACTAAACAGGGTCTACCTTGACGAGGAAACAAAAGAGTTAGTGCTAAAATTATTAAACAAACTCCTTGATGACAGCATCAGGCACTCAAACATGATTTCAAAAATGCTAACAGAGTTGGTGCACGAATGAGCATGGAATTTAATAAGCTGCTGAAAAAAGGCTTAAGCAAGGGTAGTGTTAAGCACGACTTGATAATGCTGATGATAGCGTTAGAAAAAATTGAGGAGCGGGCGAGAAACACTTATGAAGAAATTCTAAAAAACAACGCAGATGAATTAAGCAATGAAAACAAGAATGTAATAAACACCATTAAAAGAGATGAAGAATCACACATGGCTATAGCTGACCGATTGCTAAAAATAATAAGCGATTACGACTTTGACATGGAATTAGTGGTTTTCAAGCTTCATTAAATAATAAAGACCCAGTAGAATAATCACTATACTAACAATAAACGAGACTAATCCCTTTAAAAAAATTGAATTATTATCAACAAAAACAGATAAACCAGTAACCACAGACACATTACTATTGTTACCAGTAGAATCACCCACTAAAACAGGCCAAAAATAAGTTTTAACCATTAAAGGAGCTAATTCTAATAGGAAAGGAGCTATTAACAGCAATAACAGCAATAAACGTCTGACCATATTAGTGATTTATCTAAATAGCTTAATAAGCATTACTCACCAAAACCTTTAAAAGAGGCTATTATTTTCCTTTAAGGCTATGGTTAAAAGGACAGGACCAACTAATGAACAATTGGCTGTGTTAATAAAGACTCTCAGGAAAGATGAGAGTGGTTTATGGCAAAGAGTAAGCAGTGAATTAGCTAGGCCAACTAGAAGCAGGCGTGCAGTAAACCTATCAACAATCAATAGAAACACCAAAAGCGGTGAAACAGTCATAATTCCAGGAAAAGTATTGTCAGCTGGCGAGTTAAAACATAAATTAAACGTTGCTGCATGGCAGTTTAGTGAAAATTCAATTAAGAAGATAAAAGAAGCAGGCGGCGACACTATGACGATTAACGAATTATTTGAAAAGAAAGGCAAAGGGAGGATAATCGGATGAAGATTATTGACGGCAAAGACTTAATAGCTGGCAGGTTAGCAACAGTAGTGGCTAAAATGGCAATGCAGGGCGAAATAATCAGAATAATCAATGCAGACAAAGTCCTAATAAGCGGAAACCAAAGGACAACAATAAGCTTATACACTCAAAAGATTCACCGCGGTAACGCACTAACAGGGCCTTACCAGCCAAGAACTGCTGATATGATGCTTAAAAGAATAATAAGGGGTATGTTACCTTACAGAAAAGAATTAGGCGATAAAGCATTTAGCCATATAAAAACTTACATTGGAGTTCCAAAAGAATTTGAAGGCAAAGCTGAAACAGTTAAAGAAGCTTCATTATCAAGCAGTAAACTAATAAAGTTCATAACACTTGGAGAACTAAGCAAGCGAATTGGTGGTATTCAATGAAGAAAAAAGACTTAACTAATATTCAGGTATCAGGCACAAAGAAAAAAGCAATAGCAAGGGCGACAATCACAAGAGGCACAGGCACAGTCAGGATTAACTCAAGACTAATAAGCACTTACGGCACTGAATTAACAAGAATGAGATTAATGGAGCCATTAATACTAGCAGGCGAATCTGCAAAGAATTATGATATTAATATTAAAGTAATTGGCGGCGGCGCAGTAAGCCAAGCTGAAGCAGCAAGGCTATCAATTGCCAAAGGATTAGTAAAAATGACTGGTGATGGTGACTTAAAGAAAAAGTATATTGCTTATGACAAGCACTTACTTGTAGCTGATTCAAGGCAGACAGAACCGCAAAAACCATGCAGGTCATCAGCTAGGCGCGCTAAGCAAACAAGTAAAAGGTAAAATTCTTAAGGACTTTAGACCAATAATAATTCATGAAATTAGAAAGTCTTTACACGCTAGCTGAGACAATTATCAAATGCCCAGTGACTAACACGAGTAAATTAAAGGAAACTTTAATTGACTACCTTAGCGGGCTTAGTAAAATATTGCAGCCACCTTTTTTTGTAAACCCCCTTGTTGACCCTGACTTTAAGATGATACAAATAATAATTGAAAATAGAAACAGCCACGTTGCAAGACTAATGTTTAATGACTCAGAACACATGGTCTTACAACCAGATGATGATAAAAGTGTTATTTACAAACTATTTTGTGATAAAGACTTATTAGAACTTGAAAAGATAGGCATAGATACAATTAGGGAAAATAATTATTCAATAGTAAAACACAATAATAACACCATCATAAATGGTATAGACAGCATTCATGATTACCTTCTAAAGTGGAAAGTGGTTTACAATACCGGCTTAATAGACACTCTAGACAACGTAG
>Ga0208375_1001865_pt1 | contig 21578 bp, 22 predicted proteins | sample RifOxyD1_FD_184038 | JGI IMG/M metagenome (GOLD analysis project Ga0208375, IMG submission 184038) | Soil microbial communities from Rifle, Colorado - Rifle Oxygen_injection D1 (SPAdes) | ecosystem: Environmental > Terrestrial > Deep subsurface > Rock core/Sediment | place: Rifle, Colorado... | reverse complement strand
AAATTAAGTGATTTGCAAAGAGACAGAGATGAAGAAGTTGCTGAAATTAATAAAAGATATTCTCAAGCAGAAGCAATTTTAAGAGGCAAATAGTTTTTAAATAAATATTTCTTTATAAGATTCCTAGTCATCAAATGATTAGGCCACACGCCGATTAATAGTGCTTATTTTTCCAAAAGAAAAACAAAGCCATAAAATTCAACTTTGACATTAAGTAACTTTGTTGTGAAATATGAAAAAGTGGTGATTTACTTTCAATTAGTTAGCTACAAACTTTCGAGGCTTTACTTGAACAGGAATTCCAATTTGAATTCGAACTACAACAACTTGGCTAATTCCAGCTCGAATGGCAGAATGGCTTAAATGGCTAGGATTTATATTATGAAAACCTACAAAAATTTGTATAAACAAATTTACAATTTATCTAATTTAATTCTTGCTTGGCGAAAAGCAAGAAAAGGAAAAACAAAAAAGAGAGATATTATAGAATTTGAAAGAGATGTTATTGGAAATTTGATTTTATTGCAAGATGAATTAAAGAATAAAACTTATTTTCCAAAGCCATTAAAAACTTTTATTTTGCGAGACCCAAAAACTCGTAAAATCTCTAAAGCAGATTTTAGAGATAGAATTGTTCATCATGCTATTGTTCTCATTTTAGAACCGATTTTTGATAAAATATTTATTTATGATTCTTGCGCAAACAGAAAAGGTAAAGGAACTTTATTTGCTACTAAAAGATTTGACAGGTTTAAAAGAGAAGTTTCAAGAAATGGAAAAATTAATGGTTGGTTTAATAATAATCAGATAAGGGGATATTGCTTAAAAGCAGATATAAAACATTATTTTCAAGAAGTAAATCATGAAATTTTATTAAATATTATCAAAAGAAAGGTGAAAGATGAAAAAACAATAACTCTTATTATTAAAGTTTTAGAAAATGGGGGGGGGGCGAACGAGTTTTGGATTTGCAAAAAGAGCAAAAAGGAATGCCCCTTGGCAATTTAACAAGCCAGTTCTTCGCAAATGTTTATCTTAATGAATTAGATTCATTTGTGAAACATAAACTAAAAGCTAAATATTATATTCGTTATGTTGATGATTTGGTTATTTTGCATCAATCAAGAGAAAATCTTGAAATTTGGAAAGGACAAATTAATGAATTTCTAAATAATAGACTAAAACTTAAGTTGCATCCAGATAAATCAAAAATTATTTCTCTTTCAAGAGGAGTTGATTTTATAGGTTTTAGAAACTATTGGAATTATAAGTTATTAAGAAAAAGAAATATAAATAATATAAAAAGCAAAATTGAAGATTATTATAAAGGATTGATAAGTTATAATAAATTGCTGGAAAGTTTTCAAGGTTGGAGTGCTTATGCAAAATGGGCAAATAGTTTTAATTTAAGTAATTCAATTTTAAACATCAAGAATCTATGATTCTTGTGGCCAAAAGAATCTTTAATGATTCTTTGGATCCAGAAAATATGCCCAATATTTTCTTGGCTTAAAAATTATTTAAAATAATTTTTAAATAGAATTAATCAAACAATCAAACAATCAAACATAACAATAATCACTAAAGCAATGCATAAATCTTGCAAGTTATGACAAATTAGCAAAACAAATTAAGGTTTTTCTCAATTAAACATTTACTATAATATCCCATAAGCTAAGTAAAGTAATAATATATTAGTAAATAAAAATTAAAAGCCAAAATAGGATAAATGCAATCTTGTTAGTTTCCAAACTAACAAACTTTTTAAACTCGTCATTCTTTAAATTAATATGAATAAGAGAGGTATATTTATATTGTTAATAGCATTGTTCCTAATTTCATTTATTTCAGCAGCAGATAATTCTACAAATTTAGATAAAGCATATCAATGCATTCGTGATAAAATTAATACTGATTGCTCGTCATTAGATTCAGAACAGCAGGCATTTGCACTTTTAGCTTTAGGAGATTATGATGGTTGTTTAGATAAATTTATTGAAAACTCACAAAATAAAGACCAAGAATGCTGGCCAAGTTCAACTTGCAGTTTAAAAGAAACTTCTCTTGCTTTGCTTGTTTATGATAGATTAGGAAAAAATACTGAAAAAATTGAAAGCTGGCTTTTGAATCAAACAAAAACTGCTCCTGATTTAATATGGTATTTACAAATTGAAGCAGATAGCGCAACAGCCTGTTCAATAACTTATGGCGCTTCAATCAACAGCGTTAATATTTTAGAAAATAAAAAAGTTTCAGGAAGCGCTGGAAACTGCCTTTCATTATCTGAAACTGGATATTGGTTAAAAATAAAATCAGATTCAATTTGCTTGGATAATGAATATAAAATTTCATGCGATAAAGATTTTAAAACAACTCTTCTCTACAAAACACAAACTTCTCCAACAATTCATGTCTCGCAAAATATTAATTCCGATGCAACAAATGGAGAAACTCTAGAAAAAGTTTCCTACAGATGTTTTAAACAAGGAACTGTCTGCAATTATGAAGGAAGTTTATGGGCTGCAATGGCTTTGAATTTTAAAGGGCATTCAACATCTGCTTATATTCCATATTTAGATGCAAGTAATGATGAAAATGCAGGACTTTTCCCAGAAACTTTTTTATACATAGTAACTAATCTCGACCAATATTTAGAAACAATCACAGTAACTAATTTTAAAACAAGATACTGGAGCGCAGGAACCGCATCAAAAAAATTCTATGATACTTCTCTTGCATTTTTAGCTCTGCAAGGCAAAGAATCTTCTCAGATAGACGCTGTTAAAGAATATCTTTTAAGCAATGGAGTCCAGTCAAATGATGGATGCTGGGCTAATTTAAAAGATACTGCATTTTTATTATATTCTGGCTGGCCTTTAATTAATTCTGAACAAACACTATGTGAGAGAGATTCTGATTGTGATACTGCAAATAATGAAACATGTTCGCAAGGAATATGCGTCGGAGCAGGTGGAACAACAGACACAGATTGCATTGCCCATGGTTTTTTTTGTGAAACAATGTCTGCTTGTTTATATGATGCTGAAGGACAGGTATTAGAAAATTATGATTGTTCTAAATCATTTCAAAAATGTTGTGATAAAAAAGTTGTAGAACCAACTTGCTCATCTCAAAGCGGAAAGATTTGCGATTTTGATGAAGATTGTGATGGAACTATTTCAGATAGTTCAGAAGGGGTTTGTTGCATAGGAACTTGTGAAACAAAAATAACTCCTGATGAATCTGAATGCGACAAACAAAATTATATTTGTAAACCAAATTGCGCTGATGATGAAGAATCAGTCAGCTATGATTGCGACTCTGGACAAACCTGCTGCGCGCCAAAATCAACTCCTGAAACACCAACAACAAATTATACTTGGTTAATCTGGGTTTTAGTTATATTAATAATAATTGTAGTAGTCCTAATAATTTTTAGAAAAAAATTAGGATTTTTAAAATTTAAATCAAGATCAAAATCAGGTCCTGAACCTGGGCAAATGAGACCTCCATCATTCCCTCCAAGACCTCCAATGTATCCAAATCAAATGCGTCCAATGCGCCCAAGACAATTCTTTCCACAAAACCAGTCATCAGGTCCTAGACCTCAACCTCAATCAAGGTTAAATACTAAAGACAAAGAGTTTGAAGAGACTCTGAAAAAGTTAAAAGATTTGAGCAAGTAAAGTAACTTTCTGATTTTCTAATATATCAAAAAGACCATTTTTCAGCATATGCATAAATTAAACAGGATTTTGAGGGCTAATAGAAAAACTTAATAAGCTTAGCAAACCTAGTTAAAATGTAAATAAAAAAGAGAAAATGGCAAATAATATTTTAAGGGCAATACTAAATATAGTAGCTTTTGGAAATAATGACTTAAAGAGTTATGCATCTACTTATTTGAATAGGATAAATGCCGTTGGAGAGCAATTAGAATTTTATATTAAGGATGCAATAGCGACATCCTTCAAACTTTCACAAGCACAAAAGCAAATATCTTATTCTAAAGTTTTTTCTTATTTAGGAAACCAAAATAATCCGCCAGATATGATTATTAGAAATAGTGATGCTTTTGAAATTAAGAAAATAGAAAGCCCATTTGCTTCTCTTGCGTTAAATAGCTCTCCGCCAAAAGACAAGCTTCGTGCAGAAGACATAAGAATAACAGAAACTTGCAGAAGATGTGAATCCCTATCCTGGAAAGAAAAAGAATTATTTTATGTTATTGGAAATGCAAGGGGTGGAATTGTAAAGTCATTATTTTTTATACATGGAACTTGTTATGCAGCAAATCATGGGGTTTATGATAAAGTTCACGAGCCTATAAAGAAAGAAGTTGATTCTGTCTTAGATTCTCTCGGATTAGAAAAAGGTGAAACAGTAGAGCTAGGAAAAGTTAAGAAAGTAGACCCTCTTGGAATAACTGAATTAAGAATAAGGGGGATGTGGAGCATTGAAAATCCTTTAAAAGTATTTAAAGATTTATGCCCTATTGAAGATGGAAATAATCTTAATTTATTTGCATTAATGAGAAAAGAAAAATATCTTTCATTTCCAAAAGAAGATGTAAACGATTTAGAGAATAACAAAAATATTTCTGTAAAAGACGTTAAGATTAGAGACCCAAATAATCTTGCTAAATTAATTGAGGCAAAACTCATAACTTACAGACAAAAATGAAAATCGCATCTTTTTTTTCAGGGGCTGGAGGTCTTGACTTAGGCTTCACAAATGCCGGCTTTGAGTTAGCTTTTGCTAATGATAATTGGGAGGGGTGCTGGGAAACATTTGAAAAAAACCATAGAATAGAAATTAACAAAAAATCAATTACAGACATAAGTCCTGATGAAATTCCAAATGTTATTGGATTTGTTGGTGGACCACCATGCCAAAGTTGGAGCTTGGCTGGAAAAATGGAAGGAATTAAAGATCCTCGGGGGCAATTATTTTATAATTATGTTAAGCTGATTAAAGAAAAGCAACCATTATTTTTCCTTGCTGAAAATGTTGCGGGAATTTTATCCCCCAAACATTATATAGAGTTTATAAAAATTGTTAAAGCCTTCGAGAAAATTGGATATAATGTTTCTTACAAGCTTTTAGATGTGAAATACTATGGAGTTCCTCAAGAAAGAAAAAGAGTTATTATTGTTGGCTACCATAAAAGCTTAGGGAAAAAGTTTGAGTTTCCACAAGCAAGCTTAAGGTTAATTAAATTGAAAGAAGCTATAGGCAACTTGCCCGAAGCAAAAGCTGCAAGCGAGAAAAATAAAACAAATGGAAAACTAAGCGTTACAAACCATGAGTATATGAACGGCGGATTTTCAACAATTTATATGTCAAGAAATAGGGTTAGAAATTGGGATGAGCAGTCATTTACTATCCAAGCAGGTGGAAGGCACGCACCAATTCATCCTCAAGCCCCAAAAATGAAATTTATAGAGCATAATAAAAGAGAATTTGTTAAAGGAAAAGAGCATTTGTATCGAAGGCTGTCTGTTAGGGAATGTGCAAGAATACAAACTTTTCCAGATGACTTTATTTTTTATTATATTGATGTTGCAGATGGCTACAAGATGATTGGAAATGCTGTTCCGGTTAAGTTCGCAGAAGCTATTGCAAATAAGATAATGGAGGACTTAAAAGCAGTTTTGATTAATAAGGATAAAACAATAACATGGCAGACAGAATTACAAATAAGAAAAGAAGCAAACTTATGCCATGCATAAGGTCAAAGAAAACTTATTAAATAGGACATTATTCACCTTATCATGAAAAGAGGAGCATTATTCAATATATCATTTATCTTACCCTTATTTATTTTAGTTATTCTAGTTATTCTAGTTATACCTTTAGCTCTTGCTCTTGAAATTAAAACAGATAAAACGCAATTTTCTCAAGGCGAAACATTTTTTGCAACTCTTTCAGGAAATATCTTAGAAAATATTGAAATCCAAGATGTTGGATTTTACAGGGCAAATGTCCAGATACCTTTAACATTTGATATAACTAAGTTAAATAATATTTACTATATTTATGCAATTCTTCCATATACTAAACAAAATTATACTCTAAAAATAAAAGATGTTTATTATCAAGAAGCAAACCAAATTAAAACTTCTACTTTAGAAAAAAACTTTCAGATAATAAATCAAACCGCAGACTTCAATGTTAATCCTGGATTTATTATTGCCAGTAATAATTTTACTCTTTCACTTCACAATAATTTAGATTCAGATTTAGAAATAACCTATATCTTGGAAAATAATTCTTATGCAGAAACACTTCCACTTCAGCAAACAACTAAATTAACAATTTTAATTGATAAAATAAGCTCAACAAATTTAACCTCTATGGAAATAAAATCAGCTAGTTTAAGCTATAAAATTCCTTTATATCTAATTAAATCTGGAACTAATCTAACTCTAAATGGAACAAGCCCAGATAACAACACAATAACTAATGGAACATTTCAAGGAATTGAAAAATTAAGATTTTCAGGCAGATTTTTTTCAGTAGATCTTAACAAAAATGAGTTAATAATGCATAAAATTTATCTTATGAATTATGGAGAGTTAAATGCAACAAATGTTAGTTTGGTTTTATCACCAGAATTAAAAGATTATGTTTCAGTTTCACCAAATAAATTTGATTTTATTAAATCTGGTCGAGAAGTTACATCTAATCGGGAAGATATATCTAATCGTGAGGCTGAAGCTAACTTAACATTTAAATTTACTAAAACTGGAAATTTTACAGGATTTTTATTTGCTAATTCAACAAATTCTTCAGGTAGATTATGGTTAGAATTTAGAGTTGGAACAAATGTAACTTTTAATTCATCTATTAAAGATGAAAAAACATGTTTAGCATTAGGCGGAAAAAAATGCCCAATTTGTTATGGAACATCAATTATTGCTTCTGATGGTTTATGCTGTAAGAATTGCGAACCTCCAGCTAAGAGCAAAACTAATTGGACTGCAATTTATATTGTAGTTGGACTTTTAATTTTAATACTTGCTTTTGTTTTTCTTAAATTCAGAAAGCCAAAGACAAGTGCCCGAGATATCTTAGATAAAAAGTCAAAATCTTTTTCAGATAGATTTGAAACAAAAGGAAGTTTGTCAAGAGAATAAAATAATTAAGTATATTAAACATCAAAAATCTTTTAGAGATTTTTGTGGCTTAAAAATCCAGAAGGATTTTTAAATTATAATTATATCTTTAAAACATTAATTCAATTAAACATCATGGTTTATCCAATAATGTATAGGGTTTTTTTGCAAGATCAGAAAAACAATGTGCCACCCACACATAAATGTGTGGGTTTGTGATAGGCACTTGTTTTTAGGATACCAAAAACAAAACTGCGAATATAACTGCATCATAAATGATGCAGTTTTGTTTTTTAGTATGAAAAAGATGCTCCAAATCCTGATGAGAATCCATTATATAAATTTAGAATTCGCAGTGGTAGAAAACATGCCTTTCCTTATGATTATCCTCTAGGATATAAACCAAGCATTAAAGAACAATTAAAGACAATGAATAATGGTTTTTGCATAGGCTATAGTTCAGAAAGTTTAGACAAACATTGGTTAATTGAAATGAATGATTTTAGTATAGGTAATGTTACTATTGGTATTGTTCATTCTATTAAAGAAATTCCTGACAGAACTTATTTTCTTGCAAAAGAAAAAGCTCAAGAATTAGCAGATTATTTATCTGAACAACAAAAAAAGCCATATATTTTTATTGATTTAACTTCAAGAGGAGATAAAGATTTAGCAGAAAAACTTGCGCAAGAAATTTATGATTCATAAAATTTATTTACTTTTCTTCTTTGACTTTTTTAATTCAGTTTTATTATTTTCTTCTTTTTCAACATGATTTTTTTCAGCATCGCCAATAGCAGAGTTTTTTTCAGGCAACAATCCTTTTTCAGTAAGCAACTTTCTTAAATTATGTTCAATAATTTGCCTTTCAGTTAGCAATGTTTTAGTAATCTCATCATATTTATGTAATCTTAGTAAAACTCCAGTTATAAGCTCATTAAAATAGCTGTTTTTCAAAACTAAAGTTTCAGGGCTTATTATTTCAAAATTTGAAGGCATATATTTGAAAGCAATAAATAAAACCTGATTCATATTATCAAATTCTGCTTCAATCTCTGCAAATGTTACAAATAATTTCTGTGTTAAATCCTCTCCTTTAAGTTTTTCTTTATTTTCAGCTGTTTCTTCTATTTCTTTCGGTTCATGAACTGTTTTTTCAATTATTCTAACCCCTTCTTCTTTATTAATCTGCTCAATAAAATTTTCAACAGCCATCTTTACATGTTCAGCAGGACGCCCAAGAACTTCTATAATAAACACTGCTCTTATTTTATCAGACATTTTTCCTAGCATTTTCTCTTTTGTCAATTATGAGAAGAATAATAAATCCAACACAGAATATTGCAAAAGCATATATTGCATACTCTTTTATTTTCTCATTTTTTGATTTAAATAAAACCTCATTTTCGCTTTTTATACTTTTAGGTTTAAGATAAATTACCTTATTTTCAATTATTGGCTTTATTTCTATAGTTTCAGTATTATTATTATTTAGTTCAACAACATCGTTTTTGTTATCATCAATTTTGTTTTCATTAACTTCTTCATTAACTTCTTCAATAACTTCCTCCCCATTATCTTTTTTAACTATTTCATTATTACTCTTACAATTGTTCTCTGCATTTTTTGTTGATTCTTTAAACTCCCATTTTTCGCAAAAACTCCAGGTTTTACCATCATTAACATTATCATTTAAAACATCTGTCTGAGAAATTAATTCATCTCCTTTATATAATAAAACTTTTTCATCAGAATTATCTAACCACTGAATATCTAATTGATAAACATAATATCCTGAAAAATCTCCAATTGAATTTAACAATATTTCTTTTCCATCATTATTAACTAATTTATACTCTCCAAGATTTATTTTTTCATCACTAAATAACTCAATCCATTCATTGCCTTTGTCAGTTCCAGCAGGATTTAATTCAATCTCACTTATTTTTATGGCAGAACAAATGTTAATTGCAAATAGGAATATAATCACTATTAATGATATAATAAAAATTATTTCCAGATGCCTGGAATATTTGTTCCACAAACGCATTTTCCCTCTTTCATAAAATTTTCTATAGAATTATTTTCTCTTATTATTACAGGTCTTTTGCAGTTTGGGCAGAAAGTTGTTTTTCCTTCTTTCCAATTTACATTATCTGTATAAACAAAATTTAATCCAGCATCAATAGCCATTTTTCTTGCTTTTTTTACTATTTCAAGCATTATTTCTGGACTGGTTTTTGTTCTATCATTTTCACAATAAGCAATTATATGAAGAGGTATATTTGAATTTAGATTATTAAACATCCAAGAAACTAATTTCCTTATTTCATAAAAATTATCTGCCATATGTGGTCCCATTGTTATTTTTAATTCAATCCAGATATTATGTTCATAAGCCATTTTAATTGCTTTTAATATTGGTTCTAATCTTGCTCCGCAAAATTTTTGATAAAATTCATCATTCATTGATTTTATTTCAAAAACTACCCCCTTAATCATCTGAGAAATTTTCAGCATGGATTCTTCACTTATAAATCCATTTGTAGACATAATTTGTTTCATGTTTTTATTTTTAGATGCAATATCTTCCATATATTCATAATAAGTTATTGGTTCTCCAATGTAAGAAATAATGCCTCCATTTATTTTTTCTGCCTGACTTATAACCTGCGCAGGAGTTTGCGTTAAAGTAGGTGTTTTTTCATCATATTCTTTTATATTGCCTGGATAAATTGTGCAATTAAGATTATTGCCCAGCGCAGAAATATTCAAACTTTCTTTGCCCGGAGTTACATGATAAATAGAATTTTGTTCAATTAAAGAAGATGATGCAATATGAGGTTTTGCATAATTTAATGATTTTAATTTCCCATTTATATTTTGCCTTGCTTTGCATTTGCCTCTCTCGCCATTTTCAATAAAACAAGAATGCGGGCACAACACACAATGCACTTTTTTATCTGAAAGTTGCCTGTAAAATCTCGCTTCTTTAAACATAACCATAATAATAACAAGATTATTGATTTTTTATATTTTTGTTTTGTAGCTTATTTGAAAAGAACATTATTTTATTCTGCTAACTTGTCATATTTTGCCAGATTTAATGAAACCACAGATGGTTAATTCTATTAGAATATTATGAATCAGATATTGTCAACTTATCAGTGTATGGCTTATTTTTTAATAAATTTACTAAATTAATTTAATAACTTAAATTAATAAATCATATCTTATCTCAAAATGCCGAAGATAACTTTATTTAATTAATCATTTAATCTAATTTTATTATATCTTAATTTCAAATACTATTTTTTCTGTTATTATATCTCTTTAACTATACAATATCTATGAATCAAAGGATTTAAATAAGGTTATACCAATTTTTATTAAAATGAAACAATATAAACTTGATAACTTAAATGAAGAATACAGACTCAATATTGGCGATAGACTTGTTCTTGAAGATAGTCTTTTTGCGGGTTTTGACATAGTTTACGCTGGCAAACCTTCTAATAATAAATTTTCATTAGTATGTACTCAATATGAATTTATGTTAAGGAGAATGCAAGGTAATTTATTTTTCCCAGATAATCTCAAAAAATTAAGATTGCATCATAAAGAATTGGAAGTTTTAACAGAAGATTCAGATTTCATTTTACTCAAATATATCGGATAAAACAAGTCTTGCGTTCTATTATTCCCCTCTGCTAATTTGTCATAACTTGCCAGACTTATACATAGTTTTATTGAAGTAGGGAAATAAATTAATTGATTATTATTAAACACCAAAACATTAAATTTAAAATCTTCTTATAGAAGATTTTAAGCCAAGAAAATATTATGAATATTTTCTGGATCCAAAAAATCTTTAAAGATTCTTTTGGCCAAAAGAATCATTGATTCTTTATGTTACAATATTTTTCTTATGAAAAATTTGCTATGGATGGATTAGCAAAAAACCAAAAAGTTAATCAATGTAGCAAGACATTATTTAAAGAAAGGTAGTGTCAGGAAAAAAGGAGATGTAGTGTCAGAAGAACCTTTGGTGCTTTCACATGGGCGAGGCAGTTTAATCCCCTTTATTTTTTGCCTGTTTCTTTTTCTTTCTGCTTTTTATATATTCATAAACTAGAGGTATTAAAGAAGAAGATATTATAAGTATAATTACTAAAGTTAAATTATCCTTAACAATAGGAATATTTCCAAAGAAATAACCTCCAAAGACAAAAAGTCCTACCCAGGCAATTCCACCAAGGATATTATAGAATAAAAATGTTGAATATTTCATTTTTCCAACTCCTGCAACAAATGGCGCAAATGTTCTGATAAAAGGCATAAACCTTGCAAGTACAATTGTTTTAGCCCCATGTTTTTCATAAAATGTTTTTGTTTTTTCAAGATAATCCTGTCTGATATATTTATGAAATACCTTTTCACCAAAATATTTCCCAACCCAATAATTTACTGTATCACCGAGAATTGCAGCCAATGAAAATACTAAAAACAATATCCAGACATTTAAACTTCCTGCTGCTGCAAGAGTTCCAGTAACAAAAATCATTGAATCGCCAGGAAGAAATGGCATTATAACTAATCCTGTTTCAACAAATACAATCAAAAAAAGCAATGAATAAAAATAAATTCCAAGACTTCCAACAAGAGGAATTAAATATTCATCAATATGCATGAAGAATTTAACTATTTCAATAAGCATGTTTACCATTTTATTTTATTCTATTTATCTATTTTAGTTTATTACTTTAAATCTGTTATCAAAGATTATATATAAAATTATGCTCGGGCATAATTTTATTGTTTCAGAGAGATATATAGAAATGCCCCTGCCGAACTTATTAAAGCTATTGATTTTACTCTTTTATTTTTTCTGAGGATTGTCAAGACAAGGTAATGGGTTTCTTGTAGCCCATAACCACAACCTTTAAATAGATGTAGCCCATAACTATTTCATGGTTTATATTGAAAAATTTAAATTAAAGGGAAATAATTACTATAGACTTGTCCATAATATTCGTAGCGGAGATAAAATAATTCATAAGACAAAATATCTTGGAAAAGAAGTTCCTCCAAAAGAAAAATTAAATAAAATTGAACAAGAATTTTTAAAAGAGATTAATAAAAAGGGCACTAAATATTTTTCTCAGAAAGAATTAGAGAATATAGAAAATAAAAAAGAGAGTTATATTAGGGAATTAAAAAAATTAAGTAATATTGAGAGAAAAAAGAAAATTGAAGAATTTATGATTAGATATACTTATGATAGTAGTAAACTTTCTGGAATAGATATTACATTAAGACAAACCTTCCTTATTTTAAAGGAAGGGATTATTCCCAAAGAATTTAAGAATTTAAGAATTTCAAAAGAAATAGAAAATCATGAACATGGATTTATGTTGATTACTAACTATAGGGGAACTTTTGATTTAAACTTTATTAAAAGACTGCATAAGATTCTTATGAAAGGAGTTAATGATGAAATTGCAGGAAAGCTTAGAAGCGAATTAAAAAGAAATGTGCAGATTGCAGGAACTCCCTTTGTCCCTCCAAAATGGGATGAATTAGATAAAGAAATAAAAAACTTTTTTCTATGGTATAAAGATAATAGCAGAAAATTACATCCATTAGAATTAGCTTCATTAATTCATTTAAAACTAATTTCTATGCAAATTTTTGCTGATGGAAATTCTAGATTATCCCGGCTTTTAATGAATTGGGTTTTATGGAAAAGGGGTTATCCTTTAATAGATATCCCTGTTGAAGATTTAGAAAATTATTATAATGCATTGGATTATTATCAAATAGAAAAAGACGAAAAGCGATTTATTAGTTATATTTTAAAGAAATATCTAGTTTAAATATAATGCCCCCGCCGAGATTTGAACTCGGGTCTGGACCGTTCTCCGAAGGTCTTGGAATCAAGTAGAAAATCTTCTTAATCAAGACCTTGAAATATTTCTATTTCATAGAGTGCAGTTGACTTTAGAGTCAAGATCTATTCTTTCAACAAGTAAGATCTCTGCTCGAGAGGGCCCTATCCTTGACCAACTAGACTACAGGGGCATCTAATAGCTCCACTCGGATTCGAACCGAGGTCTGCGGGTCCAGAACCCACAATGCTTGACCGCTACACTATGGAGCTTTTAAAAACATTTAATCTATCCAAATGTTTCTTATTTCTCAAATCCAATCTCTTTTAAATATTTGTCTATGTCTGAAGATTGTTAACTTAATGATATTTTAAGAATTTATAGAGGTGAATATGATTTACTGCCTCGCTCGCCTGCAAGGCTCGCTCGGCTAAATGGAGAAACTAATAAAAAATATTGAATTTCGTATTTTTTAGTTCCCAAAAATCTATGAAAATAATATCACAAATACCATAGATTTTTTAGGATTTGAAAAAAATTTCACACTTCAAAATATTTATAAATCTAACTTATACTCAAATTATTAACTAAACTTCCAATAAACAATGTAAAAACTAGGCAAAGATATAGCAGGATTAGCAAAATAAAATTTAATTCTAATGAATGAATAAAACTCCTAAATAAGGTAGGCAAAGATATAGCAGGATTAACAAAATAAAATTTAATTTTAATCATCTATTAACGCCCAAATAAGTCTGGCAAGGTATGACAAATTAGCAAAAATTTATCCTATAATAATTGATAATCTCTAAAATACGAGAGGTCCTAAAATACAAGAATTTTTAAACCTTGAGTTTGACTTCAGAAAACGAGAGGTCTTAAAATACAAGAATTTTTAAATCCAAGTACCATTCAAAATATATGGAAATGTTTTTATTAGTTATCGGAGCAATTATTATAATCGCAATATTTTTACTAGTTAAAGCAAGGTATATTAAACACAAATTATTCTGGATTTTCATTTTCATTTTAGTATTCTTTTTTTATCTAAGTTTTGTCTGGAGCGGTATAAGTAGTAATGTTGATTTAACAACTTTTGATGGCGCAAAAACTGCAGGCGCAGTTTATATTGCTTGGTTAGGTAATGCTTTTGATAATATAAAAATAATTACAGGTAATGTAATTAATATGGATTGGAATATAAATAAAACAAAATCCCCAGATTCTTCAAAAACTCCAACTAAAACAACAACTAAAATTCCTGTTAAAACAACAATTAAAAAATAAAATGAAAGTCATATTAATCATTATGGTTTTTTTGCTTATGAATGCTTTTTTTATTATTTCAAACAACTCTCTTTCATTAAAAGAAGAAGGAAATATTGGCAAGCTCTATGATTTATATACATCTTGGTTAGGAAAAGTTGTAGATAATCTGGCTAAAATAACTGGTGAAATTGTAAGACTGGATTGGGTTGCGCAAGAAGATTCTTCAACTAATTCAATTAAATCAAATATAAAAGTAGTTAATAAATAAGATAAGATAAAATCTTGTCAATTCTCAACCTCGCCCCACTTCTACTCGTCACCTCACTCGAGATATAAATATTAATTTTGTCTCGTGAAGTTCTTCGGCTCGGCTTATCATGGAGAAACTTTGAAAAAGTTTCACTCTTCAAAAGTCTACAAATATAAATCCAACAAACAAATTAAGCTTTACTTTATCAATAGTTGAAATAGGAAAAGTCATGGTATAATTAGCTAAATATAGTATTCAATAAAACTCCTAAATAAATCTGGCAAGATATGGTAAATTAGCAGAGGTGATTATTAGTTTTTCAACGCCCAAATAAGTCTGGCAAAGATATAGTATAATTAACCGGAAATAATATTTAAGAAAGATAATTATAGACAACAAATAACTTTATAATAATTCTAATATAAGAAATATTGTGCCTCGGTAGCTCAGTTTTGGTTAGAGCGTTACATTGGTATTGTCATCTCCAAATATGTAAAGGTCGCGAGTTCAACTCTCGTCCGAGGCTTTTTATCTTTCATTAACTTTATAAACAAACATCTCTCACCATAGAAATGGAACAACAAAACACAGAATCAATTAAGCACAAATATAACTCCCTAAAAGAAAAATACTCTTTGCCAGATTTTAAAAAATTAGATGAAGATTTTGATATTATATGTAAAATAGAAAATAACACAGATACTCCTTTAAGAGAAGTGAGAAAAGCAATGGTATTCAAATTCTCATCTTTACTTAATTTTGTAGAACTTATGCTCAACCCTGCTTCAGGTTCAATGTTCCATATGTATCTTGTTAAAGGAGTAAATGGCATAGAAAAAGAATTAAAAGAATTATTTAATGTTCTTGGAGAAATTGAAATAGAATCTATTGAACTTGAAGTAAATTATAATGAAGAAAAAGAAGCTGAATTTATAAAAAATCGATTTGAATTCTGGCAAAAAACAAAACCAGAATTAGAAAAAATAATTGATTCTTTAAAATCAAGTTGGAAAAAATCAGCAATTAAAAAAGAAAGAAGTTATTTTGGATAAATATTTAAAGATATTTTGCTATTTAATTTTATAAATTAATAAAGAGGAAATTATGAAAAGGATTAGATTAAAACCTAGATCAACCTTAGAACGAAGTTTTATTAAAGGTGTAACTTGGGAAGGCATCTCATTTGTCTTAACTACTATTTTTGTTTATCTTGTTTATGGAGATATTATAGGTGCAGTAAAGTTTAGTTTAGTTTTAACTTTGATTAAAATTGTTTTATATTTTGTGCATGAAAGATTATGGAAAATGGTTAGGTGGGGAAAATATTAATTCTCTAAGATTGTTCTTGCTTTATATGCAAAATAATCCATTAAACCTGTATTAATCACATGATATAAATAAAATGCTGTGAAACTTCTTGCGCTTAATGAATAAGCCATGCTGGAAATTCCCCTTTTTAAAATTTGTTTCCCAGTTTTTCCGCCTCTTTTAAACATAGAGGATAATTCTGATTTTGATCTCATCTTTATATAGATTAATCAGAAAATATCTTTAAAAAGTTATCCCTAGCATAAGATTATAAGATATTATGAGATAACTTTTAAACTAAAATCATTATCTTCTTCTGCTAATTTGTCCTCTTTACCAAACTTATGCATTAATTAAATGGGATTATTAAATTATTTTTAGATTTCAAGAATAATCATCAAAAAATTAGTTTGCCAAAGGCAACTAATTTTTCAAATTACATTTTATCAATCACTTTCTCAACATCAATCTCGCATAAAGCAACAGGCATTTTTATTTTGAAATTATGCAATATCTTTGGATGCACTTCTCCTAAAAACCCAATTTTTTCATTATTAAATTTAATTTCACCTACACGCCCATCAATAAACCATGCTGGAAATTCTTTTGTAGTGCAAATTTCAAATTCCATTCCAAGCATTTTTGCAAAATGTTCTAAAATTTGTTTAAGCTTTGTAAAATTTCCAGGAGCAGATGCAATTGCTAAAGAATCTTTTTCATTGTAATTTTCAAATATTTTTCCTATTTGAAAAATATCCTGCGGATATTCAACATCAACATTCTCACCCAATATTTTAAGTATATAATGAGTCAAATCTTTTCTAAGTAAATCATATTCGGTTTTTGATTCTTTGATTTCACTAAACTCCTCATTTTTCAAACCCATTTTTTTTATCTGCCCATTTTTTGTAGTTAGATGATAACTCGAAGTTTCTAGAAAATTTAATCCAGTTAAAATCTCTGCCATTTTAGATTTAATAATTTCATTTTTATCTGCCTGTCCAATTGTTGAAACTTCTGGAATTTCTGGCTCAAATTTTTCATAACCATAGGCAATTGCAATATCTTCAATTAAATCAACCTCATGCAAGATATCTGTTCTATAAACAGGCACACTTACAATTCCATTACTATAATCATAACCCATTCTTTCTAAATAACCTTTAATGTCTTTTTCTTTTAATTCCAAACCTAAAAGTTTATTTGTATTTTCAATATTTAGTTTCATCTTTTCAGGGCTTAAATCAGGGCTAAGTATTTTTTTCCCCTTGATATTTAATTCAATTTGATATATTTTTCCTCCAATTGATGATAATGCAACAACAATAATATTGAGTGTTTTTTGTAGAATATTAAAATCAAAACCACTGACTTCAATAAAAACTCCTTCAGTATTTTCAGTTATCTTGCCAGTTTTGTGTGAATTTATTATTGGAGGCATACTTAAAATTTCTTCATTTGAATCAACAAAAACCGGATATTTTTCATAGCCCTTTAATAAATCACCATATTCTCTGCCTGCAGGATGTTTTGATAAAATCTGTTTGCCATTAATTGCGCTTGGAAATTCAAGTGGCTGAAATTTAATTTCTTCAGGAGTCATTGCCTTGAATATAATTGGTAAACTAATCTGCTCTAAAGGATAAATTCCAATAGCCAGTTTTTTTCTCTTTCTTCCGATTGTTAAATGCAATTTTTCCTGAATATTAATTATTTCTCTTATTTTTTCATCATCTAATTTTAATCCTTTTACAATTGCGCAGGCAGTATATGGTCTTATATTTTCAACTGATTTATCAACTTTAACAGAGTAATCTTTTTCTGGAGCATTTAATTTAATTTTATTTAATCCAGTATTTTTTCCCAAAAATGCTAAAAATGAATTCTTATAATTTTGATAACTAAGCAAATCTGGCCTGTTTGGAAAAATCTCAATATCAATTTCTTCATCTCTTATTGCTTCAATTGGCGTTCCAAACATTGCAATTCTGTCTTGAATTTTTTCATCAAATTTGCCAATATCTTTTTCAAATTGTTTTTTGTTTATTGTTAATATTGTCATTTTATGGAAATTTATACTTAAATTTACATGATTGAAAATAATTTATAATTTTCATTTTACCCAAAACCTCATTTCTCTTAATGTTTTTATATCATTCTTATACATTTCACGAAGGTCTTTTATTTTATAGTAATCCATTATTATTCTGTCAAATCCTGGTCCCCAAGCTAACACAGGAGTTTTTATTCCAAGTAAAGATGCAGTTACTTCTGGTCTAAATATTCCAGCACCCCCAAGTTCAAGCCAGACTTTTCTTTCAGGATGAAAAACATCTATTTCAACACTTGGTTCAGTATATGGGAAATATGCAGGCCTGAATCTAATTTTTTCAAATCCCATTTTTTTGAAAAATTCTTTTAAATATCCAAGTAAATGCCTGAAATTAACATTTTCATCCACAACAATTCCTTCTGTCTGATTAAATTCAAATCCATGACTCCAATCAACTGTTTCATTTCTAAAACATTTTCCAATTGCAAAGAATTTTCCTCGACGCTGTTCTTTTGGCAGTTTACTCAAAGTATATAATGCCTGCGCAGATAAACAAGTTGTATGTGTTCTTAAAACTGCTTTTTTTGATTCTTTTTCATTCCAGCTATACTGCCATCCTTTACTATCATCAATTCCTTTTTCGTGCGCCTGTTTAACTTTGTCAATTAATTTTTTATCATTAATTTCAATTTCATAATTTAAAAAAAATGTATCTTGCATTTCTCTGACTGGATGATCTTGCGCAGTAAAAAGAGCATCAAAGTTCCAGAATGAACTTTGTATTAAATTTCCTTTCATTTCCTGAAATCCCAGCTCTGTCCAGACTTTTCTTCCATATTCTACTGCTTGATTTACAAAATGTTTTTTCCCGCCATAAATTTGCGGAACAGGAGAAATAATATCATATCTTCTGAATTTCTTTCCTTGCCATCCTCCTTTTGCAATTATTTCAGGAGTTAATGTTTCAATTAAATCATCTGTATCACCTAAATCAACTTGAATTAATTGCTCTCCAATATGAGTTAATTCCCAGAGAATTACTTGTTTTTCTTCTATTAATATAATATCTTTTCTTTCTTTCAAATTTTCAAACGCGAATTTTTGTTCAGGTTTTAGTGAATTATAATCAATTGGAAGCAATTCAATAAATTGTTCTTCCAGAGTTTTTTTTGTTATTTCCTCTCTGTTTCCAGATAATATTAATGTTCCATTTTTTATTTCAATCATTGCTTTTTTCTTTAAAGCTCCTAGCGCTGCCTTAAATTCATTTTCAGAAAGACGGCTTTGTTTCAGCGCTTCTTTTAAATCCAAATTGCCTTTTTCTAAAAGATAAATCAACTGCCGTTCAGGCAGTCCTTTTTTTCTATAGTGGACTCCATTATCTCCTATATCAATAATTTTATTTTTTGTAATATTAAGTTTAATTGCTTTTTTTGCATTAAGAAATTCTAATGCTCTTAAAACTGAAGTTCTATCTAAGCCAGATCTCCTTATCAAGTTATCAAGGTCTTCTTGAATAAAAGGCAGGATTTGTCTTTCAAGCGGTGAAAGAGACTCTACTAATTCTTGTAATTTATCATCCATATAGGTTTAGGGGTGTAATTGTTAATAAATGTTTCTTATGAGGAAAACCAAGTCTGCTAACTTGTCATCTTTTCCTTGTTTTAACATGAGTTGTAAGTTAATTTGATTATTTATCTTTACATTTAAAAATCCTTCTAGATTTTTAAGCCACAAAAATCTCTAAAAGATTTTTGATGTTTAAATATTGCATAATTTAGTTTATTTTCAAATTATATCTTATTTTTTTAAACAACTATTTATTTAGTTTTACTTCAATTAATTAATGTTTAACCTAGGGAGAATTATGGTAGGATTAGCAAAATAAAAAAGCGAGATTAACAAACAAAACTAAATCCAATAATTCAAAACTTATTTAAACATCAAGAATTAATGATTCTTGTGACCAAAAGAATCTTTAATGATTCTTTGGATCCAGAAAATATTATGTCTATTTTCTTGGCTTAAAAATTATTTAGAAGAATTTTTAAAGTTATATTTGCTGAATTATCTATGGAGATTAACAAAAGAGGGCAGTTTTATCTAATTGCCGCAGTGGTTATTGTTGGAGTAATTATTGGCATGGCAAGCTTTACAAATTACTTAGTTAAATCAAAAGATGTAAGAATTTATGATTTAAATAAAGAACTTAAATTAGAAAGCGAGTCAGTTGTTAACTATGGAATTATTCCTAACCATAATCTCGATACTACCTTAGAAAATTTTACAGAACAATATGGAGCATATGTTGGTGCAGATTATAATGTTTATTTTGTTTATGGAAATAAACAAGGAATAAAAGCATTAAAATACGAACTAGTTCCAAGCGGTTCTATTAATATAGCTGGTGTAACTTTGCCTATGACTCGAGGTGAAGTAACTGAGGTTACTGAAGCCCAATTAGGTTCTGGCCAAGTTAATGTCAAACTTAGCGATAATAAAGATTACAACTTTAATCTTAAAGAAGGTGAAAATTTCTTTTTTATTATCCAAGAGCCAGTAAATATTCAACCTGAAGGAGCAGGGGCTGGAGATACAGAAGTTTCTGGACTTAATCCTCAAGATGAAACTAAAAAATAATTAAAAAATTTCAAAATGAACAAGTTAAAATCAAACAAAATGAACAAAAAAGGATTAAGTGAAATTATCTCCTATGTCTTGCTTATTTTAATAGCTTTAAGTTTAAGCGCAGCAGTTTTTGTTTGGTTAAAAGTTTACATTCCAAAAAATTCAGTTGAATGTCCAAAAGATGCTTCGCTAATAATAAAAGATTATTCATGTGATATTAATACACAAAAAATTAGCATAATCTTTCAAAATAAAGGATACTATGATATTGATGGAGTTTATATAAAAATTGCAAATACTACAGATGGAATTGCATCTGAACTTCCAGAACCTCCAAGTATCTCATCAACTCCAAGCGAACCAGGATTTTTTTATTTTGGATTTCATGGATTACTTCCAGGAAAATCAGATAATCAAACTTTTGAGTATACTGCATTCACTCAAGTAACTAAAGTTCAGATTCAGCCATTTGTTTTAAGAGACGATAAAATAATTATCTGCACACGAGACACAAAATCTCAAGAAATAACTAATTGTAATTACCCGAGTTCTCCATAAAAATTAATCACTACAGACTTTATCGAAGCTGATACCAAAAGGTTTATATACTTGTAATGACTATTATAATCACTACAAATGGCATTTATTAGAAAGATAAAAGTTGGTAAAAAAGTATATCTTGCTGAGGTAAAAAGCTATCGTGAAAATGGAAAGATTAAACAAAAGTTTATTCGTTATCTTGGAAGAGAAGTAAACGGAAAGGCGGTGAAAAGAGTTTTAACAAGCGATATTCATGCGATAAGTGTAAAACAGAGCTTAGATGTCTTAGCGATTGATAAAATCGCTGAAGAGTTAAAATTAAAAGAAATTCCTTACAAATCCGCTTTATCTTTGGCATACTCTCAACTGCTTGAAAAAATGAGCATAACTAAAATTGAAGATTGGATGAAATATACAGAGATACCTTATCTCTTGGGTTTTGATAAAGTCTCTGTAAAAAAACTTTATGAATCATTATCTGAAATAGATGATGAAGATTTTGAAAAAGTAAATGATAAAATGTT
>Ga0208375_1001864_pt1 | contig 21629 bp, 20 predicted proteins | sample RifOxyD1_FD_184038 | JGI IMG/M metagenome (GOLD analysis project Ga0208375, IMG submission 184038) | Soil microbial communities from Rifle, Colorado - Rifle Oxygen_injection D1 (SPAdes) | ecosystem: Environmental > Terrestrial > Deep subsurface > Rock core/Sediment | place: Rifle, Colorado... | reverse complement strand
TGCTCGCGCCGGCGCCGCCAGTGTTGTCGAAGAAGAAAACCTGACCGCAAATATTTTGGTTGCTGAAATTGAGAGAATTCTTACCGACAAAGCAAACTGGTCACACATGCAAAAAGCAGCCAAGAGTTTTTACAAACCTGATGCTGCGATGAAAATCGCACGCGAGATTACAGACATTGCCCTATCCCACGAAAAATAAAATGGATAAAATTACCATCGAAGATTTTCATAAAGTAGAGATAAGAGTTTGCACCGTACTTCGGGCAGAGAAATTGCCGGATTCGGACAAACTTCTGAGACTTATTTTTGACGTTGGTGGGGGAGAGGAAAGACAAGTCCTCTCGGGTATAGCCAGTACTTATCCCGATCCTGCCGTACTCGTAGGTAAGCAAATTCCCGTAGTTTTAAACCTGGAGCCTCGCAAAATGCGTGGTGAAATGTCCAATGGTATGATTCTGGCTGTCAGCGCCGAAGACGGCAGTGCTGTACTTTTGGGGCCAATCCAAGAAGTACCGGCTGGTAGCCAAGTACACTAATTTATTTTCGATTTTTATTTCTTAAAAAATATGTTAAAATCTCCTTATGGAACAAGGAGAAAATTTAAAAGTAGTAACCCGGTTTGCACCCAGCCCAACAGGCTTTATGCACGTTGGCGGTGTCCACACTGCGTTATATGCGTGGCTTTGGGCTCGTAAAAATGGTGGTAAATTTATTTTACGTATTGAAGATACTGACAAAGAAAGAGAAGTCGCTGGATCTATAGAACATATTCAAGAATCATTGAAATGGCTCGGTATTGATTGGGATTATGGTCCTGGCGTAGGTGGTCCGAATGCACCATATATTCAGTCACAGCGATTAGATATATACAAAAAATACGCCTACAAATTAATCGAGCTTGGTTTTGCTTATCCAGACCCGTTCACCGAAGAAGAAGTTGAGATACTACGTCAAAAAGCTGAAGCAGAAAAGCGACCATTTTTGTATCGTGAACATCGCGGTGAAACCACCGAAGCATGGGATGAGAAAAAGCCTTTGCGTTTCCGTGTGCCAGAAATAAAAGAATCCAAATGGAACGATGTTGTTTTCGGCGATTTGTCTGCTGGGCCAGAAGCACTCGATGATATGGTGATTATAAAAAGTGACGGTTATCCGACTTACAATTTTGCTCATATTGTGGATGACATAGAAATGGGAGTCACCCACGTTATGCGTGGAATAGAATTTATTGCCTCAACTCCAAAATTCCTTGCCGTATACGAGGCACTCGGAGTGAGGCCTCCGATCTTTGCAACCCTGTCTCCGATCATGGCACCTGATGGTAAGAAAAAACTGAGCAAGCGTGATGGAGCCAAAGATACATTAGAATACAGAAAAGAAGGTTACCTACCAGATGGTTTTATAAACTTCTTAGCTCTTTTAGGTTGGCATCCAAAACCAGAGGCGGATGGTACAGAAAAAGAAATTTTCACCAGAGAGGAATTGATACAAATTTTCGACATCTATCGCGTCAAACAATCCGGCGCTGGTTTTGATGATAAAAAACTCGACTGGGTAAATCGCGAGCATATTAAAATGCTGAAAGGGGATGACCTAGAGAATTTTATCCTGAGCAATTCTCCATCTGAACTTAAAAGTTTACCTCCCGACACGCTAAAGAGAATGGTTCCGATGATCGCAGATCGCATCACAAAAGGTAGCGACATTGGAAATTTAACTCTGGCAGGGGAGTTTAATTTTGTGTTGTGTACTCCAGAATTTTCAAAAGAAAAATTGATGTTCAAAAACACCGATCCGAAACAAATCATTGCCCACATAGAGCAAACCATAAATATTTTATCGAATCTAAATGAAGATGAATTTACTTTTGAAAAAATCAAAGAGTTACTGATGGGCTATGCTGACACACTGCCTTCACGTGGTGAATTGTTGCATCCAATTCGTTTTGCCTTGTCCGGCCAAGACCGATCACCAGATCCGTTTATAATTGCGACCGTATTAGGTAAAAATGAAACAATCAAACGTTTACAAAAAGCAATTGCTTAAATATAGATTTTCGATCGTGCTGGTTGCACTTTGTGTGACTATTTTTCCGTATTTTGTGTACAGCCAAACAGCCGAGGAGTTGCAAAGTAGGATAAATGAAAAGAGTGCCGATATCGAAAAAATAGAACAAGAAATCAAAAGTTACCAAAGTCAGCTAAACAACATAGGTGCTCAAAAAGACTCTTTAGCCAACCAAATAAAGCAATTAGATTTAACTAAAAAGAAGTTGAATGCTGACATAAACCTGACTGAGAAAAAAATCGAAAAAACAAATCTAAAAATATCCTCATTGAACACTGATATCGGAAAGAAAGAAAAATCTATTTCAAACAACGAGAGGGCAGTCATGGCTGGCTTGCGTCGAGTAAACGAAATCGAATCAGATAATTTGATTTTGACTACGTTGCTCGCGGGTAATAATTTTGCAGATACTTGGAATGATGTCGACAATATGATTTCCATACGTGAAAAAGTTATAAAACAGATAGGGGAGCTCACCGTAGTAAAAAACGAACTAGTTGATACCAGAGACGAGACTACTGTGGCTCGCAATGAACTAAGCTCGCTTCGGAGTAATCTGTCCGATCAGAAGAAAATTGTTGAGGGTAACGCCAAAGAAAAAAATAGTTTATTAAAGTTAACTAAAAATAACGAAGCAAATTATCAGAAATTATTAAGAGCACAAACTGCAAAGAAAATAGCCCTAGAACAAGAGCTTCGGGACTTTGAATCAAAACTCAAATATATCTTAGATCCTTCTTCGCTTCCAGCCGCCGGGGTGTTGGCCTGGCCACTTGATAATGTGTACGTGACTCAACTCTTCGGTAAGACCGTCGCTGCCAAGCGTCTGTACGCTTCTGGTAGCCACAGTGGCGTCGACTTTAGGGCGTCGGTAGGCACACCGGTGAAGTCTATGGCCAACGGTACTGTCCGTGGTGTCGGTGATACAGACACCACTTGTCCAAAAGCATCGTTCGGCAAATGGATATTTATAGAGTTTGATAACGGACTGTCAGCTACCTATGGGCACCTTTCTTTGCCAAAAGTTTATACTGGGCAAAAAGTGTCTCGAGGTGAGGTTGTCGGCTATTCTGGTGCTACTGGACGAGTGACTGGTCCGCACCTACACATAACCTTGTACGCAAGCTCGGCCTCTAGTGTACAGACAGTGCCTTCGAAGTCGTGCTCAGGCAAAACTTTGACCCAACCTTTGGCCGCAACCAACGCCTACCTAGACCCGATGATATATTTGCCACCATATAAAAACTAGCGTAAAATTAAACCATGAATAAAAATTTAAAAAATAAACAAGGAGGATTCTTGGAGGTAATTATCTCCATAGTAATATTTCTACTGATCATGCGTTATTACGGATTAACCTTCACAAGTATCTGGGCCTGGATCGAGAACCTATTCTGGAGCGTTTGGTAGAAGCTCTTTTTCTTGCTTAACGCAGGGAAGACTAAAGCCCCTTTTACGGGGCTTTTTTATTACTTATTAGTTTACCAAAGATATATTGTGCGACATGGTATGTATTTTAAATAAAGGGTCAAAATGCCCTTTAAATACTTCTACCCCGCGGTACTTTAGCGACAAGCAGTAGACAACGAATATCCTGCGGACTCTGCCTTCTCGGCGGTATCAAAATATATTCTATTCTCAGGCTTTATATTATTTCCGGCGCTACAATCCGCTGAATAATATTTCTGGCCTCGACTGGACGCATAAAATGCCTTTTTAACGGCTTGGGTCGATTTGTCGAGCTTTGGGTTGTTTTCTAGGAATACCCTCGCCTCTTGGGCTCCTGTGAGCCCAGAAGCCTCTAGGCTGGTGTACTTTATATCCAGGCCACCCGTATCTGAAGCCGAAAGTCTGCCTAATCCAAATGATACCAATCCGACCAAAATAACTATGAGGATTACCAGAAAATCCTTGCCTTGGTCGCTTTTCACGCTGTTTGTTATAATTCGCTTGATTTTTTCCATATATTTAGATATACTCAACCCTATAGATTTATTATAGCAATAGGAATATAAAAAAACATGGCAACACGTAAAGCCGGCGGAACCGCCAAAAACTTAAGAGACTCGAATCCAAAGTACCTAGGTACCAAGCTTGCTGATGGTCAGAAGGCACAACCAGGGTCAGTTATTATACGTCAACGCGGTACCAAAATACTAGCTGGTGACAATGTTGGCATGGGCAAGGACCATACCCTATTTGCTCTCAAAGCTGGAACAGTAAAATTCGGATCCAAGCGCAAGACTTCTTTCAACGGTAAAACTAGCGTAAAGAAAGTAGTCAACGTAAAAGTTTAAACTCTCAAAAATAAAAGTCCCCTAACGGGGATTTTTTGTTACCAAAATTATAAAAATTGTAAAACAAAAGCCGCCCTTGGGAAGAACGACTTTTGGGTTCTTCTAGGGCGGCGGGTTTAAAATTCTGTCCTATTTAAACGTTTAGTTCACGGCTTCAAGCCTGTAAGCTCGGTTGGAATGGGCGGCTCGCTGAGGCATGGAAGTTCAAAAAAACTTCCGGAAAAACGGGCTATTTGCTCAGTTCTCTCCCCAAATCGAGTAGTTTCTTTCTTCTCAACGAATTCCATTGAATAGATAAAGTGAGTACCCCGGAGACATTTACCTGAAGCATCAAAATAATAAACAAAGCTCGATGTCGGGTCCATTGCTGTCTCATATTCCCAGGCCCAATCTTGCGACGGGTCGGTCGTGTACGTGATGTGCCACTCGGTTGAATCTTTGTCGGTCATTGTTGTGTCCAACGTAACATAATCCAATGAGCCCACGAAACTTTCGAGCCAGGCCAGATCTGCACGCAAAGCAGCCGAGTTGAGATTCTGAATCATGGGGTTGATCCATTCATCTATCTGTGGCACGAATCGGCTGGAATAAAATTTGTTGGCTAATATCCAGCCACCCTCGTTGTCTGAGGCATAAACCCAGTGACCTTGCCAGTCACTATACAGGAAAGTAACTTCAGCCATTGTGCCGTCAAAACTGAGGTCAACTTGCACTGTAGCTTTGTCGGTTTTGTTTATAATAAAGTCCCCACCTGCTGTGGAGAATTTATTGAAACCGATGGGTTCAAATAATTCCGGTTGACTCCAAATATTCTCAGCATCAATAAGTGCCTCGAAAGCCAGAGAATCAATGTCCGGGCTTTTGGCCCATTCGTTTTGATTGTTCAGGTGGTAGCCTTGGGTGGTTTTGCAGGAGTAGGCGGATAAAATCAACGCCGAAAAGAGGATGAAAAAAATAGGTTTTTTCATGATGTAAAAAAACAATTTAAAAGGTTACAAGTAGCTCAAAGGTCTAAACAAAAACCACTGGGCTACTTGTAACCTGATTTAGTCTGAACTTATTATAACACAAGTTAAAGAAAAAGCAAGGTTTGCTATATCGCTTTGATGATGAGTTTAAACAATGACTTCTTTTTATTCACTTCTACAGGTATGTCGAATTCGCCGGTTTCTTTGATTGGCTTGTCGAGAATTATGGATTCTTCGGATAGAGTTGCTTTATGCTCTTTGAGCATGGCTTCCAGGATTTCTTTTTTGTGAATAGCAGAGAACAGACTTCCCTTCTCATTGGCTTTTGAGACGATGGTTATAGTTTTACCTTTCAATTCTTCTAGGTTTCGGAGTAGCAAATCTTCTTGTACTTGTTTTTCCACGACGATTTGACTCTTCCTAGACTCAAGCTCTTTGAGCGCCTTTGGGGTGGCTAGCTCAGCCATTTTGTGTGGTAGCAGGAAGTTCAAAGCATAGCCGTCGTTGACGTCTTTGACCTCGTGGCGCTTCCCTACTCTGGGCACATCTTTTAGGAATATAACTTTCATAGTATTACTTCCAATTTAGCAAAAGTTCTACCGCTTTGTCCAATTGTGGATCTTTCTTGTTTTTCAAGTCTTCAGCAGTGACTTTGACTTCCACATCTGGGGTCAAACCCTTGCCTGAAATCGAGTTCTTGTTCGGGGTCAACCAGTTAGCTACAGTTACTTTAAAAATTGTATCTTTACCTACTTCTACGACTTCTTGTACTGAGCCTTTACCGTAAGTTTTGGTACCGACTAGTTTAGCTTTGTGATAGTCTTGCATCGCACCGGCCAAAATTTCTGAAGCGGAAGCCGAACCACCATCAACCAATATGACGAACTTTAAATTCTCGTTGAAAATATCATAACCACTACTTCGGTATTTGTTCTCTTCTTTGTTCTCACCGTAGTCTTCGATAACTACCGCCTTACCACTGTCCAAGAACCAAGAAGCCATATCTACCGCTGCTTCTAAATAGCCTCCAGGGTTACCACGCAGGTCGAGCAGGAGCTTGTCGCTATTTGATTCTGTAAATTCCTTAATAGCGTTTCGAAAAAGGTCTGCTGAAGTTGCCGAGAAGCTGTAAAGTTCTATTACAAAGATACCGTCTTTGCGTAGCTCGGTATCGAGTGTTGGTACATTGATAGTATCGCGAGTGATTTTGATTTCTTTTGGTTCTACGTCGTCTGCATGGAATATGGTCAAGCTTACTACAGTACCGCGTTCACCACGGATTTTTTTGATAGCTTCGTCGACAGTCATGTCGTTGGTGACGGTGTCATTGATTTTGAGTATTTTGTCTCCGGACTTGATTCCAGCTTTATAAGCAGGAGTGTCTTTGAGTGGAGCGATGACGGTCAGTATGCCGTCTTTGATACCGATCTCCATGCCCACACCGCTGAAGTTTCCAGCAATGTCAGCTTCAAATAGTTCTGTCTCATAAGGATCAAAGAAGTTGCTGTATGGATCTTTGAGTGACCCTACTAGGCCTTTGATAGCTCCATAGACTCTTTCCTCATCGGTTACTTCCTTGGCACCCGGATACTTTTCGTCGATAGCATTCCAAACTTTCCAGAATGATTCGAAGTTCACTCCTGGTTTCATCTCTCCGCTGACTTCTGAAAGTGGTACGAATTTACCTAACTGTTCACTGTGTTTGCCTCCGAAATAAGCTCCGAGAAAGAAAAAAACAACCACAAGTATTACCACTCCAGCTGTTTTTACTTTCCTATTTCTAAAAAAATCTTGTATTGGCATTGGTTAAAAATTATTGGAATTATTTTCAGAAAAGTTGTCGAAGTTTTTCTTGTTTCTAGGCATCTTTGAACGTATCATCAAACCAAAATAAACCAGGATTAAGCCTGTAATTGAAAAAAGTATGTTTTTGAGTAATATCGGAAAACCCAAGTAAGGTAGTACCGCAATCCAGAAACCAAGCACTAAAAATAATTTCGCCTTTTGCATGGGCTTTATTATATCAAAACATAAAACTTGAAGCTAGTTTTGACGAGTTTCCTTACTTTTCTATTGAAATGCTATTAGCCGAAGGAGTCGGGGTCAACGTATTGACCGGAAATATTTTCTCATTTATGTAAACAAGGGCCACAATGACGGCTATCAGGAACGCACTGCGGAGTATGGCCTTCACTGGAGCATTTTTAAATCTCAACCAGCTCAAGAGCAGTATCATGGCCAAAACTCCGACAACCAAGTAAATTGTTTTTAGGGAACTTTTTGGTGAAGTAAGTGCATTTTCGATATCTTCACCCAAAACTTTATCGGTTGGGACTTTTTTGACTACTTTCTTTTCTTGAACCGGAGCTGTTTGTCCGGATACTTGTTTTGGTGCTTCTTTTTTGACTTCAGTTGGTTTAGGAGTAACTACTTTAGTTTTTGTTGTTTTGGTAGTTGCTGGTTTGGTGTTGGTGGTTGCTGGTTTGGTACTGGTTATTGATATTATGTCGCTCAACCTTGTTTTTGTAATTGGCTTTCCGAAAAATTGAACCACGAAAATACTTTCTCTGCCTTTGTACATACCACTCGAAACGGCTATACCGATTTCAGTATAGTTACCTTTTACTATGTTTGCTCTGTGTGACGGAGAGTTCATCCAAGCTTCGGTGACATCTTTGGATTCGACGAAGTTTACCGCTAGGTTCTCGCCAGCGTATTGATATGTGTAGCCAACTTGATCTAACCAGTACCAAGGAGTTTTACCGTCAGGAGTATCATGTGAAAAGTAACCCCGTGCGGCCATGTCATTTGCTTTCAACTGAGCAGCCTGTACTAGAAGCGGGTTGGTTGTCAGACTCGCTAGTTGATTCTCGGTTCTTTTTTCATTGGTCATGTTGGTAAGCACGCCAGGCAAAACTGAAGCCAAGAATTTCGTTTTATCGAAAACCACAAACATCTGGACCAAGAATCCAAGTTCTAGAATTATGAGTAGAAGTACGGCGAATTTAAAAGCCTCACGCTTTGCTATGTGCGGTTCAAAATTGTTACCCTCGTGTGGAATTAGATGATTTTTTAACTTTTGTAGAAATTTATTCACTTGTGTATTATACACTATATTATCGCTTTTGTAAAGAGCTAGGGCTGTTTATCGAAGTATTCCGGAGTGTAGATAGCCATCCAGTCTAGTAATTGCCTCATTATTGGGGCTGCGCCTACGGTGCCGACAGCTGGTCCTGACTCCATCATAACAGTAAAAGCGTATTTTGGGTTCTCGTACGGGAAGAAACCTATAACCCAAGAATTCACCTTGTTTTTGGAAATACCCACCTGAGCAGTACCGGTTTTAGCTGCGACATCTACAAAAGGAACATTCATAGTGGCGGCTGTTCCGTAGGTCACTGCTTCTCTCATCCCCTCTCTGACACTAGTATAATGCGAATCGAGAATTTTCTCATCAACTATTTGTTTTACTAATGCTTCACGGTCGTCGTTGTTTATGAAATGAGGAGTTACCAATGTGCCTCCGTTTGCTAGCGCCGCTGTAGCCCGAGCCATCTCAAGCGGTGTGACCTGGAAACCGTACTGACCGATAGCAGTGTGGTAAGTATCACCTATACGCCACGGATCATTTTTGAAAGTTTTCAGTTTCCATTCCGGGCTGGGTATATTTCCGCTTTTCTCATCCGGCAAATCAACTCCGGTCTTCTCTCCAATTCCAAAAAGTCTTGCGTATTTATTTAGGTTGGTAATTCCCAACCCCTTCTGTGATTCGAAACCACCACCAATAGCATAAAAATACACGTCGGAAGAAACCGCGATGGCCTCGCTCATGTCTGTCCAACCATGTGCCTTCCAGTCTTTGAAAACTGTTTCTGCGCCCTTTACGTATGGATTAGGAATAGCTATGGATCCAGTCGAAAGTATTTCTTTGTATGGGTCTATTATTTTTTCAGCTAAGGCACCCAAAGCAAAAAATGGTTTGACTATCGAACCTGGAGCATACAAACCCGAGATTGCTCTGTCGAGGAATACTTTGCGCTTATCTTTTAAGTAACCTTGAATTTTCTCAGAATCTTTACCAAAAGAAAGCACCAGTGGATCGTATTCGGGGTAACTCGTCGAAGTCAAAATTTCACCATTTTCTACGTTTATAATTATCCCAGCTCCACCAATAAAAGAATTCGCTCGGGAATGCTCTGCTATCAGATTATACAGTTCACCTTGTAGTCGCGAGTCGATAGTGGTGTACAAGTCTTCCCCTCGCTTTGGAGTGTTTACTATGTTTTCCGAATGCACCGAACCATGGGCGTCTATTTCTATAACTTTGGCACCGTTCTCCCCAGCCAACCTATCCGCATAAACTTTTTCCAAACCGTCCTTGCCTACGAATTCAGTTTGCCAAAACACACCTTTGTCATCTTTGGCAGGAGCACTCAAGTAGCCGAGCACATGGGAAAATCCAGGAGTCTTGTACATCCGGGTTGAAAATACTCCCGCTTCGGCAACATCTGGTTTACTGTTCCAGGCCAGTTCTACACCATTGCGATCATAGATGATCCCTCTTTCGGCAAAGATGATGGCTTTGTTTAGAGTATTGTTCTCACTTCTTTTGAAATAAGATTCACCATTTTTAATTTGTAAATTAAACAACTGTCCAGAAAAAACTAAAATAAAAACTATGAAAAATATACCTACAGAATATATGGTGCGACTTTTGATCGGTTTCTCGATTCGTCCTTCAAACTGTTGCTCGTTGAATCCAGCCAGGTTTTTAGAATCCAAGAAGATTTCATCCGGATCAACAAGCACACTATGATATCGTCCTCTTTTTTTAAGAAATATTTTTTTCATAAAAGGTTTTAAATCTTGATTTTTGCTTTATGTATTCAGCAAGGAACAGCAGTACCAGTGCAGAAGAAAAAGCGACAAAAGTATAACCGTAAAATCTCTCCAGCGGTACACCATACATAAGGTCCATTAAAAACATCAAAACCGGACCCTCAAAGAAATAGTTATACAGAGCAACACCAATCAGGAGTAAAATCATCGAAGACCAAAACGGCCCCCAGAGTACCGAAGAAACAAACAAGAGAACAAACGGGATTCTGGTATACATTTACTTATCTTACAAAATTAAACCCAAAAAACAAACTACTTGAACAGTTTTATAATCAAACGAATAATTAGGTAAATTATGACTATCGCAAGCAGATAAAAGAGTATTTTGTATTTCAACACATAACTCAAAACGGTTAGGAAAAATAATGACACATACTTCATCGGAGCTTCCGGAAGGTTGATAGTTTCTGATTTAGCTGGGGTTGTTGAGGGGTCTTCTTCTATTCCAATGTCTTCATTTTTTTTGTCTTCGGCTTGTTTAGCGGATTCTTGAATTTCATCTATCTCGGTTTTCACTTCTGTGCGTTTCTCTTCGATCGACTCTGAAGCATTCATTCTAGCTTCCTCGATAAATCCAAAAGCATTGTTAACTGGCTTGCTAACCGATGGTGGTAAACTCTCGTTTATTTTATTTTGCAGGTTTTCAATCGGTTTAATACTAGAGTCCAAGGTCTCGTTTATTTTTTCTTTGACCTCTTTAACGTTTGGAAGTTTCTTGGCGACCGTGTGCTCACTTTTATCGGTTTCCGTATTAGCCAAAGAAATTTCTTCGTATTTTCCTGCAGAAACTTCAAGGCGCGGGTTCTCGATGCGAGCAAATATCTGATGACCTCCGACTGTGACAGTCCAGTCGACAAAAACTGGTTCAGCACTCAAGCTGGAAATAGTGAAATCTTTTTTACCCAAAAGAATTGTCTTGTCGAAAAATGATACTGTGCCTTTGAAGTTCTTGGCAGATGGATTGAACACCAAAGTATATACTTTAATTTTGTCCCCTTCCTCGAAAGGATCCTTGGAATACCAGATATTAGTTTCGACAAAACCGACGTTTTGGTTCTGAGCTAAGGTTATATAAGGCAATACAACCAGCAGAAAGGTAAATAGGAAGAAAAAAACTTTTTTAAATCTCATACTGTAAATTATACAGTGCTTCTACTATTTTTTCCATGTCGGAGAACCTGCCTTGCATAGTTGAGCCGAGCAAAGTGACTGCGAGTCTGTGGGCATAAGCATTGTTGAATATTACAGTTAAGTTACCACCAGCCAAATCCGTGAAGCCAGTTTTCGAAAATAATATTCCTGGCACTTCTTTGATTATCAAATTTGTATTCACGAGGTCGTGAGTGTAACCTGACTCGGATTTCAGTCGTAGCGCTGGCCAGATAGTAGACTCGAATACTTCGCTGTAATTTGAAAGCGCGTATGCTGCTAATTTATTTGCATCTTCGGCGGTACCGTAACCCCCAGCAGAGTCTTCTCCATAATCCAAACCAGTAACATTCCAAAAAGTTGTGTTGTTCATGCCGATGGCTTTAGCTTTTTCATTCATCCTGCTAACAAATTTTTTATCTCCACGGGTGATGGCAGACGCCGCGTCGTTTGACGACAGTATCAAAGCAAAACGAGACAGGTCTTTTACATTCCATATTTCCCCTTCTACCAAATTATACTCTCCTTCTTCTTTTAAAAATTCTGGAGTGATTTTAATAAAGTCTTTGGTATTGGTATCTAGCGCCACCATGACAGTCATCGTCTTTGCTAGTGATGCCAAAGGCATTTTAGTATTATCGTTCCTGCCGTATATTCGTTTGTGGGTATCGATGTCGTATACAGAAAAAGACTTTGCTTCAAGCTCTATGCTACCCAAAGCATCCTGGATTCGTTGTTGTACTTCAAGTTCTTTCCTTACCTTCTCCATTCTTTGAGCTTCCAAAGTTTCTTCTCTTTTCTTGTTTTCGATATAAAAACCGCCACCAACTATGCCGATAATAACAAGCAAAACTAACAAACCTTTTTCGTATTTAGTGATTTGCATACCTGATTTTTATGAAGATTCTTCTACGTTGTTTTCTAAATTCTTTTCCGCTTCGACAAAATTGCGTTTTATGTTTTCGAATTCCGGTAACTCTTCTACTCTGGTTACTCCCATATACGACAGCAGTTCTACCGTCGGCTGATAAATGTATCTGCGAGTATCTTTAGGGTCGGTAACTTTCTCTACCAACCCACGCATCGAAAGCGCCCTCAAAGTGAAACTGGAATTTACTCCTCTGATGTAGTCGATAGCAGACCGACTGGCTCCATTTTTGTAAAGTATTATAGTCAGGGTTTCTAAACTTGCCTTGGAGAGTGATTTATTCAACTCTTCTTTTTGCATTTCTTCAATCAAATCTGACAGTTCTGGGTTTGTACCCAGAGAATATTCGTCAGCATTTTTAATCAGCACAAAACCACGGTCTGTATAACTAGCCGCTAATTCATCGGTGGCTTCATTTATCTCTGCTTCGGAGACTTTGAGCATACCCGCCAACTTTTTGCTGGATATTGGTTCCCCTTTAAAAAAAAGTATTGCTTCTATTTTATTCGCTAATTTCATGGTTGTTTATTTGCTTCTCAATAATAATATCGGAAAAACTGTTTTCTTGCATCGCTTCCAGGATTCCAGTTCGGATCATCTCGAGCATTGCTAGAAATCCCACTATAACGAAAACTTTTTCTTCCTTGGTTTTTGCGGCCCCAGAAAATTCTCGGAAATTGAATTTTAAAGTAGACTGTATCCTGTCAGTTAGCTTATCAATCATTTCTTCGATGCTGATAACCTTCTTTACTTCAACTTCTCCGAGCTTGGCCTTGCCTGGGAGCCTGTTTAATAAGGCAGAGGCCAAGTCCAGCATGCTTTCTTTGGTAATCTGACTATCGGGCAGGAAAATTTTGACTTCTAGCTTACGCTCTTCGCTCGGGAAAATTATTTTTTTACCAAAATTGTCTTTGATATGAACTGCTAAGTTACTATACAACTCGTACAGCTTCAGTCGGTCTTCCAAATTCTTGATGTCGGTTTCTTCTTCGGGAGACAAAGACAAATCCGGCAGGAGGGACTTGGATTTGATCAAAATCAAAGTTGCCGCTACCAGGATGAAACTAGCTATTTCTTCCTTTTCCTCTTTTGGTAGATTGTTTATATATTTCAGATAATCTTCGGTAACTTGGGCCAACGACACATCGTTGATGAAGAGTTTCCTGTCTTCTACCAAAGACAACAACAAACCAAAAGGCCCCTCAAAGGCTTCCGTCTTGATGGTGTAGGCATCCCGGGTTTCTGTTTCCATGCATTCTATGCTAACATTTTTGGGATGAAAAACAAAAAGCCAAAAGTTAGACTGTCCACCAAAATTTATCCAATTGAATACGATATAAAACTACGCCCAGACTTGGAAAATTTCACTTTTTCTGGAATCGAAACAATAACTATAAATGTCTCCTCCCCGACCAAAGTAGTAACCCTGCATTCCAAAGAAATACAAATAGACACCGTAGAATTTGAATTAAAAAAAATTAAAATTTTCGGCAAGGTAACTCATAACGAAGCAAACGAAACAGCTACTTTTACTTTTCCAGAAAATTTACCAAAAGGTAAAAATAAACTGACTATTGCTTTCACTGGTATCCTAAACGACAAAATGCGAGGATTTTATCGCAGTTCGTATGTTTATGAAGGTAAGGTCAATCATCTAGCAACTACCCAATTCGAAGCCACTGATGCCCGCCGAGCTTTCCCTTGTTTTGACGAACCAGCTCACAAAGCCGTATTCCATGTATCCCTGGTAGTGCCGAAGGGTCAAACCGCGATATCGAATACTCTGCCTGTTTCTAAAATAGAACATGAAGCTGGATTCGAAGTTGTACGCTTTGCTCCAACACCTAAAATGTCGACTTACCTGCTCGCATTTATCGTCGGTAAATTTGAATATATAGAGAAGAAATCCAAAAATGGTGTCCTAGTCCGCGTTTATACAACTCCTGGAAAAAAATCACAAGCCGGATTTGCCTTAGAGGTAACTTCAAAGGTTTTGGATTTCTATGAAGAGTATTTCGATATTCCATATCCACTCGATACTCTTGATATGATTGCAATCCCAGACTTCACTTCCCTTGCGATGGAAAACTGGGGCGCAATTACCTTTCGGGAAATGGGACTCCTTGTTGATGAAAACAACACTTCGCTTTCAACAAAAGAACTGATCGTAGAAGTCATCGCTCATGAGTTAGCTCATCAATGGTTTGGTAACTTGGTTACCATGGAGTGGTGGACCCACCTGTGGCTCAACGAAGGGTTCGCTTCTTATATTCCATACATAGTCATCGACAAGCTTTTCCCGGAATGGAAAATCTGGGAGCGGTTTGTGACTGGTAAGCATGGCACTGGTATGGCCATGCGTCTGGACGCACTCAAAAATACTCACCCGATCGAAGTCCCGGTACATCATCCAAGCGAGATTGGAGAAATTTTCGACGAGATATCGTATTCCAAAGGTGCCTGTGTCATTCACATGCTTGCCTCATATATCGGCCCAGATGCTTTCCGTGATGGTTTACGGCATTATCTGAAAAAGCATAGTTACAAAAACACAGAAACCATACACCTGTGGGAATCTTTTGAGAAAGTAAGCAAAAAACCAGTAAAGAAAATGATGGATGTGTGGACTAGCCAGTCTGGTTACCCGATTGTACAAATAGCAAAGAAAAATAATAAAATAACCCTAACTCAAGAAAGATACTTTACTAGCCCAATATCGCGCAAACAAGCACATAACAAGACAACCTGGCCTGTTCCAGTTACCTTACAGACCGAAAATGGCACAGAAAACATATTTCTAGACAAGAAACAAATAACACTTCAAAACGATTCTAGTTGGTTTAAGGTAAACAAGAATGAAACAAGTTTTTTCCGGACCGAATACTCGCACGAACTTTTGCTTAATCTAAAGGAAGCTGTACTACGGAAAGAAATAAGCAATGTTGACCGACTCGGTATCATCCGTGACCTTTTTGCCTTGAATGCCTCGGGGCGAATACCAGTTGATTATGTATTGGATTTTCTATTGTCTTACAAAGATGAGGAGGATTATATAGTTTGGTCAGAAATATCAGCCGGACTGGGAGCTTTGAGACAAATCTTTGCTAAAAGCAAGAGTAATAACAAATTAAATAAATTTGTTATTGATTTGTACTCGCCAATTTACAAGAAGCTCGGATTTGAGTCGAAAACAAGCGATGCTCATACCGATACTCTTTTGCGTCCGCTGGTTATCACTGTACTCGGACAAGCTGGTTTGCCGGAAGTGGTTAAAAATATAAAAAAGCTTTTTTCTGATATTCGTACGAAAAAGAAAGTTGATGCAAACATGCGGGGCCTAGTATATAGCATCACAGCTCAGTACGGAGGAGAAAAAGAATACAAAGAATTCATAAAGTTATACAAAACCGAAACTCTGCACGAAGAAAAAAATCGCATTGGTTACGCCCTCGGTGACTTTGAAAACGACAAGTTACTTTGCGAGACTGCACACTTTGCCTTATCAGAGAATGTGCGACCCCAAGACACCATCGGGATACTTTCCTATCTAGCTCTAAATCCGCTCGGTCGCGATATCTGGATCAAATCCATGAAAACAAATTGGCAAACAATGCTAAATCGGTACGGCGACGGCGGACACAGCCTAGGGAGACTTCTGGAAATCCTAAAAAATAGCCCCGAAAAGAAGCATCTAGATTTCTACAAAACCTTCTTCAAGACTCGCCCTGCACCAGGGGCAACCAGGTCCATAGAACAAGCCAAGGAACGCATAGAAGCCAACGTATTGTGGCTAAAGCGCGACGCCAAAGCCCTTGACAAATTCCTGAAAAGGAGTAATCTATAAATTATGAATTTCGATATTACAGTAAACGCCGTGTCACTACGAAGACGGAACTCACTTACCCGTGAGGCCGTTTCAGAGTGTTTGTAATATCTCCCCTACCCACAATTACGAACTTTCAAAAAACGATCTCATACTGAGGTCGTTTTTTCGATTTAGATAATCGAAATTTGTTCACTCGTTCCTTCACAAAAAAATATCATAAAAAATGGAAAAAATAACCGCCTCCATGCACACGAGAGCTGATATTCAGTCCTCTCTCTCTCCGTTCTTCACCTTCCCAAGTATTCGTGTTGAATACCCAAAGGTCGTAACCGAAGCATTAACCATATTGTATAGAGAGTACAATCGTGCTTTTGAAAATCTGGTTGATTTGAATCGAGAACATCCAGAAGACTACAAATATTGTATATCTTCGGAAGGTTGCACGAATTATATTGTGCAAATTGACATGCAAGGACTAAACCACCAGCACCTAAAAGTCTTAGCTGGGATGTCCGTGCAAGAAGTTTGCAAAATACTGCGCAAAAGAATATTCGAGTTAGAAAACAGTTGGGCGCATTATGGTCCCCTTGCTCAAATATGTAGCAACGGAGTTGAATCATTCTATGCACAAAAAACTCGAGTCCTGCTCGATAGCCTGCGTAAAAAATTTAACATGCCTATTGCCCTTTTGGCCGTCACCGAACAAAAGTACATTGCAATGAGAGAAACAGAGTTTGGGAAATTTGGAAGTGACCCGCTTTCTGACGAGGAAGTTTTTAGGATATCCGGGTTCAATAAGTTTTTTGGGCCTGAAGATTTCCTGCGACACATTAACGAAAATGGAGGTTGCAAATATCTGCTCTATTGTAGAACTTCAGACCCGATAGACAAGTTAAAACAACCAGACATGGCAGTGAAGCACCCCCTACTCGAAGATCCAGAGATACGACGGATCATCAAAGCCCACTCTTTGACATTCAATGTGGACGATCCTATATTACCCATAGGTGATGTAAGGCGCATTAACGACACCAAAAGATATATGGCCACGATGGATATGGCATTCCCCATATTATCAGAAAAAGATTTGTTATCGTCCGGTTTAGTTGAACATTTGGAAAACGGCAAACCCTATTCAGAATTTTCGGGAAATCGAATTTCAGTGGAATTCGGTCAATTTCTAACCTCTGTTGGCGTCGATCCTGATAAAGTAGCCAGTGGCGAACAAACATTACGGGCCAAACCGATTCAAGGTACTTTTGGATGCTACGGACACTTAACCGGATTGTTGTCTGACAAGAGATTCAGGAAAATGCTGCGTTCTAATTTAAGGGAAAGAGGTCCTTATATTATTCAACCCGAACTTGAAGCGCCGAAAGTATTTAACACTGACGACGAACAAGAATATGCCTTTATCGATCGTGTTTTTGTAGGAACAGTAGATGGAATCCCCACCTGGATGGGAGGCCACCGCGAGTTTCTCGCATTAACCACCACCGAAGCGCAAAATGGTCGTCTGCACGGAAACTCAGACACAGTAACAGCGGAAATTTTTTGATGCCATCTTTTATGTTATAATCCAAACCGGGTAAGCGAATCAGTCGCCTACCCGGTTTAAACTTTATATATGGAAAAAGAAATACTTGATTTAACTAAAAAATTCGTTTCAATCAGATCTACTGATGATAACAAGCAAGAATTAAAAAATGTTTTAGATTTGGCACTGTCACACCTCGATGGATACACAATCGAACATTTTGAACGCGCCGGCATTCCTAGTGCACTAGTATATAACACAAAAATTAGACCCAAAAAATTCAAAGTTTTGTTTAATGTACATTTAGACGTAGTCCCTGGCTTGGAGAAAAATTACATTCCAAAGATAATAAAAGGGCGACTTTATGGCGTAGGCTCAATGGACATGAAAGGTAATGCGGCAGCGGTTATACTTCTTTTTAAAAAATTAGCTAAAGACCTAAGTTACCCTGTTGCAATTCAGTTGGTCACTGATGAAGAAGTTGGTGGTTTCAATGGTACAAAATTACAAATAGAAAAAGGAGTGAGGGCAGAGTTTGTTATTGCAACCGAACCGACAAATTTTGATATTGTGCATATGGCGAAAGGAGTGTTGTGGCTTAAAATTTTAGCGCGCGGACTCACCGCTCACGGCGCTTATCCTTGGCGAGGCGAAAATGCTGTTTGGAAAATGAATAATTTTCTAAATCGGCTTGCAAAAAAATTCCCTATACCCAAAAAAGAAAAGTGGATTACTACTGTTAATCTGAGCAGTATTATCAGTACTAATACCTCTATCAACAAAATCCCTGATGATTGCTCTGTTAGTTTAGACATCAGATTTATAGAGAAAGATAAAAAAACTATTTTGGAAAATATTAAAAAAATAGCCGAGAATATGAAGGTTCAGATCATCGAAAAAGAATCTCCATTGTTTACAAAACAAGATAATCCTTATCTGAAACTACTAGCTCAATCAACTAGCGCAAAAATAAACAAAAAAGCTGTACTACGGGGTGCAAATGGTACTTCAGATGCACGACACTTTGCATCAGTAGGTTGTCCTGGTGTTGAATTTGGTCCAATTGGAGGAGGTATTGGCAGTGATGAAGAATGGGTTGATATAAAAAGCCTCAACACTTATGCAAACATACTCGAAAGTTTCTTAGTGCAAATAAACGAAAAATAATTCTACATAAAAAGGACACGAGAATTTTTCTCATGTCCTTTGGTTTAGTTGTGTAGCGGTAATCCACCACACGCACGATTGAGTGTTCGACGCATGTTGTTTTATTTTTGAAATGGGTGAACGATTTGCAATGGCTTTTTCCGAAACCATTGGTAGAGTTTATCTTTTTCCGCCCATGGCCACTCTGACTGGAGCAGTAGAGCATCTGGGAAGAGTTCTTCAAGGATTGCTCCTTCTAGGGCATACGCTGCCACTTGACGGGTGGCTGTCTTTCGAAGTCCAAGTGGGAACTCATAGCGATCTGCAAACTTTGCAAGGTGTCTTTCCTGTTCCTGAATAGCAATAGTATGCTTTCCAGCACCATTTGCCCAATCCAAGCAGTTAGAGAAGGTGCAGTTACCTGTACACAATGCTTCCAAATCTGACAATAGAATGGGTTGCCAATTTTTAGGCAAAAGACCTGAATCGTTTGCTTCTTCTATCATGAGCTCGCATGCGAGGGTGACTTCTTCTTGTGAAATCGTCCAACCCCAAGTTCGTATGGGTTCGGTATCCACAAGTATTGGAACCACTTTTACAGACAAGCCCAAGTTTTCGACTTCTTGAACAAGTTGAAACGCTCTTGTTGCAGCATGACTAAGTCTTTTTTTGTGACCTCCGTCAAAGAATAGGGTCTGGAAAAAATCCAAAACAAGCTCTTCTTTGTTGCGCACAGTAGCAAGACAAGAGAATATCAACAATGTCAGGCAGTTGTTTTCGACGGCTGCCTCTACCGTCTTGTATAAGTTTTTTTTGTCAACGAGTAATACATTTTGCTCATATCTCAAAAAAACATCTAATACTGCTTGTGGCTGTACCATTTTTTATCCCATTTTTAGTTGTGAAAAGAACTAGTTGTATCTAGCGTGTCATATGCCGAAGCATCCAACACACACAAAGACAACAAGCACTTTATTGGTAACCAGAATCATCAACACCAAAGAAATATACTATCGGCAAAGAATCATCAAATTCTTTTTTAATTACTGGCTGATACATCTGTGAACGTAGGTCACTTGGCTTTTCGTTTTGTATCAGTATGGCGTTCGGAATATTCTCATATATCCATTTTGCTTGTACTGCGTATTCTGTAAACTTTCTAACAATCCAGTCTTTGAGCATTGCGTCATCAGGTTTCTCTAGATTTTCGAAATAGTTACCCTTACCGAACTGGGTTTGTAGTTTTCTGAATTCCCATTCAAGCTGATCTTTAGTGAAATACGAATATATGTCTTGTTTAACTTTTTCATATTCTTTTTCGAACGATCTGCCAGTTTTACTCTCAGTATCTTTTTCAAATTTGTACCAGCTGATAACTCGAACTTCAGGGATCAATCCCCTCACCCATTTTTCAAAGTTTATTTTATATGCACTCCAGCGAGTACTGAATTCCTGCCAGAGCATGTCTTTCTGTTTTGGAAAGTTTTTGAATTGTTGCAGGTAGATATAATACGGGTCGGTGTTACCAATCAAGATGTTCAGTTCTACTCTTGGATATATATCTCTTAAATCATCAAAAATTTCTTTCAACCTAGCCACATCAGACGTTAGATTGTTCCCTTTTGGATTTGTACTCACATACAACCATGGCGTGTCGCTGAAAAGATATTCTGAATTGATTGTAGAGCAGGTGAAAGAAATCAAGTTGATAGGCTTGTTCTCACTGACAGCTTTAGTTATGCTAAGTTCAAGACTCTCTCTAAATTCATTATTTAGCCCCTTGAAGTCGTATTTCCTTATTGTATTTATTAGTTTTTGTGATGTATTCATATTTTTAACGTTATTTGATAACAGAAAAAGCCCTTCTCTTGACGAGAAGGGCTTTTTACTTGAGGTAATTACTATGCGCGCAAACTAACTCAATCCCTTGTCGTCAAGAGGCATTGAGGGGTGATGAATTTTGTTTGCGTTTATAATATTTTTCATTGCTTTTCCAGCATATATTTTATTAGTGTTTTTGTCAACCGTCTTTATGCTCTATGCGCATCTACCTTCGCCGCTACGATGAAATCATTCTCGGACAGGCCACCGATGGAGTGGGTGGAGAGGGTTAACTTAACTTTATTGTAATGTATTTCTATGTCTGGATGATGTCCTTCTTCTTCGGCGATGTCGGCGACATTGTTGATGAAATTTATCGAACCGATAAAGTCTGCAAATTTAAATTCCCGACTGATGCTTTTGCCATCCTCTGCAAGCACCCATTCTGGAACATCCGGCATATAGTTCCGTGCTTCCTCAGGAGTAAAAGGGTCCATGCTTTTATCTTCGCACGGCACGCATTTTTTATTTAATAATTTATTAGTCATAGAAAATTACTTGTTTAATTTGATACCCAGCTCTTTCATTTGTTTTTCGGGTATTTGGGCAGGAGCATTCATCATCAGGTCCTTACCCTCGCCAGTTTTCGCAAACGGGATAACTTCACGAATGTTTGGTTCGTTGTGAAGTATCATCATCAGACGGTCAAAACCCCAAGCGATACCTCCGTGTGGTGGAGCACCGAAATCCAGTGCTTCTAGCATGTGCTTGAAATTAAGGTCTATTCGTTCTGCATTGTAACCCATGATTTCAAAAGTATTCCTGAGCGCTTTGGCTTCGTGGTTTCGGATACTTCCCCCACCGATCTCATAGCCGTTTAAGGTGATATCGTACTGCGTGGTTAATATGTTGCCGATGTTTTGTTTGTTCATAAAGTCAGCCATGTGTTCCGCGCGAGGTTTGGAAAATGGATTGTGGGTGAAGGTCCATT
>Ga0208375_1001863_pt1 | contig 21632 bp, 49 predicted proteins | sample RifOxyD1_FD_184038 | JGI IMG/M metagenome (GOLD analysis project Ga0208375, IMG submission 184038) | Soil microbial communities from Rifle, Colorado - Rifle Oxygen_injection D1 (SPAdes) | ecosystem: Environmental > Terrestrial > Deep subsurface > Rock core/Sediment | place: Rifle, Colorado... | reverse complement strand
TTCTGTACTCCATATGGTGGGTGTCTAGTAGGAAGAAACGTTCCTTAGCCCTGTAGAGCCTTTGATGCTGGACATTGGTATGGAGACATAGACTTGGGGCTATTCGTGTCACCACGGGGCAGCCAGGTGGCTTCCTGCGGTATTCAGAAGAGTAGGGAGTTGTCCTATGTGTTCGGGGGATTCTTGGATTGTCTTATAGACTCTGGGCTTGAATGTGTTGTGGATTTACTTGGTATCTGAGGAGATAGGGTGGTGGGATATTGGATTTATTTAGTCGACTGGTCCCTGTAGAACTGGTCTGGGGAGACCAGTTCCCATTGGGACAGGAGGTCTATGGGGCCAGCTTTCCATGGGCATGGGTTGGGTACCAGTTCAAAGGAGCGGTTATCTCTGTGGAGTTCCAGTGCCCAATCCAAGGTCCCCTGCTTTCTGATCCAGAGGTAAGCGGATTCGGCATTCGGGTTCTTTTTGAGGTCCATGATTGTCTTGACTGCTTCGATTAGGGTCATTGTGTTGCCTCTTCTTTGTACGCATATACTACCCGGTGGGATGAAATCCTAACGACCTATTTTTGGTATCTCCCCCTTTTACTCCCCTCTATTGTCTTTTCCTTAAATAGTTTTTCCTCTTTTCCGAACTAGCCAGTTTGGGGTCTACTTTGCGCCTAGTTTGGATTTGAGGTCTTGCCAGGTTGGGAGGGTATCGTAGTCTACATCGGGGGTGATGTTGAAATGTTCTTTGAGCCATTGGGTAGCTGTGCCTCTGGGGAGTGGTGGGAGTTTGAGGTCGGGGAGTGCGCCGGGGAAAATAGGGGATGATGGTCCTTGGAATTGGATCCAGATAGTATCTTCGTGTTCTTTGCGGATGACGGTGACTTTGGTGATGTTGATTGTCAGGGTTCTCATTAGGGGTGTCTCCTATGTTGCTACTTTTGGATACGAGGTGGGGCTGCTGGTTTGCAACAGAGTTTGGTATCTCCCCCTTTTACTCCCCTCTATGTGTCCTTTCCTTAAATGGTTTTCCCTCTTTTTAGGGGAGTTGCCGAAAGTAGCTACTTTGGGGAATCTTTTTTGTTAGGGGTGGGGGATTTGGAGTAGTGTGTTGAGTGTGGGGTAGGCGATGATTGATAAGACGAAGCCTTGGTTGGTGCGTCGGGTACCCAGATGTCCTTTCTGCCGGTCCAGGGATGTGAAATCCGATGTATGGCCGGATTGGACGAGGATGGCGGATGGCGGATGGAAATAGTGCAACCTTCGTCTGTGGGTCATAAGGAATTTCAGGTGACTGCCCGTCAGCCTCCATTGGAGTTTGAGTGTGGGATAGAGTAGATGTAGCGAATTTTTCTGTACTTTGGGTATGAGATTGGGGTAAAGGTGTGCTTAGGAAGCCATCCCGTTGGGGTGGTGTGTTGCAGTTGACATGCTATAGAGAGTAGAGAACATGGCAAAAGGTACAGTGAAGTGGTTCAATGATGAGAAGGGCTATGGATTTCTGACGCAGGAGAATGGTGGAGATGTCTTTGTCCACCATACTTCGATTCAGGGGGATGGATTCAAGTCGTTGAAGGAGGGGGATACGGTTTCCTTCGATATTGAGTCGGGTCCGAAGGGCTTGAAGGCGGTCAATGTGAAGAAGGGTTAGGTGTTGTTCCCCCCTTTAACTCCCCCTCTTTCTATTCTGCCTTTTCCTTTAAAGGGTTTTCCCTTCCTTTCGTCGAATCTAGGCTACTTTTTCCCATTCGTAGCCACTTCTTCTGGTTCCCTTGTGCTTGAGTGATCCGGCTTCGTTGAGTTTTCTGAGGGTCTTTCTGAGGTAGGGTTCGCCTACTTTGACTCTGGAGGCGATTTCGGGGAGGCGATGTTTGCCGGGGTGCTTATCGAACCACTGGAGGATGATCTGTTCTGTGGTGACTTTCCTTAAAGTCCTTGTGGGGGTTGTGGTTCTGGTGGGGACCATGCGTTTCTTGGGGAGTTCGGTTCCGGACTCGATGGCTACGATCTGCTGGATGGTGGAATCTATCCTTCTGATGGCTGCATCCAGGATGAGTTTGCGGTTGGTGAGTTCGAACAGTTTGTCCAGGTTTTTCGCTTTCATCTTGTTACCTCATAGCTCAAGGGGGTCAAGTGCTTATGACCCGGTTCGGATTGTAACAATAGTGGTGGTCATTTGTCAAGACAAGGGGGAAATGTGGATGTTTTGTTAAGGGGTTTGTATCCTGGGGGGCGGATGTAGACGATGAAATGTCTTTTTGTTAGGATTCAGGATAGGCGGGTAGTATTGGTGTTGGCAAGTTAGGGGGTGATGCCATGAAAGTGTACACTCGGAAGGACATAGTTGCAAAGGATGTGAAGGTTGGGGACCGGGTTAACTTCGTGGTGTGTGGGTGGGTCACGGTGACGAAGGTGGAGATCATGCCCTATAAGCACATCGTGGGGTTGGATGGGGTACTGGATACTGGGGCAAAGGTATACACCTATGCGGGAATGGACAGGGTTCTGCCGGGTGAGGAGTTGAGTTACGCATGTTGCCCGGATCCGATGGTTCGGGGTGGACGGTGTGACCACTGTGGGGAGTGGCTGGAGGACATGGAGAAGGAGGGGAGGCTATGAATCCAATGTGGAATAACGTTCTGATTGGGGCTATCTACATCGTTCTGAGCTTTGTGGCCTGGGGGGTGATTCGAGTGGGGCTTTCTCCGATAAAGGTGAAGATCGGGAGGAACCTTCCGGCTCTTTCTCGGGGGCTCTATTGGCTGTTTGTCGGGATGCCTTGTAGGCTGCTCCATGTTGGATTGGTCTTGGTTGCTGTCCTTTCTGCTCCCTTTGGTATCGGATACATCCTCTGGGCACTGTGGGGGTTGTAGGGTCCGTTTCTAATCAACAGATGCTGGGGCCCCAAATGAGGCTCTAGGTACTTAGGGTTCGACAGGTTCTCTGTTAGAAATCCAATTGGTGGGATAGTATTAAGTGTAACGGAGGAGGTGTTTTCATGATTGATTTGCGCAAAATCCTGGCTGATCATGCAGAATGGTGGTTCACTGGATTGGGGCAACGGATTGATTTGAGTGGTGCCAATTTGAGAGGTGCCTATTTGAGTGAGGCCGATTTGAGTGGTGCCACTCTGAGACGTGCCGATTTGAGGGATGCTAATCTGAGTGGTGCCGATTTGAGTGGTGCCGATTTGACTCGTGCCAATTTGAGTGGTGCCGATTTGAGTGGTGCCAACTTGAGAGGTGCCTATTTGAGAGGTGCCCATTTGAGTGGTGCCGATTTGAGTGGTGCCGATTTGAGTGGTGCCAACTTGAGTGGTGCCAACTTGAGTGGTGCCAACTTGAGTGGTGCCGATTTGAGTGAGGCCCATTTGAGTGGGACGATATTGGATCCTGCCGGTGTCCCTAACGGGGACGTGGCGGGATTTGAGATTGAGGGGGAATATGTGTACGGCTATCGCACACGGCGAAAGCCGTACATGGGTGGTTCTGACTACGAGAACGGAAAGGCATATACAGCACCCTGGTTCGCCGTAGGCGATACAGAGTGCCATCCTGGTCTCTACTTGCAGCCTACAGTGAAAGGCCTTGACGGTGAAATCATCAAGGTCAAGGCCTTGAGAAAAGACGTGCACAAGGCTGGGTCCAAGTGGAGGTGTCGGGAATTTACGGTGGTTGGATAGCGGATGTCCCGAAGGGACAGTGCCCGGCTGTAAGCATGGAGGAACATGAGCAAGGTATCTGAGAAGGCACAGGTCGTGTTGAAACTGTCAGTTTCGGGGAGAGATCTGGCTGATCTATGGGAGCAGTTGGATGCTAATGGGAGGGCTGCTTTCTTTTCCAGGCTTGGGGGTCACCATATTACCAAGCAGGAATGGCGAGAGATACTCTGTTCAGAGGGGCTTTCCCTGGACGGCAGGCATATTTTCAGGGATTTGAAGGCTATCACCCAAGAGATAGTTGGGCTACTCTTCTAGTTTACGCATAGTTATGCAGAAATAAATGCATCATTATGCAGTATACCCTTGGGCATACCTAAAAACAGGTTTCCAGTGATTTCAGATGGTTAGAACATCTTGGTTTGTTTTCCGCCCCCACTGCAGGACACATTTTTGCCAAAAGGCACCACTACATAGGTATGCAGTAATGAAGTTTGGACTCTTGACTTGTCCGGAATGGTGTAATAGGGGTGGTGTGGGGGTGTGGAGATGGGGAAAGTTGAGACTAGGGGGCAGCCGACGTGCTATTTGAGGCAACGACATGGGGGTTATCCAGTTTGGATTCTTTCGGGAGTGACCCGACGTAAGAAGACATACTGTGTGGGTGTACCAAAGGACGGGTTCAGGACATTTCCATCGGCTCGGAAGTTGTTCACATGGGTGTATGGGCATGAGAGACACATTACGATACGACAATACTTTGGTGGGATTGGGGTTCCAATCAGGAGTGCTTTGTTGGATGTCTTCTCTCCGGAGGGTATTGACTTACAGCGACGATCAAATGAGGTAGCGAAGATACTGTTTGCGAAATTTGGGCGGCGGATTCAGGCATCTGGGTGGTCGCCGGATGAGATTCTACAGGAGGTTTACCGGGGGATCCTGGCTCGGAATGTGGGAAAATGTCCGTGGGATCGAGAGAAATCGACTTTTGGGCATTATGTCTATATGGTTTGCCAGTGCATCCTGGCGAACTATCGTAAGCAAGAGGCTCGGAAGATAGGTAAAGAAGTCGAGATGGTGGGGGATATTGGTGTGGATGCCCATGACGTGACACGATTTGAGGCGATGGAGTCTCTGATTGGTTACTTAAAGGGCAGGGGGGCGGGGGAATCGTTGTGCAAGATGGTCGGGATGCTCCAAGAGGGGCGGAATCAGAAGGAGATCATGCAGAAGTTGGGGTTGTCTCGGACCAGGGTATCGGATGGGGTTCGCCGGATACAGAAAGCGGCTCGTGAGTGGGCTGATTTGAATGGGATCAGGTGATCACAGTGAATTTCTGTAGTCCTCGGTAATCCACTTCCAGGCGTTTCGTGCGTTCTACCTTGTCTCCTGGCAGGAGTTCCATTTCTCTGAGTATAGAGATAGCTCCTTCCCCCTGATCAGGCGGTAGAAGGGCAACCAGTGCATTCCAATCGCCATCGTTTGGCATTGGTGGGTGTACCTCCTTACTGTATAGAGAACCCGAAGGGAGGTTTCCATGACAAGTGCGGTAAGACTCTCTAGCCTTCTATGACCAACGTGTAGATTCTGATAGCTATCCGAGCTATGGCTTCATCGGATGAGTCCCTTACGTGGGACATGTCCCAACCCGAATTGATCTTTTCGAGTTCATCTGAGGTCAGATTTCCGAAGCCATCACCGAGGCAGAACATTTCCCACTGTTCCCCGATGGTCAGGACAAGGTAGTTATGTCCTTTGCAGTAGAGGAAGCTGCTTACGACTTTTCGGGGGTTCATCCAATCTACATCTGCTCTGAGTGTTCTCATTGGGGTTATGCCTCCATCATTTGTCACGCTTATACTACCCGAGTGGGCCAAATCCTAACAGAAATGGTGTTATAGGTGGTGGGAATAGAGTAGTGTGTCTGTGGTGATCTTTTCAACTACTGTCGATGGGGGCACCTATGAAGACGTATAGCGATTTGACGATCAGGATATTGCGGCTGTTGAACAAAGCGAGAAAGAGGGGGATGCTTGGAAAGGACATCTTAAAGGCTGCTGTCCATACGAGCAAGAAGAAGAATACTATCGCCCCGCTGCTGGTGAATTTGGGCAATAGCAAGGTAATCCATGATGACTATGGGAACCCTATTGCGAAAGCAAGATTCAAGATCGCAGAGAAGGGGAAGTTGATTCTCAAGGAACATGCCAAATAATGGCTGTTTGCCAACCTCCTGTTAGGATTCCTGGGTGACGGGTAGTATGAGTGTTGACAGGTAGGAGGTGGCATGCTTTACATCACGGAAACCGAATTGACTGCTATTCCAGATAACAGCTCTCTTGGGAACTTGTGGCAACAGGACTTCTCAGTGGGGGAGATGGTTCAGGTCACGGCATATACTAGCCACGTTCTGACGTTCTGGACTGGTATGGTCTCCAGTATCTCCGAAAGGCAGTACAAGGTGGGGAATCTCCGTAAGGTTTGGACGGATAGTCCCATGGTTGCCTGTCCCTTGTGGACAGGTGATTCCCTTGTGTTCAATCGTTCGTCCAAGAACAAGAAGGGGATGGAGACGAGTCGGTACAACAGCGTTCGGGTCGAACGGCTCACCCGAATCTTTTTCCACGATATCATCAAGCAACGTCAGGCCGAAGCGGACGCACAAGCACGCCTTGATCGGGTTAGGGGTGCTCTTCAGGGCATCTGTGTTCAGATGTCCTCTCTGACTACGGAAGACTTGGATAAGCTGGAGGTCGCAGTGGGAATTCGTGATCGCATCCTTTTGGATAATCTGAATGTTCATCAGAAGGCACGGGAGGGGCAGTTTGACTCCGAGAAGAAGCCCTAGGGTTCTCTGTTAGGATTCCTGGGTGACGGGTAGTATAAGCGTAGAGAGGGGAGGGCGATATGGCTAAGAGAGAAGTAGTAGACTCGGTAAGGGTACTGGCAAGGTGGGAGACTACCGTATCTGGAAAGATAGAGGAAGGTGCTGTCGTTGAAGCCATTAGCCCCTCGGGTAACCGGATGGTGTTCACTGCTATTCGTAAGAGGTTCAAGGGAGGTATCTGGAACATTTACGGTAGCGACTACAATGCGATGGATGCCCTCACCATCAATTTAGTAGGACATGATAACGATCCAGTCGATGATTTCCAGCGTCATGAAAGGGTTTCTACGGGACTGGCCATCTTGGCAGCCATTGAGGCTGCTCTGGCTTAGGGGAGTTGCGATGCCTTCTGCGCGGATTGTCGGGGGTAACTGTGGGTTCACTTTGGTGGATAGGAGCTCTCATTGTCGGGCAAAGCCTCTGGATGTAGTCAAAGTTGGGGAACACCCCCTGGAGAGTAAGCTCTATTGGGGGATGGTGGGGAAACTAATCGGATACACGAAGGGTCGGAACGGGTACGGTGTGGTGGAACTGCCAGACAAGACCGACCTGTTGGTACACCCGGAGGCCCTTGAACTGATGGAGTGAGGGGCATTTTCTGTTAGTCTCTCTAAAAGACGGGTAGTATAGGTGTACGAGAGGAGGTGGTTTTCATGATTGATTTGCGCAAAATCTTAGCTGATCATGCCGAATGGTGGTTCACTGGATTAGGGCAGCGTGCCGATCTGGGAGGTGCCGATCTGGGTTGTGCCAATCTGAGGGATGCCAATCTGAGAGGTGCCAATCTGGGTTGTGCCTATCTGAGTGGTGCCGATCTGACTCGTGCCGATCTGAGTGGTGCCAATCTGACTCGTGCTGATCTGACTCGTGCTGATCTGACTCGTGCCGATCTGGTTAGTGCCAATCTGGAAAAGGCCGATCTGAGAGGTGCCTATCTGGGTTGTGCCGATCTGGTTGATGCCAATCTGAGTGGTGCCGATCTGAGTGGAACGATATTGGATCCTGCCGCTGTCCCTAACGGGGACGTGGCGGGATTTGTGATTGAGGGGGAATATGTGTACGGCTATCGCACACAGCGACAGCCATACATGGGTGGTTCTGACTACGAGAACGGAAAGATATATACAGCACCCTGGTTCGCCGTAGGCGATACAGAGTGCCATCCTGGTCTTTACTTGCAGCCTACAGCAAATGGCCTTGACGGGGAAATCATCAAGGTCAAGGCCTTGAGAAAAGACGTACACAAGGTGGGCTTGAAGTGGAGGTGTAAAGGATTTACGGTTATGGTTTTGGACTGTCGGGTAGTATAGGTGTAACGGAGGATGGCCAAAAATGCCTACTTTCACTCAGGACGAAATCAGGACGGCAGCAGTTGGTGAAGAAGTTGGGCACGGTTGTATTGCCGTGGATAAGGATACTCTCAAGTCAAAGCGGACGTTTCTGTTCCATACTCAGCGTATTGACTTGCGCACCTTCAAAGACAGTGCGGGGAACATCTGGCGGAAGACGGCCAACACCCACATCACGGGGTGGAGCAGTTGGGATGGTGGGGCCGGTTGGTGGGAGTGCAAGGACGTCAACTTCGGATTGAAGATCCCGAACGAATCCTTTCAGTCCTTTCAGCCGATGGTTCAAGGCCCCAAGATTCAGGGGATGGAATGAAATACTGCCCGACAGCGATAGCTAAGTGGTATTGGACCCTTAACAACGACGACCGCACATGGGTGAATATAGGTGTGACGTCGGTCATGACTCTTGGTGGCTTGGTTGGTTTCCTGCATTTGCTGGTCTGGTTGGGCATCTGTTCTTGGGGGGGGTAACCCTATGGTGCATCCTGAGAGAAAGGGTGCCAGAAGACCCCAAAAGAGATTCAGGGGGAATAATCTATCTCTACGAATGGAAGCCGAAGGCCACCTATTAGGTGGATGACGATCGGGGTAGTGTACTTTGTAGGGGGTACTTGAAAGATGGCAACAGCAAAGGTCAGGAAGAAGCGTTCATTAGGTATCCATGCTTACGGATTGATAGGATTCCTGACCCCTCTGTTGCTCCTACTGAGCACCCAGATATGGCCTCTAGCAGTATTCAGCGCATTCGTTTGCTTCGGAAGCTGGTACGTCGCCGGGTATGAGTGGCCAAAGATTGATGTTTCGTTCTCCATCCCAAGGGCACAATGGAGAATTGAACCCGGAGTCAGTCTGCATTACATGAGACGGGCTCTGCGGCTTACTGGATTCAAGATTGTTCTGATCAATGGGAAGGTACATGATCTGGAAGTCCCTTACACATTGCAGGATCACGATTACATCGAGTTCAAATAGGGGAGGGGGGATGACGATGGCTGGTGCTAACTTATATCGGGTGAGACTAGAGTTGGTGCTCCGAGAACTGATTGCCTCGGAGAAGTACTATCGGCTCTATCGGACGAAGTACTTACCTGGGATGGTACTGCGACCGATAGAGTTGGGGGAGACTGATACCTACATGGCCCTTGTACTGGACGGTAGGTCGGAGAGTATTGCGAATGTGCTCTATGATCTGGACACCGAAGAGTTCGTAGTCACCCTGGAGCCACACATCTCCAGTGACCTTGATGGCTACTTGGGGCAGTTCCTGCACTCAGGTTGGCGACGGGAGATGCCGAAGACTAACGGTTAGGATTTTGGCTGACCGGGTAGTATAGGTGTGAGATGGGGGGCGCAAATGTCCAGGATCGACGGAGTGGTAATTAGTGTGGATGGGAAGTTATGGTCATATTCGGCCACACTGGATCGTTCAGGGGCAACTGGATACGAGTTCAAGTTTCCGTTCGAATTGCCCACCACCTACTGGCCGACCTTCAAGGATGTACCAGACGATGGGGCACATAGTGTGATGTTGGTCTCTATTATCTGCCCAAGTTGGGGGACTTTTTGGCATTGGCTGGATCAATGGGAGGCCCATCCCAATGGACCAAGTGATGATTTCGAGAAGAACGGTGACGGACCTCTCCAGCCTGGAGATGTTCTAGCTGAGTCGAAGCAGCCCTTGACTCTGGATGGTAGGGGGCACATGTGGTGTAAACTTCGATAGGAATAGGGGGCGTGCCAATGGCTCTGGGGAGACGGAAACCGATGGGGATGACAGAGACGAAGCGACGCCTTCGTAATCTCAATCGCCACAAGGAGTTGATGGAGGGGTACATGGCTGGGGGTATGTCCAGAGAAGAGGCTTCCTGTAGGGCGTACAAGGATATTACTGGGGTGGACGACATATCTCCCGAGATGGAAGCATCTGATCCCAATCCCGCCCCACTTCCCAATCCCTTCAAGGTGTGCCATAAGTCAGGTGGGTGTCAGTACCGAGGTGTCCGTCAAGATGATAAGAAGTGCCATTGTCCCTTCGAACGATGCCTACGATAGATGCAAACTTTCCTACCGTATGCCAACCTAGCCCAATCAGCTGCTTGCCTGGACAACAAACGTCTAGGCAAGCAACGTGTGGAAGCATACCAGATACTCTTCGTGCTATTGAATCCGTCTGCTAAAGGTTGGCGTAATCATCCAGCAGTGAAGATGTGGTGTGGATACGAACGGGCTCTAGCGACCTTTGGGTCTCTCTGTTGTGAAGAGTGGGTATACCGTGGGTTCAATGACACGCTGCTCCCACGATTCCAAGCACTATTGGAAACCCTTCCCCGCACGGGGATGCCTGAATGGTTAGGGGATGATCGAGTCCACAGGGCATACCGAGCTGCACTTCTTGCTAAGAATCCGAGTCATTACAGTCAATTTGGGTGGGGAATAGAGCCAAAGGTGGAATACCAGTGGCCCCACCTGTTAGGGTTTGGACAAGTCGGGTAGTATGTGTGTACGAGATGGAGGATGCTATGGTGATAACTTCGATGGATCAGGATACAACGTTTGGGGAAGCGTTCCTCTGCCGGATACTGGAGTGGGTGCGGGAGCATGTCTCAATCGAGGACATCTGGTCTTCGGAAGAGATCAAGTGCCAAATTTCAAGGGACATCTCTGATCCGTCCAAGGTCTATGCCGAAGAGGACCTGATGGATTGGGTCAGGATGAACTACAACCCTAAAGACGTGTTCCCCGAGTTGGAACTGGAGACATGGGCAGAATCCCATGGGTTCGTGAAGAAGGACGGCAGTGAATGAATTGCAATTGGACGGATGACTAATGGCCCCTAATGCCACCGATATGTGGGTTGAGTATAGGAGAAGTCTGACATGACCCTAATCGAACTCAAGGCACTTCTTGATAAGAAGTCCCAAATTGCCGAGAATCAGACTGCTCTGGCTAATTTGCACCAGACCCGTCTTGAGGCTGACCGTAAGCGTCTTAAAATCAAGAGGAAGGAACTTGGCGTGTCTGATACGGATAAGGTACTGATCCAACAGTATTTGGATGCCTACAAGGCTGAGAACGATCCCCTGGAGGCTGCTTACGATGCAGTCAAGAGACAGATTGACGATGGGGTCAAAACAGTAGAGTGGGTTCCTGAAGCATCCGAATCCCTTATTCACACAGTTTGGGTGTCAGAATATCACAATCAGGGCTTCAGTGCCCCCAAGTATGCTAGAGGGCACGCTGAGATGGTAGCACTCCGTCTGCGCAAAGCGGGCTTCACGGTACGTGTCGTGAAATCTGTCATCCTCCCTGACCCTGAACAGAAGCGTTCGCAGCCCATAGACACCATTGAGATTTGGGCAAATGCACTTCCTTGGATCGAAAGGGTACTGGATGACCTCCCGTATCCATCTGAAATCGAACTGTGGGAGCTCTCAGCGTCTAATAGTCAGATCAACCTCAAGGCACTCCTTGGACCGTGGCATAGAGACTGGTGGGATTGCCCGGAAGGGCAGAAGTGGTATGACGAGTGGTTCAAGAATAGGGGGGCGCATGGAGACTCAGGGTTTGGAAGTGACACTAGCCGCTGAGAAAGCAGCTCGTGCGGCAGATGAAGTACTCCTCAGGGCAATGCAACTGGAGATTCCGGTGGGGACAGGCATAACCACTCAGATTCCCGGATTGGGAACAAAGCATGGTGAAGTACGGGAACTTTGTGAGATCGGAGAAGTCCAAGTCGATGTCGGGGGCACTATCATTGGATTTCCGTGAAGGACATTACCCGAGTTGATGAGCAGACCGTTAGAGGCGTTGACGAATTTCCGTGAGGAACTGTTCGTTAGGATTTGGGTCCAACGGGTAGTATGATGGTACGGAGGTGCTCCTAAGATGGATGCCAAATTCTTCGTTGAAGCAATCAAAGACGTGCTGAGCGACTCAAAGATACTCCCGCAAGCATCACCCAACTTTCGTGCGGGGGCTGCTCACCTTGCTGCAATGATTCTCTTGAGGATGGCGGTATTGTATCCTACGGATACCTTGACCCTGGACTTGGAGCGAGCCATCAAGGAATTCTTTCCCTTGGGGAACCAGACTCCGATGAGAGGGCGCACATGAGAACCTCCCGTAAGAGTGTTTGGGATAGGATGGAGGAGATGGATGCTGACCGGAATAACCTTGAAGTCCCGGTCGCTGAGGTTATCTCCTGTACCATCACGGGTCCAGTAACGGCGGGCAACACGCGATACCCGGATACGTGCGTGGTAGAAGTAGACCCTGGCAGGTGGCCGGATTGGCTCAAGCCCCATGTGGGGTGGCTCCGGCGTATCCAGACCCGGAATGACCCTGACTACGGGTTCATTACAGAGTCATACAACACCTTTTCCGACATTGCATATGTCTGTAAGGAACCGGGCTACAGGCATACCTTGTACAACTACTTGATGGCTGAGGCTAAGAAAGCAGGGTGGATTGTGATAGAGTGGACACCAAACAAACGATTCGACACCCAGGCACCCTAATTGCCAAAAGGGGCCTTGAATCATGTTGGATGTGAAGATTGGTAGCCGAGTTCGCTGCATTTCCATGCAGGATGATCCAGACCCGGTCCCGTATGGGATAGAAGGTACTGTGATGTATGCTAATGACGATCCACAGTTCTCTCAGATTGGAGTCGACTGGGATAACGGCCGGAACCTCGCCCTACTCCCCAAGGTGGACAGGTACAGCGTCGTCACTTACTGATGGGCTTTCTTTGTTAGGATTTACGACCATCGGGTAGTATAGATGTACGAAAGGGAGAGGATACTCAATGGAATTCAATCGCTACAACATCATCAGCAAGCTTGGGGAAGGTTGCGGGCAGGTAGACGGGAATGATCCCCTGGATGCCCTACTCAAGTTCCTGTATGCCCGGGGGTTCGGATCGGATGTGGTCCGGGTGGAAGATGGGAAGCTGATGTTCGTAGATGACGAAACTGCTGACGAAACCGGAACGTCCTACTACCGGAATCTCGTGGGTGATGAAACCTGCTGGACCGTCATGAAGGTGGCCTGACATGAAACTTGAGCCCGAGTGTGGCGTAACCTCCATCAGCCTTCGTAACGCGGAAACTCTACTGTGGGCATATGGTACCCCTGCGGAGATCACACTGAGTTACCATGAACAGGCCGACTGGTTTAGAGTCACGGTGACCTGGACTGAGTTGATTCATATCTTCACGGGCTTCTCCTGGGGCTATCTAGGCACCGGCCCTCACGGATTGGAAGCCTTCTTCAAAATGGTTGGGGTGGAGACCGGACTTAATGAGATTGCGTCCTGGCCCGATGAGTTGGGCCGAACTATCTCGATGACACCCGGCCAACCGATCGATTTCCCGTCCGATCCGTGGTCTGCATAATGAGAACACCCTGCGCCATCTGCCACAAGCATCCGGCCTTGGCATCAGTCAAAGGCACTGCTGTCCGGGTCATCTCCGGTCATGATTTGTGTCTTGAGTGTTGGCGGGGCATTAGGAATCGACTCAGGGTACAAAGAGTGCATCTTATCGCACGAATTATCTCGTCAGGAGTAAGTAGTGTCGTGTAGTAGAGCCTAAACGAAGGAGTCAAACCAATGACAACAGTACTGAACCCGATCCCGATCACAATCACAGAAGTTCTACGCCGATTGCCCCTCATGGAACGTCCTGATCCTAACGATATGAAGGCCTTCCAAACATCTGATCGCTGGGCTACCTATACTGTTGGAATTGACTCGTCTAGCTTCGGAGGCAGGATGTGGATTGAAGTCAAGCCCTTCACAGGTAAGGTAGCTATCCGGATGTTTAGTGAACCCAACTTCGTACTCATTGGTATCAGTGCGGAGGATGGGTATAGGAGTCTCCACACATCTGCAAAGGGATGCCCCGAGGATACCAATATGATCACAGTCCCTAACAACAACTGGACTATGAAGTAAAGGTAGGAGACGTGAACACATTCATTTCACTGATCCTCGGGGCACTACTTGGGATAGCAGGATTGGCTCTTGCTCTGGCTCTTGGTCCGTCGAACCACATAAGTACCAAGCTTTCCATCGACCAAAGTACCATGCAAGTCGTTAAGTGTAGCAGTCCCGACCAGACTCTTGTCTCTTGTGAACAGGGCTGCCCTAATGGTGTCTACTCCATAGAATGGGTAAGAGGTGTTCTGCGGTGAAGGTTCTAAGGTTCGTGGCTTTGGGCGTCTTCCTGTTAGTAGCGTTTGGATGTGTTACGCTCCGACCTAGAGACGGCTACTCACCTACGTCCTCTCAGGGCTATGCCTGCAAGGCGAACTGCCGTGAGTTATTCGATTCGTGCAGGAATGGAGCTAGGCACGATTGCAATCAGACTGCTCGTGCTTGGGGGGGGCCACATGCTGAGTGCACTGACAACTCTCTCGCCCTTGGGGATAACATCAACTTCTGCATCAAAGAAGAATCTGATTGCCTGAAGGTGTGCCAGTGGGAAGAGGACAAGGCGAAGAAGACGGGGAAGTAGGAAGATTGCTCATAGGTAGGAGAACCCACTATGAAACAATGGTTACGGACGGGAGACGCTATCCGAGATAAGAAGACCGGCAAAACCGGAGTTGTCCAGAACTTCACAGGAGATTGTGAGCAACGTCGCCTTTGGGTTCTTTGGGATGATGGTACCCCTTGCTCCATGATCGACATCACCCGAGTAGACTATGGGCGATGGTCTAAGTGGTATGGAGGTAGAACATGTCAAGGTTAATCCCTGGCGACATCGGAGCGTGGATGTCTTGTGAGGGGACACTCTACGAATCAGAATCCACTGATGGTGAGTTAGTGTGGCTCAAAGCCAACCGTCTAGGTCGGATCCGAATCGGGAAGGGCGATGAACCTTATGACTGGTTCTACCTTGGACAGGATATGGAGAAGGCCACGGAGGTCTTCAACAAGTTGCTTGCAGGTGAAAAGGTAGGGCGGATAGACGAATCCGAATGAAATCCGGTTAGGATTTGAACCTACTGGGTAGTACGAGTGTAGAGAGTGGAAACTACCGGAGGCGCAAATGACGAAGTTGGAGGCGAGAGTTCTTCAGGCGATCCTAAACAGCGAATACGGGGACGGAGATGTGGGTAAGTCTACGTGGACCTTCTCCCTGTCCTACAACGGGGCACCCGATGGAAAGTCCCTCTCTGGTGCCATCTCATCCACAAACAAGAAAGGTTTCACCAAGACGGCTGACTATGAAGGTCGGGGCAGAGCCAACGACCAGACGATCACTCTGACCCAAAAGGGCTTTGATGCCCTTAATGCCTACAAGGCCGAAAATGGTGACCCCTGCCCGAAGGCACGCTGATACTCAGTTAGGATTCTTGACATCCGGGTAGTACAGATGTACGGAGGTGAGGAACAATGAATAAGACAGCACAGGAAGAGCAGAACAGCAATCGCTACTGGCATGAGATGGGATACGATCCCAGCAAGGATCTCCCGGATGCACAGGAAGAGATGGCTGCCGAAGCCGACCTCAACAGTTAACTGGAGGACAACCCCTATGCGCTACCATCTCCCCAAGGGATTCACCTTGACCGACAAACCGTCTGTCAGGGTCATCGGCCCGGTCGATCAGGAAGTCCTCTACGCTCGTGACATCATCGGGGCCAACAGCGGCGGCACCCGTTTCCGGTATCGCCCTACCAGCCACCTGGTGGAATTCTGGATGAAGCTTTCCGGGCGCACTCCCGAAGAGTTGGCCCTTGGTAAGAGATTTCTTGCTGAAGAAGGTTCCCCTGTAATCGACTGCAAACGCTGCAAGAACATGGCTAATTGCGAACACGGTTGCCCGGGCTTTGAACCCAAGGAGTAGTTACCATGAAGAAGCCCCTTATCATCGTTGACATGCCACCACAGGATTTCCAGGAAATTGATTCGCTTCCGGTGGGTGGCCCTTTCTTTGGATGCTTTAACCAGAAGGGAAACTGGGTAGACCCCTTTGACCTCTGGAATCGGGCCGAAGAGGCTATGGGTTTGCGGGTGTGGCCTAATCATTGTATCTCTGACAAGGAGTAACCCCCAATGTCACAGAAACCATTCGACGCTGATGAACGGTACATCGGGGATGCTGTTTGGGTGAGTATGTGCCCCAGCGGTAATCTGAAGCTCGTTGTGAAGCATCAAGGCAAACCAGAGCGAACCATCTATTTGGAACCATGCGTATATGAAGCCTTGGTCCGGTACGCTACGGAACACAAGGACAACCTGCATGAGTGACCCCATGGAATTCACCGGTAAGTACACCTCCTGCAAAGTCTTCACCCAAGACATTGAACAGGGTGCTATCAGCCAAATCTACGAGTTTCTCAACTGCCCCGCCTTTGAAGGCGCACAGATTAGGATCATGCCGGATGTGCACGCCGGATCCGGTGCAGTCATAGGGTTTACGGCACTCGTGGGAGACAAAATCGTGCCCAATACAATAGGAGTTGATATCGGGTGCGGGGTCCAAGCCGTTGACCTTGGCATGAAAACGATCCCCAAGGGCTTCCAATGGTTTGACGACATGCTCAGAGCTAACGTCCCAGCCGGGTTCTCACTCCGGGCCAGGACATATCCTGAGGGTAAGGTCAAGGCACTCTTTACCAGATACATCAGCCCCGCACTGACCCCCTTCATAGAGGCAGTCAGTGCCCTGGCTAAGAAGGTCGGAGCCGATGAAGGCAAGGTGTGGCTTTCAGCAGGTACGCTCGGCTCGGGCAACCATTACCACGAGCTAGACAAGGATCCCACTACGGAGACGTTGTGGCTCACCGTCCATAGCGGGAGCCGCAACTTCGGCCTTCGGGTAGCTACCTACCACCAGAACAAAGCCGTGGCTACAATGGGCAAGAGAGGTGGCCTGGAGTGGCTTGAAGGAGCTAATGCCCAAGAGTACCTTGCTGACATGCGGGTAGCCCAGAACTTCGCCATGCTCAACCGACTCATCATGCTGGAGACCCTTGTAGATGGTCTCGGCCTTGGGTTCAAACTCCCTGATTTGGAGATGATCACCAGCGTCCACAACTACATAGGGGAAGACAACATCATCAGGAAGGGAGCTATCTCAGCCCTGGCGGGCCAGAAACTCCTGATCCCATGGAATATGCGGGATGGACTACTCGTGGGGCTGGGAAAGGGCAATGCGGAGTGGAACAACTCTGCACCGCACGGTTCGGGACGTAGGATGGCTAGAGGACAAGCCAAGCGGGAACTCTCAGTGAACGACTTCAAAGCTGACATGGAAGGCATCTGGTCGTCTTGTGTTGGAAAGGAGACACTGGATGAATCGCCAGCGGCCTACAAACCTACCAAGAACGTCCTTGGCGCTATCGGAGACACGGTAGACGTGGTAGCCCAGTTGAAGCCGGTATACAACTTCAAAGCAGGAAAGGAGTAAGATGAGAGTTGAAGTCAGGCATTGGTTCCCTTTGCCTCCAAACGCTCCAAAGCAAGAAGCCCGGACAGTCACTATTGATGATATCAGGACGTGGGCCGAACAGTGGGACATCATGATCTTCACTGGTTCCAATGGCAAACTGTATCTGGACATGGATCGACAGGGCCAGAAATTTCACCAACGGTAGTCCCCATCTGTTATAATCTCAGTCTGTCGGGTAGTATAAGTGTAGGGGGAAGCCAGACAACACCCCCCACAGGAGATGACATCATGGAAACTACCGAAGTGAAGGTTCCCAAGGCAATTCTGGAAGGCATCATGGCAGTCCGAGACTCCGGTTTGGTCAACATGCTCGACCTTCCCAACGTTACAAAGGTAGCAGGAAGGCTCGGTAACCGGGAAGCCGTGAAGTGGCTCAAGGATACCGCCAACCGGCCCGCATACTCCACGGGCATCTTCCATGGCTTCACCGCCGAAGAGAGCAAGTAGACCATGGCTGACATCGCCAAGACACTCGCAAGAGCCTACCTGTGTGCTGTTGCTGCATCCCCCAATGGTATCCCCAACGGTCACCTGTACGCTGTGTTTGCTATGCAGTTCGGCGCTACTCTGGAAGACCATAACATAGCCGTGAGAGCCCTCAAGGACATCAAGATGGTCAAGGAGGACCACTTCCTCCTGACCTGGTGTGGCCCTGAAGATATCCGGGCAAAGTTCGCATCCGTGCTGGACAAAAAGGGAACCTGAGAACCATGCCTTACGACCCGCACGAGAGAATGGCGCACTGGTGGTCAGATAAAGTCAGAAGCATGCTGTCATGCCGTTCCGGTGGACAGCCCCGGAACTTCTTCAAGGATGAAAAGACAGGGGAGATCAGGCAGTACATCATCTGTGCCCCAGCCGACACGAAGTCGACAGGGTATCCATTTGTAAAAAACAAAATGTTCCTAGGCTATGGAACCTACCACCACTCGGAACCCTGGGAGTAGTCCAAATGACCCCTAAAACCCTGAAGCGGTGCATTGACTGGGCTGGCAAGAATCAAATCCGAATTGAATTCGGTGTCCATCCCCGAACTAATGAACCCCTAGTCGCTATCTACCACAGGGGACAGTTCATGGAATTCGGAGAAAACCGTACCTACACCCAACTGCTCGTAACTTTGATCTCCCGTCTAGCCAACGCATAACTATGTTTTGGCCCCTCTTCCGCAAAATGATTCTCGCACCAGGGGCCAAAATCAATTGCAGATGACGTAACCCCCTGAAATCATTGACTGGACGTTTTTCACCATAGAGTGACTGACACCGCATAATAATGCAAGGATTTGTGCATATCCATGCGGTAATGACCATTTCTGTTAGGAATTCCAACATCCGGGTAGTATAGGTGTACGGAGGTGGGTGGCAATGTGGGGAATCAGATACCAAGTGTGGGACAGACAGGATCGCCGGATCTGCAAAGAAAAGTGGTTCAGGACTGAAGAAGCCCGAACTAAGTGGGCCGAAAAGCAGCAGACCACCAACCAGAGTTGGGCCGGAACCGACGCCTACTGCGACTCCCCCCTCGACCCCAAAATCGAAACCAACTGGAACTGAACCCATGCCTACCCCCAAACTCATCAAAAAGGCTGTAGTAGTGGCTAACGACAATTCGGGCAGAATCGCCTTCGTAGCCAATCTCCGTGTAACGCCAGACAACAAAACCACCGAACGCTACCGACTGGTCTTCAAGTACCGAAACCGTTGGGGATGTTGGTGTAGAGTCTTCATAGGCCAGGAATGGGAACAACACCTCAAAAAAAAGGCAAGAAAGGCACTCAGAGACAAGATGCGCCAATCTGCACCCCTCTATACCCCATGGCGGGTGACTTCCGATGGGAATTGGGAATTCAAGACACGTCATGGCAATGAAATCTGCTACGGAAAGCTTGAAGCCCTCCGACAAGCCGAACTCTGGAAGAGCCGAGAAGAGCACCTCACTAACTGGAACTAGGAGACACCATCCCATGGCAAAGAAACGTACACCCCTAGTCAGATTTGATCTCACGGACAACTTCATATCAGCCCTCTCCTACGCTGTCAGCGTCAACCTTATCGACGCTACCGAAGCCTTCGTCTACGGAGTCAACTTCGGTAACAACCCCGTAGCAGTACTCAGTGACCTCTGTGAAGTTGCCTACTCCCATCGCCATACTCCCGGTGGCAGTGCAATCCATGGGCACATATGTGAGTACCATGATAACGCCGTGGCCGAAGCCGCTAAGAAAGCGTAGACCCCAATGCCTAATCTCTACCCCATCACTCAGCGTGTCCTTACCATCCTAGGGACTCTAGATGAACCCAATCAGAGTGGCTTCGATATCAATACAGGTTGGTGTTGGCTATGGGCACTGGCAGCACAGGAAGCCCTCCCCGGGACTCAAATCAAGGTCTGGATCGATAAGAACGACAGGGGACACGCCTTTATCTTCGATCCAAAATCCAAGCTCTACTATGACGCCACAAGCCCCACCGGAGTCAAAAGGTGGCAAGAGTTGTTCTTCTTTGGGGGCAAATCTCCAAGTCATCTAACCCTATGCCCTGGTGACTTCCTCTACTTCGTAATCAATGAATGGAGCCCCACCGGCGAATACAACATGCTAGACTCGACACAAGAGGCAGCCAATGGCTAATACCACCCACTTCGTATCAGGGGGCCGTAACCCCAACCGTGAACTCACTTGTGCCCTCCCCCAATGCCGATGGCTTGATAAGGGCACCTATAGAGACGGTGGTTGGCGCACCCACCCAGCGAATCGCCAACCCCTCACTAATGACGGAAACCAAACCTTCACCCCATCCGTGTCATCAACCGAAGGCTATGATCCTCACTCGGAAAGCATGGGAGCCTGAACATGATTCCCCTCACCGATCTCAAAGACTTCGATCACAGAGGCTTCATCGGTCTCTATAGCACCAAGGAAGGCGTAGACGAGATCCTCCGCTTCATCCGCTCACAAACGGAACTCTGTCTGGCCGACCCCAACGCCTACACCCCCTTCCCCGTCTTCCTTGCAGACTACGTGCGCAACCAGTTCGAAGATGATTGCCCCAAGGCTCGTCATGCCTTCATCCGTACCCAAGCCCATCTGGAGTATGGAGAACAGATAGATAACCTCAAACAGTTGGTCCTGTCCACTAAAAACCCCGATACCTACCGATCAGCTCTCAAGGGCCTAGTCTTTGGACTTCCTACGTGGGTAGCCAACCAACAAGACATCGAAACCGCGTTACCCCATATGCTTGACACATGGCTCCTACTCTTCAACACTATTATCACCCCCACCTACCCTGCTATGACCGTAAGGTTCTGCATCAGGGCTCTCCATAGATGGCATACAGGTCACATCGCCCTTCGTCTTGTAGCCAACCAACCCATCTTCGCCAACTTCATCCGCAATGACTTGTTCCAGGACGAAAGAACCCCCTATCCAGAAATCAATACCCTCAGAACCCAACTCTTGGGGACAACCCCCAACTCCCATGCTGCACTGACTCTCATGGACACCGTAAACAATGTCCCCAATCCAGAAGCCCTTTGCACCCTCAGTAATCGACCCACAGCTAAATCCAATGTCCTTGAAGCCATTTTCTCCTGTTAGGAATCGAAACGTTAGGGTAGTATACAGTAGAGATGGGTGAGGGTCACTGCCTCGGGATCTTAGTAGGATTCAGGTAGTAGCCACACTAGTATCCAGATTGTAATCCGGTTGGTTGCGTCAATACCGAGCGTGACCCCCACCCATCCTTTTAATTGGCCCTGCCCGTAAGGGCACCGACCCCCCTCTTTAAGTGAACTTCGTCCTACCAGCCCCGTAGGGGCAAGTATCACGCCATACGGCCATTTCCGCATAGAAAACTCGACTAGGGACTCCTTGGGGTCAAAAATCCCGGATCAACCCTATACACATTTTCGGTCTCATTTTGGCTTTGATTTCAAGCAGTTGTGTCCCAAGACCTACTCTATCGTGCCTTAACTCTTCGGTTTTGGCATTCAATTGGGCACTACCCCGACTCGACCCGAGTAGACCTGACCTGAATGGCCTTGACTCGACCCGAGTAGACCTGACCTGAATGGCCTTGACCCGACCTGAGTAGACCTGAGTAGACCTGACCCGACCCGAGTGGCCTTGACTTGACCCGAGTAGGCTCCCTTTAGGTCTATCCTGCCGGAACTCTTCGGTTTTGGCATTCAATTAGGCACTACCCCGACTCGACCCGAGTAGACCTGACCTGAATGGCCTTGACCCGACCTGAGTAGACCTGAGTAGACCTGACCCGAGTG
>Ga0208375_1001861_pt1 | contig 21661 bp, 27 predicted proteins | sample RifOxyD1_FD_184038 | JGI IMG/M metagenome (GOLD analysis project Ga0208375, IMG submission 184038) | Soil microbial communities from Rifle, Colorado - Rifle Oxygen_injection D1 (SPAdes) | ecosystem: Environmental > Terrestrial > Deep subsurface > Rock core/Sediment | place: Rifle, Colorado... | reverse complement strand
GATTTTGTAACTGTTAAGTACCTTTATGATATTAATTTGAATGCCGATAGTAATAGTAATTCTATTGGTAATTTTGCTAAGCTTAGTTATATGGGTGATGGCGCGCAAGGCAAGTCCCAGAACTTGTTTATTAATGAATTCTTGCAAAAAAGCACTTGCACTAACTGGCTTGGTGATAGGATGACTGTTGGTGTTAGGAATTTGGCGTCTAAGATTTATCGTGAGAGTTTCTTTGAGAATTGGACTGGGGAGCAGAGTGTTAATTTCTTTGCTAGCGGTGAATTCCCTGTTAGCTTGGAGTCAGTGCTTAATACTGCTGTTAGTATGAATCCTGCTTCTTTTGGCTTAGTTTTAAAGGGTGATTATAAAGACCCTGATAAGTGTTTTTACCCGTCTGCTGATATGCTTAATTCGTTAATGAAGTCATGGAATGCTTATGCTGTTAGTAAGATTAGTCATTGTGATTCTTATCCTGTTTTCCAGGAGTACTTTGGTATCGATAATCAGAATTATTTTAGGAATCATCAATTTCATATGAGGGATAGATCAGGTAATGACTTGGGTCCTTATAACATAAAAGTATCTGTTTGCGATGCCTTGACTCTTGATGAGTCCCTGGTTGCCCCTGTTCTTAGGCGTATTGGTGTTAAGGAAGAATTCATTAAATAAAAAAAGTAATTTTTTTTTTTAATTGCCTGAGGTGCTGATTAGTGTGCTTGTCTGCTCTATGTCTTTGTTTTTTCTCATGTTTAGGATAAAGCTTTCTAGTTCATTCATTGTTTTTACTTCTAGCCTCATGACTAAGTCATAGACTCCGTACACTATTGTTATGTCTTTTACTGCTTTGTCTTTTTTTAGTGAGTCAACTATGTTTGTCTCAGCGCCTGTTTTAACGTTCATTAGTAAGTATGCTGTTACCATCTTATTTTTTTTAGAGTTATTTTTTCTTTATTATTCTTTCCATTACCACTTTATTTGGTATTATTATGGTGCCGCCGGTCTCGTCTTTTAGTGTTATGGTTAGGTAGTTTACTTCTTTTATTATGCCTTCAAATTCTTTTATTTTGATGTGGTCGCCTTTTTTTATTATTTTTGTGTGCTTGATGTAGGCGCCTGCAAACATTGATGGTATTACATCCCTTAGTGAGTATGTAAGTACGCCTATTATTGAGAACGCCATTATCACGGCTAGTAAGCCCAGTACTTGCGGTGCAAAGCCTAGAAAGCTTATTGCTATTAGGCAGGTTATTGTGTATAAGCCTAGTTTAACAAAGTAGGTAAAATACCATAGTATGGCTTCGGAATAACCGCTTTCTTTTATTACTGACTTAAAGGTCTTGCTGTCTCTTATTTTATTGACGTATTTGCCTAGTCTGTTGATTATTGCAAAGCCTAGGATTATTGTTACTATTGATAACACCAGGTCTGTTGCTTCCATAAGGTTTATAGTAGCCTAATTTGTTTTTTATCCTTTATGTTTGTTGGCAGACGCGAGTTACCTCGTGAGTTTCATGAATTGCAGAGTGCGTATACTCTTGAGAAGAATGATGAGTTAAGGCTTAGGATTTTACAGCAGATGTTTGATTTGATTCCATCAGGTGTATACCAGTTTAACCGTGTCAGGGCGCACACTACTCAGTTGATGCGTTTTACCAGGGAGCGTATAAAGCATAAAAAAGAGGTTTTAGAGGCTGTTACAAAGTCTAGGATGTTTTTTAAGGATGATTTGTTTAGTATTGCGTTAATTGGTGATGCTAATTCTGGTAAGACAGCGCTTCTTAATCGCTTATGTGGCACTACTCATCCTAGCACTTTTACTCCTTATGAGACTAAGGAGCCTGTTATTGGTGTTTTCATGCATGAGGGTGTTAAGATTCGCGTTGTTGAAGTGCCTAGTTCGCTTAATTCCCGCCACGCTAAGATTTTACACGAGTCTGATTTAATTGTGGTAATGCCTGAAAGTCCCCGATTCGTTGATTTGGTTGATTCTTTTGGTGTTGAGACTCCTGTTAGTGTTCTTGAGTCGTTTCCTAGTGATGACTGGTCTTTTCTTGATTTAGTTGTTGTTAAAATAAAGGGTGAGGGTTTAGTTTTATTTAGTGGCACTTCGCTTAATGATTTGGATATTGATGGGGCTGTTGTTAACGGCAAGAAGAAGAAAGGCAGTTATAAGTTAAGAGATGCTGATTTAATAGAATAAAAATAATAAAAAAAATTCTTTCTCGGCCGAGAAACGTTCTTAATAATAGTGATTTTGTCCTATTGAGGGGGATTATTCCTCGTCGTTTTCTGTTACTATTACTTCTTCTTTTCTAATCTCTTCCTGTTTCTTAACTTCCTTCTTAGCCATGTCATTACACCTCCTTTAAACCAGTTGTCCTGGTTGTATGTAGCAATGTTTTGCTAAGCGCTTATCTGATTCAATATTTCCTGGTTTTTTAAACCCCAAAGTCAGGCATAAAAACCCCCCTCTAGAATGTGTTTTGGTTGGCTATAAACAGCTTTTGACTGTAAAAAACATAGTTTTATAAATCCTGGTTAGAAAGCCTTGGGAAAAACTTATATTCTATAGTATCTAGATTGTTCTTGCTGTGATGCTTAGCGTTTGCTCGTCCATAATATTACCTGCTAAGTCGCTTATCCCTTTGATTGTTACTGTGTAACTCTCATAGTATGATAGGTTAAAGTCAACGTATGCTTCCTGTTCTAGGTAATAACCGCTTACCATAATATGGTTAAAATCGCCTGTTTTACCTGCTACATTCACGTTTTCTGCAGTTATTGAGCTTGTATTTATTCGTTCATTAAAAAATATCTCTAATTGTGTCCCGCTTGTTGCTATTCGTTCAACAAATGGTTTTTCGTTGTCTGCAGCGCCTGTGGTGTATATTACATAGTAAACTGTGCCGTTAGTTATGCTTTCTAGTCTTATCACGTATTCAGTGTTTGGTTTTAATGCTTTCATTGTTTTTATCCCCAAATCATTGTTTGTAAAGAAGTCATAGGTTGTTGTGTCAAAGTAACTGCCTGTCATCGTGCTTTTTTCGTATAATCCAACGTAGTAGTTTGAGTAAGCCCCGTCTTCTTCAAAGTAAAAGCTAACTATGCCGTTTACTGATAGGTTATTGCTGCCTGGCGCTGGGTTTATGCTTGTTACACCCGGTATATCACTTGGTGTATTAACTGTTGTAAACACTTCTGTTAGCATTGGGTTTTCCTGGTTAACATAATGGTCTCCTAAGTTTGAAGTGTTACTGGTGCATCCAGCTACTAGCATTATTAATGGTATTATTAGCATCATTTTTTGCATTGAAAAAAGTACTTTTACTGTCTTAATAAATTTAATGAAAAGCTTTAAAAAAAGCGTTTTTAGACTAGTTACTTTATGAATGATATTCACGCTCATGCTGGCGGTAAGTGTTTTGGTGTTAGTGGTCTTTATGATAGTTCTATTAGTGATTATTTTTCCAGGAATAAATCAGTTGATAAGGCTGTTTTCTTTGCCCAGCCGTTGCCTTATGAGTTTTTAGGTTTTTATCGTAGGGATTACCCGCCTATTGATTTTTCAGCTAAGAATGATGAGATTGGTGATGAGTGTGTTGATTATGATAGGGCTTTTTTTGGTGTTTTTGTCGATGTCAGGGATTACCATGCTAAGACTGAGGTTGCTCGTTGCGTTAAGCTTTATGACCCTAAGTTGGTTAAGGTTCATTTTGAGATTAATCATGTTAACCCGCGTGTTTTAAATGATTATGGTCTTATTGGTGTTCTTAGGGATTTTAACTTGCCTGTTTTATTGCATCCTTTTAGGGAGTTAACTAGTGAGTTGTCTAATGTTTTCTTAACTAGTCAGGATGTTAATTTTATTGTTGCGCATCTTGGTTTTTTGCGTAAGGACTTTCTTGATGCTGTTAGTGTTTGTGATAATGTGTACTTGGATACTAGCGGCATTACGCATCCTAATTTTAGCAAGTTATGCTTGCAGGGTTTATCAGTTGATTTGAATAATAAGTTGATTAGTAAGGATGAGTATAATATTCTTAGGCTTATTGTTGATTCACCTTGTAAGGTGATTAATTATGTCAGTCATAAGGTGGGTTTTAAAAAGTTGGTTTTTGGTAGTGATGAGGCGTGGAGTGATTTAGCTAGTCAGTACCGGATTATTAGTTCTTGTGGTATTAATGAGTGTGATAAGAGTGATATTTTTGTTAATAATTTTAATAAGTTGATTAAATGACTTTTTTTCTAAAAGAAAACTATTTAAAATGACTTTATTATTCCATTCTCTTATGGTGTTATACAGTTATGAGGAGTTTAGTGGCATGACTTTAAGCGAGTGTGTACTAAGTGATTTTAATCAGTTTTTTAGTGAGCTTATTGGCGCTATTGAAAAGAACATGAACAGTTATGTTTTTGATACTAAACTGTCTAAAGAAAATGGTTTTACGCTTGATTACTTTAAGAGTCATATTAATGCTTATAATAAAGTGAAATCAGCGATTACTGATGTTGAGCTGGGTGATTTTATAAGGTGTGTTGGTGATAAACATTTAGGAATTGATCAGGGTGTTTTAAGGTTTTATTTGGGTGCGCGTTGTGGTTTTAGTGATGATAAATTATTGTCTCATAGTGAAGCGTTAGTTAAGACTATGAGGTATTATCGTATTATAGTTTAAGTTTTACATCAGTAATTTATTGTTTAGTTTTGCGTTTCTTACTGCTTTTTCTATTCGTCTCTTTCTGGTTTCTTCTTGTTTTGAGCTTATTACGTGCCAGATGTACATTTTTTTGTATGATGGCGCGAAGTTATTGTAGTTAGTCCAGGCTGTTTTATCTTTTTTTAGGGCTTTTTCTAAGTCAACTGGTAGTGGCAGTACTTTTGGTATTCTTATTTCTTTTATTAGGTATGCGCCTTTTAGTGTTTTTCTGCCTGCATCAGTCATTTTTCCTTCTTTTATTAGTTTCTTGACGCGGGTTCTGTTTATGTCTGACCATGCGCTTTTTGGGTTTCTGGGTGTGAATCGCTGGATGAATTGTTCATTGTCTATTTTTTTTACTGTGCTGTCAATCCAGCCGTAGCATAGCGCTTCTTCTACTGCGTCTGCTTGTGGTATTCGCATTTTGCCTGTTTCTTTTTTGTAGTATGTTAGCCAGATTTCTTTTTTCTTGTCGTGATTTTTTGCTAGCCATGCTCGCCAGTCATCCCTGTTAGTGACGTAGAGTGTTTTTGTGATGTTCATTAATTTGTTATGTAATGCGTTGTTTATTTAATTAAATTTAGTTTAATTTAAAAAAAATGGTTTGCTGTAAAGGCGTGCACAGAGTCATTTTCTTTGCTAAATTGGTTATCTTTCCGTAAACGGTTTTTTTCGAGATTTAGCTAAGTAAACTGGTTTGATTGGTGGAAAATGTTAGTTTGGTTGTTCTTTTGGTAAATCTTTTCTTTTCTGAGCGTAAGCGAAGAACGAGCGCTAGCGAGGTAAGAAAAGATTTGCAGGGGACGAGATTCGAACTCGCGAAGGCACTAAGCCACTGGACTCTGAATCCAGCTCGTTTGACCGCTCCGAAACCCCTGCTTTTTTTTGTTTGTGTGTGGTTGTTCTCTTTTGGGATTAAACACTTTTCTCTTTTTTTAAGAGAAAAGGGTTACTCTAAAACCCCTGCTTTTTTTTGTTTGTGTGTGGTTGTTCTCTTTTTTTTGATTTTATCTTGTTTTAATAATCTTTTTATAATTAGTTTGTTTTGTTTTTTGTTATTATGGTTGATATGCCGGTTTTTTTGGAGTTGTTAGAGGGGATTTATCAATCTAAACATAAAGGTTATGTTGCTCCTTGGGTTAGTGATTTGACTGTTCTGCCTGTTTTTAATCAGTTGGTTGGTTATTTTAGCACTTGTTCTTATTTTCGTTTTGGTCTTAAGGGTGATGGTCTTGAGTCTTTTTTTAGTTCTGAGGACCCTGGTTTTACTGATGATGAGCTGTTCACTAAGAAATCGGTTAAGGCTTTGAGTGGTGTTGTGGTTGACCGTGTGTATGATAGTTTAGTTAGTCATTTGAAGCTTGATTTAAGTGGTTCTGAGTCTGTTGTTTTTAAGTCTCAGTTGCGGGAGTTTATTCGTATTGGTAAAGAGCTTAAGTTTTTTGAGTTGGGTTTTGATAAAGTTAATTATCTTAAGTTTAGTCATGCCTGTCAGGAGTTATTTTTGGCTTATAGGGTTTAGAATAACGTTTTTATAATCTTGTTGTCTTTTTTTTTCGTATGAACTGGGGAGGTTTAGTAGTTTTATTTTGTTTGTTGTTAACTCCTGTTTTTGGTGTTGATGATGTTACAGTTACTGCTGAGCAAATTGCTGCAGCTGCTGAGTCGCTTGGCGCTGAGCGGGTGGCTGAGATTAAGTCGCTTGTGATGGGTTGTCTTAATGATGTTAATTCTTGTGATTGTTCTGCTTTTGAAGAGGAGGGGCAGAGTTATTGTAATCAGTTGACTAGTGGTGCGATGGCTTGTCTTAGTGATTTTAGCGACCCTGCTTGTGTGGCTGTTGACCCTCGTAAGATTGTTTTTAATGGTGTCTCCTTGGAGAGTGTTATTCGTAAGAAAGTTTTGGCTTTTGATGAGAGTATTACTGCTTGTGTTAGTAATGTGACTGATTGTGATTGTTCTGTTTTTCCTGAGAGTGTCAGGTCTTTTTGTGAGGATAAGAAGGGCTTGCAGGTGGCTTGTCTTGATGGTTATGACTTAGAGGCTTGTAATGCTTTGGAAAACCCTATGGTTAAGATTTTTCCTGATTTCACACCTGACTGGGTGATTGCTATTCTTGACCCTATTATTCGCCCGCTGGTTGAGTGGCGTCAGGCGTCTGAGCGTGACTCTGCTGTTGGTGGTGCTATGACTTTTATTGGTCAGTGTTTTGCCTCGCCTTATAATTGTGATTGCTCGTCTATTAAGTTCCCGTCTATTAGGGCTGATTGCCTGCAGCGTGCGCGTCTTATGCGTGCTTGCCTTGAGTATCGTGATTGCATGACTAGTGTTGTTAACGCGACTACTGGTGATGAGTGTGCTGGTAGGACTGAGTGCACTGAGTTAGTGAATATGCCTTTGGTGCCTGAGGTGACGCCTGCTTTTATGAAGCCTTTTATTGAGCCTGAGGTATTAAGGCGTGCTTGCCCGTTGATGAAGGGTTGGCCATATGATAAGGGTAATTACGCGTCTTGTGTTTAGTAAGCGCTTTTTGGCATATTATCAATGTAATATTGTATTTTAGCTGCTTTTATAGTGTTTCTCATTAGGTTTATTATTGTCATTGGACCAACTCCGCCTGGTACTGGTGTTATGTAACTGGTTTTTTCTTTGACGTTTTCAAAGTCAACGTCACCTACTAGTTTGCCCTCTAGTGTGCTGGTTCCGACATCAATAACTACTGCGCCTTCTTTTATCATGTCGCTTGTTACAAATCTTGGTTTGCCGACTGCTGATATTAGTATGTCTGCGTTTTGTGTGTGATAGTTTAAGTTGTTGGTTTTTGAGTGGCATAGTGTTACTGTGGTGTTATACTGGTTGTTTGATAACATTGTTGCTAGTGGCTTACCGACAATATTGCTTCTGCCTATTATTGTGACATTCTTGCTTGTTGTATTGATATTGTAGTAGTCTAATAAGTCTATTATCCCTCTTGGCGTGCATGGTTCTAGTATGAATTCGTCTAATGGGTTTATTATTCTTGTAATCTTTGATCCGGGTATTATATTCCTGAATGGTTTTATCTCCATTTCTGTTTGATTATTATTAGTATTTTTAGTCCATTTGTATAACTTAGCTGTGTTTGTTTGGTTTAATCCATCAACGTCTTTGTATGTATCGATCATATCAATTATTTTATTATCAATTTGATTTGGTAGTGGTAATTGAACTAATATTCCATTAACTTTTTTATTTTCGTTTAAGCTATTTATTAAGTAAATTAGTTTTGTCTCGCTTGTGTTATAGGGTAGTTGGTGTATTTCTGATGTCATGCCTAGTGACTCGCAGGCTTTTTTCTTCATGTTAACATATTTGATTGATGCAGGGTCTTCGCCTAATAGTATTGTGTGTAGTGATGGTTTAAATGGTATTTCTTTTAATTCTTCTCTTAATGTGTTCTCGATTTTTTTAGCCGCTTTTTTGCCGTCAATTATTATCATATTAAATGGTATTACTTAATTGGTTAATAAACTTTTTTTTAGTATGATTTGAAGTGTATCTCGCATTGTGCCATTGCTTCGTAGAATGTTAGTTCCGGGTTTTGTTCTTTGGTTTTTAGCATTACTATGTTTAGTCCTTCCCATAGTAAGAACCAGCTCGCTGGCTCAAATAGCACTATTAAGAAGCTTAGCAGTAGTCCTTCTTCGTAGTAGTGTATTAGTGTTGTTATTAGCATTAGTACTGTGCCTAGCAGTATGAATGTTATTCCTTGTTGTATCATCTTTTTTCGCTCTGCTAGTTTTGTTTTGTAATTGTTGCTGAAGTGTTTTCTTAGCCTTTTGATTACGATGTTTTCGGTTTTCTTGTCCCTGTTATTTGATGGCAGGTATAGGTTTAACTCTTCTGCGCCTGAGGCTTTTTTAACGCTTGCCTTTTTTGCTTCTATTAAAAAATCGTCTGATAGTGACCTGTCTTCGTATGGTCGGGGGTCAAAGTCTGAGAATATGTCTTCGTAGTCAAAGAGCCATAGGCTGATTTGTGACATATCGTGTAGTCGTTTCTTTTCATCAATTATTTTTTGTAGTGTTTCCATGGCTTCTTTGCGAATGATTGAGCTCTTTTTAAGGCTTTGTAAAACTATTTAAGATTAAAAAGCCCCTTTATTCTTTCGTGAGTGATTTTTTTACAGATGAGGAGCGGGCTGTTTTGTTTAGTTCTAAGCCTAAAAAGATTAAGCGTTTGATTGTTGAGTCTAAGTATAATGTTGTTGTTAACTTTACTGACGGTAAGTTATTAGCTAGTAAGTATGTTGCTGATTTGCCTTTGCCTAAGCAGGTGATTTCAATTATGGATTCTGCTGACTTGCTTAGTCTTTACGCTAAGGTTGATTTTAAGTCTATGAGTCCTGACTCTATTGACTCAATTATTGGCAGCACTCAGTTTATTAACTCGGCTGAGGGTATTTCTAAGAATTTCTCCCTGCCTTTGTGGTATTTGATGGGTGAGTCTTATGGACCTTCGTTAACTAAGCCTAAACCGGTTAGTATTTACTTGACTGATGGCAGGGTGTATTTTAATTCAAGTTTTGATGATAAGGGTTTAGCGCTTCAGACTAGGTGCGCGCTTGAAGTTTTTATTAAGAAGGGCGTTATTTAGTTATTTCTTTTTTTTGTTCGAGCCATTTTTTTATTGTCTCAAAGAATTTACTCATGCAGTAATCCCCGTATGTTTTGTAGTCTATTAGTTCGCCTTTACTTTCCTTGATGTACTTTAGTACTTGTAGGTTTATTGATGTGCCTACGTTTTCTGTTAGTCTAAAGTCAGTTCTTAGTGCGAATACTGGTCCTCTTTTTAGTGTGGCGTAATGTCCTATCTCAGATGATACGCCGTCGTCTATTGTGTGTCCTCCGTCTAGTAGTGCTATTAGGCAGTCTGATTTGTTCATTAGTTCATTGTTTAGGTTGCCTATCTTATCATCTAAGTCGTTCCATAATATTACTTGTTCTTTGATGCTGTCTGTGTTATTCGCTTTGATTATATCATCTTTGTAAATACTTGCTTCTCTGAATGGCTCGTAAACTGTTAAGTCTATTAACTCTAATTGATTGCGTATATTATCTAGTGTTGGCTTGAATATTGATGCAAAACCTAATTGGTTTGCCAGGTACGCTGTAATCATTTAGTTGATTATTAGTTTTTGATTAGTATTTAACAATTGCTGATTAAATTTTTTTTAGATTTCTTTTTTCTGTATGAATTTGAAGTCGTTTATTATTTGGCATTTGATTGTTGTGTAGTTTTTTCTTATGTGTTCGTATTCATTTTTTGTTTTTACGTCGTCTAGTAGTTTGCTGTAAGCGCTGCTTTTTACTATTATGTAGGCGCATTTTTTTGTTTCTTTGTTAATGAAATTGACTTCTAGCACTGTATCATTTGTTGTTACGTATTGGCTGTCCTTGCTTGTCGCTAGTATGTACTCATCTTCACTGTTGGTTGCTAATTCGTTGTTATGAACGCTTATCATCCCGTTGTTATCGATTAGTATCTCGCATAGGCTGCTTGGCACTGTTTTTAGTTTGTTGTTGCTTAGGTTTATCATTTTTATTTTCTTTAGTTTGCCAGTTGATTCTGGCAGTTCAGTTATTAGGTTGCTGCCTAGATTTAGTATTTTAAGTTCTTTTAACTCGCAGATAGTTGCTGGTATCGCGCTGATATGATTATCTGATGCGTATAATTCTTTTATTTTTGTTAGTTTGCTTATTGATGTTGGTAACTCGCTTATGTTGTGGTCTCTTACGTCTAGTATTGTCATGTCTGATGTGAACTCAACTTTTTGTTCTTTCAGCCAGTTAGTGATGTAGTCTAGTTCGATTTTATGCTCTTTTGACTTTTTGAATAGCTCCATAGTTAGGATTGTATTTTTTCTTCCCTTTTTAAGTCTTTTCTAATTTGCTTATAAAGAATGATTGTAACATCACTCTTTTTGATATTCATAGTAGGGTGTAATTATAGTTCTATCATGATTGCTGTAACTTAGTTAATCAATTATTGGATAGTTATGTGAGTGTTTATAATATTATATTAGTTATTGTGTAGTAGGTTCCTATTATTATGAATGTTATCGCGGTTATTTTTCTTATGTATTTCTCGGTTGTTTGTATTCGTTTCATTGTCTTGCTTAATTGTTTAACGCTCTTAGCTAGTATTATTGATAGTATTATTACTGGTAGTCCCGTGCCTATGGCGAATGATAGTGGTGTTATTATGGCATCTTTAGCGCTTAACGCTATTGGTATTAGCATGCCAAAGTATAGTACTGCGCTGAATGGGCAGAAAGCTAGCGCGAATATCACGCCTAGTAAGAAACTGCCTATTAATCCTTTATTACTTAGTGACTCCTTGATTTTGTTTAATTTATCATTCTTAATGTTTAATTTTAGTTTGATTAAGTCAATCATTACTAATCCAATGAATATTAGTAGTGGCCCGATTGCTTTGTCACCGTATTGTTGTAATGGTAAGGCTATTACTTGAATGTTAACGCCTAACCATACTATTATTGACGCGATTAAGATGTAAGTTAATGCCCTGCCTAGTGTGTAAGTGATTCCTGTTAGTATTACTTTTTTATTGTTCTTTAAGTTCTTGCTAATATAGGCTATTGCTGTGATGTTAGTCGCTAATGGGCACGGGCTAATGGCGGTCATTAATCCTATAAAGAATGCAGCAATGATTGGTATTTCACTAGTGCTCATTAATTCCATGAAGTTCATTAAACTCAAGATAAGTCACCAGTCAAACGCTTGTTAATTAAGTCCTTGAAGTAATTAGTGTAATCGGTTTGATTGTTAACCTTATACCAGACTTTAGTGTCTTGTATTGCTTTAAAAGAGCCATCCTTGCCATAGACGCCTATAAATAATGATGAGCCGGTCACTCCGTACTTTTTTACTAACTCACTGTTCTCACTTAGTTCTCCGTTAACGTGCTTAAAAGTTATTAATCCACTAGCGATTTCATTGCTGAAGTAATTATTAATTGTTTGTTCAGCGTAAGCGCCCACTGTGATACATGACCAGCATTGATTAGTCGCGTGAAAGTGAATCACTTCCAAGTGGTCTACATTAATAGTATTAACCACGTTGCCAGTAGTGTTATTACTAGTGCAACCAGCAATTAATAATAAGGGTATTATTAATAAGATTATTTTGTTCATTTTAACCAACTCTTAATTTCATCCTTGCTTGGCAATCGGCCGCTAACCACTATCTTGCCATTAACAACTAATGCAGGCATGTTCATAACATCATACTCAATGATTTGTTCTATGTCAGTAACTTTGTTTACTTCTGTTTTTATTTTTAACTCTTTAATAACTTCTTTAACTGCTTGCTCTAATTGCTTGCACTTAGGACAGCCAGTGCCTAATACTTCGATTTTCATTTAACAATAACCTCCATTACCCATGTCTTGGATTCCTAACACAACTAAGTTAGTTATTGCTTTAATGCCTCTGGTTTCATCTTTTTTTAAGTATAAGCATTCATTAGTTCTCAATGTCTTACTGCCTTCACCACCAGTGAATACGCCTTCACCGTTTAAAACAGTGAATAAGACAGCGTAATTTTCAGGGTGCGGTGGTATCTCAACACCTTTAGATAAGCAGATTAGTGCAGCGTGAAAACCCTTACTATTAATGAAGTGCTTCTTAACAGGTTTATCAGGATTGAATTCAATCTTTTTATTTAAATCAATTAATTTCATGCAGCTATCACCCCATAAAACCATCCTGCTAGAACGCCTAAGATAATGACTAATGATGCGTAAGCGATTGTTTTCTTGAGCTTTAATATCTTATTAACCACCAGAAATGTCTGCAGTGAGACTACTGGGTCAACTATTAAGTAACTCATTAAAGGGCCTATATGTGCCCCTAAATCAAGAAACATTTTAGCTATTGGTATCTCAACAGCTACTGGAAAGTAAGCGAACGCCCCAAATAACACAGCTAGTAAATTGCTAAACACATTATTATCACCTAGTAAGCCGACAATTATTTCAGTACTGATTAATGGCTTAATGAAACCTGAAATGAAAACACCAACTAGTAATATGGGAAATATCATTTTCACGAACTTGAATGATTCCTTAATCCATGCTTTTAACTCGCGTTTCTCGTAAAACTTAAAGCCTGAAAGTATTGTGCCAATTAGTGATAAGCTCATTAATGAATACTTGATTGTTAAGTCAATTTGAGCTGTTCCTAAAAGCATTAATGAGACAAGGAAAGCGAAGAAAACACCTGATTGCCAAGTCTTTCGCTTAGTGCTTAGTTTTACTTCATCGTGAATCATTCGCTCTATATGGTCTCTTTTTGTTTTCCCGTCAAATATTAATTCCATTAAGACGCCGACAAGCACTGCGTTAATTAGTGAAAAGATTAGCCTGTAAGCTGCAAAGCCAGGACCAAATATTGGCACTGCAATTAATGTTGATAAGAATGCAATGCCTGGACCTGAGTAAAGGAATGTGATTGCCGGGCCAAAACCTGCGCCTTTCTTCCAGATACCTGCGAATAATGGCAGTATAGTGCATGAGCATACTTCGATTATTAAGCCGCTGATTGCGGCAAAGAAGTAAGCTATTGTTTTGCCTTTCTTTGAATCGCCGCCCATGAATTTGAATATTGCTTTATCTGATATTAGCGCATTAAATGCTCCTGCGATGAAGAATGCCGGTATCAAGCATAATAGTACGTGAAAACTTAAGTATTCAAGCAGTGTTTCCCAACCGCTTATTAATAACTCGTTAAGCATATTCTAGGATTAAACGACAATATATTTATAAACATATTCATGTTCATCAATATGTATTTATGATTGTTGAAGTAGATATTCTTAAGGCATTGGCTGATGAGACTAGGCTTAAGATAATTAAGTTATTGCTTAATGGCGAGCAATGCGTCTGTAAGATTCAGCCTAAAACTGGCGTTACTCAATCAACAACTAGTAATCACTTAGGCAAGTTAGAAAAAGCAGGCATTATTAAGTCGCGAAGGGATGGTAAAAAGATTTATTATCACATCAGTAACGAGACTGTTATTAATATACTAAAAGCATTAGGTTATAAGGGTTCTTTAATCACTAGTACGTGTTGCATGGATGATTAATTATTAAAGTCAATGTTTATACCAAGTATTTTTAGATTTATTATACTAATTTATTTTTTCTCTCTTACTGGCATTGACTATCTATTTATTTGATGTTTGTAGTAGTCTTTTGATGTTTTTCTTAGGGATTTTGTAGTGATCGCTTAATAGTTTGGTGTATTCATTAGTTAAGTCATCACTAGACACGAACTCGCCAAAACGAGCCTCTGATTCTTTGATTCTGATTGCGCAGTGTGTAATAGCTTCCTCAAGTGATTGTTCTTTTAAGAATTCTAATTCTATTTTTTGTTGGCATAATTCTTTAAGCTGTGTAAATTTTTCTATGCATTCATAAAATTCATCACTGTCTTTGTTAATATCAACAAGTTCTGCGATTTTTTTAGTAAATAATAAAATATCATCATCTGATTCAACCCACTTAAAATATTTAGCCCATCCGTTCATTAATTGTTTATAATTTAAAACGACAAGAGTTTGATTATCATCATTAATGCCATAACATGTAAATAAGTCGCAATTACTGCACGAATTGTATTTCATTCCAGAACTTTTTATGACATCAAGTAATCTTCTTGCTGAATTACGGTCTATTAACATACCACCATAAATTTGATTATTATCTATTAGTTTCTGGTCATTAATTAACTTTTTAAGGTCTTTAACAGGTGATTTACTAAACTCAGCGTTACTTCTTAAGTAGCCCTCTAGAAAATTAATTTTTGGGCAATAAACTGGCGCTCTTAAATTATTTTTGTAAAATGAGATGACCTCTGGGATAGGTTTATTCATATGAATAATTGATTTGAGTTAATACTTATAAACTTTTTATAGAACTATAAATTAGAACAAATGCTTCTGTTAGATTTTTTTTAGTTTGTTTCAATCACTACGTTGCTGATTTCTGGTGTTACATTTCCTGTCCCGTTGCCTTCAATTACCACATTACTTATTTCAGGTGTTAAGTCACCGGTGCCATTACCCTCAATCACTACGTTACTTATTTCTGGGTTTGAGTCGCTAGTATTATTGCCTTCAACAATTACAGTATCATTTGTTAAGTTTCCGGTTCCATTAAGTACTTCTGTGTTATTAGTTTCCCATGTGCCTGGCGCGAAAGTCCTTGTGGCAATAGTGTTGTTTAGCTCAATTATTTCCTGTTTTGTCTGGTTGATTAAACCGTTAACATCAATAGTGTTATCAATTAGTGTTTCAATTGTTTGGTTTAATTCTTGTTCGATTAAGTAATTAACTAGTCCATTGCGAATAACTCTTATTACTTTACCGCAATGGTTTAAGAAATTGCCTTGTGCATCATAGCATTGTGGTATTGAATCCTTCATGCTAGGCTCGCTAGTTTCGTTATTAATCATTGTTTGGTTAGTGATTATATTAAATCCTTCAGCGCGTAGTTTACTGCATGATGTCTCATCATCTTGGTATTCGCACTTAAGGGCTAGTGACGCCACTTCATTGCAATTAATTTGTTCAATGCCTGTTAAGTGACTGCAGTCACATTCACTAGGATTATTAACGCATTCGTTTATTGTGCTAGTTATCCTACTAATTGACTCATTATGTGATTGTTCTAAATTTTTTAGTTCACTTTTAATAATATCACTTGCAGTATTTGAGTTGCATAATTCATCACTTAGCATTAAATTATAATCCTTTAGAGCCAACTCCTTACAGTACTTGTACGTTTTGCTTATTAATTCAGCGCTTGAACCAGTGACTTGCTCGTCAATTAAGTAGTCATTAAACTCTTTTGGTAAATCAATTTTTATTAATTGATTGATTGTTTTGTTAACGCTTGAAGTGATTTTTTGAGTATTATTAAGATTAATTAATCCCTGAACTGATTGCATATTATTCTTAGCATTATCAAGGCTCCTGATTGCTTCGTTAAAGTTGCCTTCGCCAGCATTTACTATTGCTGAATTAATTTCTTTTTCTTTTATCTCTAGTAATAAATCAACTCTTGACTCGCCTTGTGAGAAGAATAATCTAAAACCATCAATTAATCTGCTAAAGAAGGAGTATTTTTGTAATTCCTGTGCATTAGCAATTGAAGGAGTTAATAATAGACCTATTAATAATATTATCTTAATACTTGACGATTTCATTAATGGCTAATTAAGTTAATTATCATTTATTACTCTTGTCATTTTTTTAGATTAAGCTTTTAGGGTCTACTCTATCGCCATTACTGTTTCTTAACTCAAAGTGCAGGTGCGGTCCTGTACTCCTGCCGTTGGCACTGAAATATAATTTTAGGCATTATCAGTCGCACTTTTTCATTGCTGTCCTTTTGGACAGAACGAATGAAGTGAGTTTGCTCCCGCCGGGATTTGAACCCGGGTATCCAGCTTTCTATGCTGCCTTTCATTTCTGAAAGCGCTGTTTGAGAGGCTGGCATCTTGTCAATTAAGAACCAATCAGTTGCTTAATTCTTGACCGAGCTAGATTACAGGAGCGCCTGAAGCGATGAATATGCTTTGGGTTTTTAAATTTTACTTCTTTAAAAAATCGAATAACTTCATTAGATTTGCCTATACATAATTGTAATACATCAGGGTCTGATGTTTTAGCCCATTTTTGTGGGGTGTAACCAAGTAATTTTAACATAATTGTTACATCATTTCTTAATTTAGGGATGGCTGATTTTAACCAAATTGAGGGGGTTTTATGTTTCTTTGTCTTAGGGTAAACACAGCCATCAGTGTCAAGAATACCTCTTAGGCAATTTTTCATAAATGAATCTTTTCTAAAAATCCAATCAGGCACCCCTTGATTATTCTTCTTCTTGTTACCTGCTTTTAGTCCATTTAGTAATAATTGTTCAATAATACTTCTTTTGCTAATTGATACATAAATAACATTTCTTTTGTGATAATTATATGGTTGTTCATTAAAGACTTTTTTGATTAACTTATTCAAATATAACACGTAACCTAAATCATTATTAGCATGGCAAGCAATTCTTAGTTGGTAACACTTATCTTCTTTGATAAAAATATTACCATCACCAAGTATAACCCCTATTAATTCTGCCAGTTTATTCATTTAGTTATCTGATTGTTTGTTATTTATTTAAAGAAATGATAGCGTGTCCGTTTGTCCTTTTAAATTATTCCTATTAGTTCTAATGTGGTCATTGTTACACCTATAATGATTGCGCTGGTGACTATTATTGCGCCTGGTAATCCTAGTGGTGCTTTGTATTCTTTTCTTATTTTGCCTATTTTTCTTGATTTAAACCATAAGGCGATGATGATTAATCCGGTTAGTCCTCCGCTGTAAGTGCCTGATATCAGCAGTGGCTCGACAAATGATGGGTTAAATAGTAAGTTAATTATTAGTGGCGCGCCGATTGTTAATATGACTGCTTTTTTATTGCCTAGTTTTAAGTCATTAACAAACATGTCTTTTAACGCTACGCCTAGTCCGATGAATGGCGTGGTCATGCTAAGTATTACTAATAGTAAGCCTATGGTGCTTAGTGAATTGTTTAGTGATTCAGTGGCTATTTGGTTAACGCTTTGCCCGTAACTGCCTACCATTGTTAGGCTAAAAATTATGTATAATATCATGCATGAAGCCATGCCTATTATCACGCTTTTCTTGAATTTGTTTTTGTCTTTTAATAGCACTTGCTCTAATTCCGGGATGACTGAGTAACCGGTGAGTGCGAAGAATACTATGCCAAATGGGTAGAATAGTCTGCCCACGTTAATGGTTGTTATATTGCTTGTTTTGACTTGTGGTATCAGCACTAGGCTGATTGTAATTATTAGCGCTACTTTTAGGCTCATTAGTATTAATTGTGACTTACCTAGTGAGTGGACTCCTTTGTAAATAAAGTAACTCATCGCTATTGCAAACACTATCATGAACTCTTTTTTGTAATCAGGTATTAACTCGCCCATGCCTGTTAGGTAGCTTATGAGCGCTGAGTAAATGCTTAGGGCAAACAGCACTAGAGTCATCTTGCCTGCTTTACTTCCTAGGTATTTGTTAACTAAGCCAGGTAGTTGGTATACTTCCTTGCACCGAAGCACTACTTCGCCCAGGTATAATAATAGTAGTGTCATTGAGAAAGTGATTATTAGTATTAGCGCGAGTCCGGGTATAAAACCGCTTTGGCTTATCGCGTATGGCAACCCTAGTATTCCCGCCCCGACTACTGTACCCATTATTGTAGCAACCGCTAGTATTGTTTTCATGTTGTTGCGACCTCAAAAACACGTATGTTTTTGTTGGTGGCAATTGCTAGTAGTGTTTTCATTTTAGTATGAGTAAATCCTGATTGTTTAATAATGTGATGTTAACGCCGTTTTGTCCTGCTATTCTCTTAAAGTCCCTGCCAATATCTAGGCTTGTGCCTGTGTTGCCGCCGTAGTACATTGGCACATTATAAGTCGCGTTTAGTGCTTGCATTAATCCAATTGCTTCAGTCATGCTCATTGTTAAGCCACTGCCAGCTATTGGCAGTATCACTAAGTCAACATTTTTTACTTTGTTCATCTCAGGTATTATACCTGTTATTCCAGCGTAGTAAATTTTTACGCCGTCCATTGTTATTATTAGTCCTGCGCCTTCGCCTTTGTTTATTGTTCCGTTAGGGTAGTAAGCGTCTATTGTTTGTATTACTGCACTGTTAATATTGTAGTAACTGTTTATTACAAGTGATGTTGAATCGCTCATTGCTAATCGGGCGTTGCACTCTGGTGGCACTAGTATCACACTGTCATCTTTTGCTAGCAGTCTAATGCTGGGTAAGTCGCATATGTCTGAGGCGCTGTAAGTTACTATTATGCCGTCGCCTTTTAGTGCGCCGACTGGTGATGAGTAAGGGTTAACATATATCCTCGTGTCTTTTGATTCAAACATGAAGCCTGCGTGTCCTAGCCAGGTTACTTTGACTGTGTAATTTTCTTCTCGCATTAGATTAATCCCAAAGTTTGGGAGTGTGCAGCCAACAATAATTAAAATTACTGTTAATAATAATAACTTCATTGGCTCATTTAAAGGCTAATTTAGTATTTAAATGTTACAAACACTGCTTGGCATGTTGTTTGTCACGTTGCAGATTAGTTTTGTTAATACTAATTTCTCTATTGCCTCGCTTGATTGCTGTAGTAATGCTGTGTAATTATCAAGGTAGTCTAGGTATATTGTCTCATTGTTCTGGTAAGCAGTTATTGCTAGTTCACTGTAACTAATGGCTTCATCATATAAGCTTAATGACTCGCTTATTATTGCTGGGTTGGTTTTGTTTAATTCTTTTATTGTTGCTTCATCAGCTGCCATTGACTCGCCACTGCCTAGTCTTATGAATTGACAACCAATAACTATGAATGGTACACTGCCCCTGTTGTATGTTGCATATCTTTGGAATACCTCTAAGTCAGTTTGAGTGCCCATATTCTCATGGTAGCTTATCTCACTTGCAAATAATGCTGTTGTGTTGCCAATAACTGGTTTTTCCCACACGCAGTGAGGGCAACTAGTGCTGCCAAAGAAGTAAACTATTGGCTTGCCGTTCTCTGTGCATACATCTTCTTCCATTATCATGAAATTACCTATTGTTGTCTCTGGTGGCTCGAACATAATAAAAGCGCCGGTTGTTGCGTCTCTTATCTTGAATGAAAAGTCAGTGCTTATTGCTTCTGGAGCTCTAAATACCATTGCACCATCATTCTCTACTGTTCCAACGCCTGCCCAGACATTGATTAAGTCAGTCTCGCTTGTTAGCTCACTGCCTGTTAATATGAATGTTGGCACTTTTTCAATGTCATACTTGCTGATTAGTGCTTTGCCTTCATTGCTGTTAATATCATATGTTTTTGTTGTAAGTGTTAAACCATATTGTTGTGTTAGTATTTGTTCGTTAATTGTTACATTATAACATGTTTGGCATGAAGCGTCTGTTAAGTATGTTAATATTATGCCACTTGTGATAGTATTACTGCTACCTGTTGTTAGTGAGTAATATACTACTAGTGTGATTATTAGACCGACTGCTGGTATCATCCATTTACTTGGCTTAAGTGATATTATTATGCCTTCTTCTTTTTTAGCCATCTCTTCTAGTTTCTCTTTGCTTAGTGTTTCTATCTTTTTTAGTAATGCAGCTTTGTTCATGCTTGCTTTTACTTTAAGCTCGTTTTTCTCGCTTATCTTTAGTAATTCTTCAACTGTATATTTCTCTTTTATTTGGTTTAGTAATTCTTTCTTCTCATTAGTTCTAGCCTTTTTTATTGGTTTTCGTGTTTTAGCAACCATTAGTTTAAAACTCAGCAACTTTGCTTTTATAAGCATTTCTCACTACTGATGAATAAAGTTTAAATAGTGCTTAACCCTATTTTTTTTAATCATGAATATTGACATTTGGAAAGTGCTTACTGCAGTATTATCTGTTGTATTTGTAGTTTCAATTGTCACGCCTTCAGTTACTGGTTTATTCTCTTATGCTAGTACTAGTAGTGAAGTTGTTAAGGTTGAGTTATTTATTATGAGTTACTGTCCTTATGGCACTCAGGCTCAAGAGGGTATAATACCCGCTATCCAGGTTCTTGGTGGTAATGTTGATTTTAGTGTTAAATTCGTTGATTATATCATGCACGGTAAGCAGGAGATTGATGAGAACTTAAGGCAGTATTGTATTCAGGAAGTTAGTCCTAGTAAATACCTTGGTTACGCTACTTGTTTTGTAGCAAGTAAGGATGCTTCAGCTTGCATGGCTAGTAATGGTATTGATGCTAGCAGTGTTGCTTCTTGTGTTGCTAGCACTGATGATGAGTTTGATATTACTAATTTATACAATGATAAGTCAACTTGGCTTAGTGGTTATTACCCGTTATTCCCAATTCACGCTGATTTAAATGATGCCTATGGTGTTCAGGGCAGTCCTACATTGGTTGTTAATGGTAAACAGGTTAGCTCGGCTAGCAGGAGTGCGCAGGGTTTCCTTGATGCTATTTGCGCTTCGTTTACTGCTAAACCTGGCGCTTGTGCTGTTGCCCTTTCAGGCAGTGCGGCTACTAGTACTGGCAGTTGTAATTAAAGAATTATAATTTATTTCTAAGTCTTTTATTTTAATCCTAAGTCGGCTATTAATGGCTGATATACTGGGGATCTTAATTTTCTCATACCAAATTTGTTTAGTTCTGTTAGGTCTGATTTGTAATTTTTTGTTTTTTGTTTGATTTTTAATTGAGCCACTAAGTCAGCTATTAATTCTATATATTCATTACTGTTAATATTTTTGTTAGTTGCAGTCATTGAATAGTTATCTAAGTATAGTTTCATTAATTTTATTTTATCAGGGTACGTATTTAATGTTCTATTTATATCGTCGATATTACTAAAAATGCTTCTTGTAACTTCAGGTATTTTTTTACTGCTTAGTTCTTCTATTAAGTCACCTATTGTTGTCCAGTTACATGTGGCTTGCATTGCGTGTGTTTCTTCATGATAGCATATATTTTCTCTTATTAAATCAATATTATTTTTGAATTGTGATTTTATAAATTCTCTTGAAGGGTTTTGTATTTTAATTAAAACAAAACTATCAGATTGTCTTTCAATAATCATATGTCCTAAATTTTTTGTTGATTCGAAGAAATAAGAATTTTTTAGAAATTCTTTTTCGTTGCCTACTATTTCTTCATTTTTTTCGTATTTTACGCTTACATCAAATGGTAGTTTTATCTTAATGCCTAAGTGTCTTAATGTCATCTCATCTCTAAAGATGCCTGATTCATCTGTGTGTGGTGTTTGTAGTTCTTTTAAGTAACTATTTAAGTAGTTCTTT
>Ga0208375_1001860_pt1 | contig 21668 bp, 19 predicted proteins | sample RifOxyD1_FD_184038 | JGI IMG/M metagenome (GOLD analysis project Ga0208375, IMG submission 184038) | Soil microbial communities from Rifle, Colorado - Rifle Oxygen_injection D1 (SPAdes) | ecosystem: Environmental > Terrestrial > Deep subsurface > Rock core/Sediment | place: Rifle, Colorado... | reverse complement strand
GACATCTCCAGACAGTACTCCTGCTTGTACAGCTGCGCCAATTGCAACCACTTCGTCGGGATTCACGGACTGATTGGGTTGTTTACCAAAAAAGTTCTTCACTACTTCCACAACCTTCGGCATTCTGGTCATTCCCCCAACAAGGACCACCTCATCAATATCTTTCACTGTTTTTTTCGCATCAGCCAAACATTTTTTAACAGGTTCAATGGATTTATCGATAAGATCTCCAACGAGCGATTCGAGTTTTGCGCGTGTTAGTTTAGTCACCAAATGCACTGGACCATCTTTCCCTTGAGTGATAAAGGGAAGGTTAATTTCTGCCTCCATAGAGCTTGATAATTCAATTTTCGCCTTTTCTGCCGCGTCCCTGATCCGTTGTAGTGCTTGTGGATCTTTTCTGAGGTCCACTCCATGTTCTTTTTTAAATTCGTCAGCAAGATAATCAAGAATCCGTTTATCAAAATCATCACCGCCTAAATGTGTGTCACCATTGGTAGCTTTGACTTCATACACTCCTTCTCCCAATTCAAGGATAGAAATATCAAATGTTCCTCCACCAAGATCATATACTGCGATGGTATGAGCGTTTTTCTTGTCCAGTCCATACGCAAGCGCTGCAGCTGTTGGCTCATTAAGTATCCGCATGACTTCAAGTCCTGCTATTTCTCCTGCCTGTTTCGTAGCTTGTCTTTGACTGTCATCAAAATACGCAGGCACGGTAATGACCGCTTGTTTGACGGATTCTCCAAGATATTTTTCAACATCAGTTTTGATTTTTGCTAAAATTTTTGCTGAAATTTCCTGTGGAGTGAATTCTTTCCCTTCGACAACAACGACCGCCATATCATTCTTCCCACCTTTAATTTCATAGGGAAGCAATTTCTTATCAAGGTCTACACTTTTATCACTGTTTTTTCTTCCCATGAGACGCTTGACGGAATAGACAGTTGATTTTGCATGGATCACCATCTGACGCTTGGCAACATCTCCAACAATATTTTTGATAGGATCAACTACGGAAGGAAACACATTCCGTCCTTCTGCTGAATAGATGACTTTCGGACTTCCGCCTTCCATGATGGCAACACAGGAATTCGTTGTACCTAAATCAATACCGATTATTTTAGACATACTTCCTCCTTTATATCTCCACCTACTTGTACTTTTGATGGTCTTAATAATTTGTTATGCATTTGATATCCTGCAGTTAAAATATTTACAACGTGATCTTTTTTTCCTTCAACAACTTCTATACATTCCATGATATGCGGGTCAAACGGAAGCCCTACCACTTCAATTTTTTCAACCCCATATTGTGTTAACACTATATAAAGCTCTTTTAGTGCAAGTGCCAATCCGTCGTTTTGCACGTGTTTCTGAGCTAATTCAAGCGTATCGACAACAGGCAATAATTTTGTCAAAAACTGTGCTGTTGCGTACATTCGGACTTCTTGTTTTTCCGCATCAGTTCTCTTCACAAGATTTTGATAATCTGCAAGTGCTCGCAGATATTTATTTTTCCATTCGTCTTCAGCCAAAGGCTGATCAGACTTTGTCTGAGTTTTCATAATTGTTACCAATTGCTCCCAAATTCACCAATGAGCCCCCCCATGTAGCGCACCATTGGGATAAGTTTTGGATAGTTTAGCCTTGACGGACCAACGATGCCAATTGCGCCTGTAACATGCGGAGTTTCGAATTTATGATAGACATATCCACATTGGGATAGTATACCGCGATCTCCCAAGTCTTCTCCAATGAGAATTTCAAATGGACCGCTTTCGCGAGCCAAGAGTTCCCACCAAAAATCAAACCGGTCAAGTGCCGCAAAAAGCGCATGTGTCAGTTCATAATCAAAAAATTCCGGCATATCGAGAATATTGGCAGCTCCTGCAAAATAGAGATCGCCATCTTTTGTCGCAGTAATTGCCAATGTTTTCGTGCTATCGGCAAGTGTTTTCGTCGCTTCTCGCAATAACTTATCCACTTCCTGCCGGTAATCCCAAATTTTTTCTTTCACAGACATCTCCTCGGCAACAGACATGTCTTTTTGCTTCATCAGATGTTCTACATAAAATTTGAGTGCTGCCGGTGTTGGTGCACGACCAGCCGATGTATGCAATTGCTTAAGTAGTTTCATGTCCGTTAGCCTCACCATTTCATTTCTGATCGTTGCCGGCGATACACCAAGATTGTATTTCTTGTCCAGTGTTTCAGAACCAACCCCTTCAGCAGTTGTGATAAATTCCTCAATAATAGCCTTGAGGATTGCAACTTGTCTTGGTGTCAGATCAAATGTTGTTTCCATATTAGCAGTAATATATAACGAGTGCTAATTCATGTCAAGACCCTATTGTAATTTTCTGTCTTGATACTCCATACTGATTATAGGATGAAAAAAATCATCTTTTTTATCATTCTTCTTATTATTCTTGCTGTTGTCCCTCTGACAGTATATATGGTCGGACAACAACAGGAACTTCGAAGTAAAGCTGCTCCGGCAACAGTTCTCACATTAAACCCAAACACGATGACGAAAAACAAAGGTGATATTTTTTCGTTCGATGTACAAATTGATACGGCAGCGAATAATGTTGCAGTGGCAGAACTTCACGTTATCTATGACGCAACAAAATTAGAGGCTCTCAGTATCACCAACGGACCTCTTGCGCCCAAAATAGCTGCTTCGGGAGTTGTTGGGGGTGGTACTGCATCCATTACCGTACGGGCTGAAAACACAACAAAACCCATTAAAGGAACTGGTACGATTGCAGTAATTCGATTTCGCGCAATTGAGAGAACGGAGACTCTATCGCAAGTAAAATTTGACACCACCACATTTGTTTCAGGTTTGGGAGAAAGTAATCCAAATGTTCTTACGAGTAGTATCCCTGCTTCTGTTACAATTTCTGCAGGTCAAAGCTCACAAACAGTTCCAACAAGTATTCCAACAGTAGCTCCAACACCTCGGCCAACGACCGATCAGCCTTTGGCTGAAACACCTACTCCAACACCCCAAGCAAGTCCATCTGCAATTCAGGTTACTATTCAAAAAGATGAATCTGGTGTTTCTCCGAATGCTCCTCTTATTCAGGGAGTTGCTCCTCCCGGATCAACAGTCACTATTGTTATTCATTCTGATCCGATCACTGTTGTTGTGACCACCGACGCAAATGGAAATTATCAATATACACCAACCCAACCACTTACAGACGGAACGCATACGATTATTGTCACATCTCAAAATCAAGATGGAACAGCAAATACTGCCTCATCTGAATTTACCGTATCTGCTTCGACAAGCGGAGAGTTAATAGAAGAACCAATGCCAACTTCCGGCACATATACATATACTATTGTTCTTATTGGAATTTCTGTACTATTGTTCATAGGAGGAATACTTGCTCTATGACCATGTTTATCCAACAAAAAGCTCCCCCATCAATGAAAAAAATAGTTGTCATTATTGCGCTTGTTATTTTTGCTCCTCTCCTTGTTGCTGGAATTGCAGGTATCATGGCTCTTGCAACGAGAGCATCCGGAACAAAGGCAAATATTGTCGTTGACGCAAGTATTCCCATGGAATCCATTTCAACTGATTTTTACCACGCATTTAGCCAAGGAGGAGAAGAAGCAAATGATATGATCGCACCGATAAATGCAGAAACAAAGGCATTGACACCTAAAATTATCCGCATTGATCATATCTATGACCACTTTGATGTCGTATCCGGCTCAAGCGGGAATCTTTCCTATAACTTTGACAAATTAGACCAAATTGTCAATACGATTATATCGACAGGCGCTAAACCATTACTCGCTCTTTCCTTTATGCCATCAGTTATTGCAAAAGACGGTTCGATTATTAATATTCCCAATAATTGGGATGATTGGGCAGCTGTCGTTAAACGGACCGTTGAACACTATAGCGGAAAAGGAGAAAAGAATATCAATGGCGTTTATTACGAAGTATGGAATGAACCTGATCTTGATCAATTTGGATCATGGAAAATGGGAGGAGAAAAAAGTTATATTACGCTCTATCGGTATGCTGCACAAGGAGCTGCGGCTGCTTCAAATGTAAACACATTTTATATCGGCGGACCATCAACAACAGGACTCTATAAAAATTGGATTATTGGACTTGCTAAGTCTGGTGCCCGGATTGATTTCTTTTCCTGGCATACGTATTTAGGAGATCCAAAACGGTATATGAAAGACCAACATAATCTTGTCGATTGGCTCATGCCATATCCAAATCTCAGTCTTAAGCCCACGCTTATTACTGAATTTGGTTTCACCGGAGCAAAAAACAAAATGTATGGCACTACTTTTGGCGCGGCCCATACAGCAGCAGTTATCAGGCAGCTTATATCAGGGGGTCCGACGTACTTATTTTCTTTTGAACTCATCGACGGACCAAATCAGGAAGACGGATCCGGATGGGGGTTATTTACCCATACGACAAACGGGAAAAAAGCAAAGCCACGCTATCTTGTCTACTCTTTTATGGACTCAATGAAAGGACAAGGGTTGCAAGTTACCGGAGAGGGATCCTGGGTAACCAGCTTTGCTACAAAACGAGATGGAATTATTCGAATATTTTTGGTTAATTTCGATGCAAATGGATCTCATAGCGAAAATGTTCCTGTCACAATAACTGGACTAACCAATGGCTCGTATGAATATAAAGAGCGATTCTTGTTTGGACGATCCATTCAATCGGATGAATCAGTCACAACTGGAACGCTCACAAAGGAAGTGTTCATGTCGGTACAGAGTATGGCCATCTTGGAACTGACAAAAAAATAACTCAATCGACTTCGCTTGCGGATTCCAAAATAATTTGTTTCGGTTTTCTTATTTGAGAAATCATACTAATAAATGTTTTTACTTCCCGTACATCAAGTACCCATACAAGAAATATATAAACAGCAAGTCCAATTGCACTTGCAACGCCTGTTAACAGCAAAAGTCCAAACGTTCGTGTTGTATCAAAAACAAGTTGATCAAATAATTTAAGAGGGATATACAATGCAATTCCAGTGAGAAGTGAAGCAAAGATAATTTTAAAAGGTGTATAAAACATGTGCGCCATAGTACCGACACCTATTCGTTTTCCAAGATAAACAACGAGAAGCGACACATTAATGATGCTCGCAATAGAGGTTGATAATCCTAAAGACCATACGGGAAATTTATAAAGTTGTACAAAAATAACACTGCAAATTGTATTGATTAATATAGTAATAACCCCAATAATAACTGGGGTTTTTGTGTCATAGAGTGCATAAAATCCACGGGTCAGAAGTTGTGATACTGCTTGAGCTGAAAGAGAAATGGCAAACATGGATAATGTCATTCCTGTTAACACTGTTGCCTGCCAATCAAATCGAGATGCACCAAACACAAGACGAACAATAGGAATACGAAGTATCATAAACAAAACTGACACTGGCATAATAAAAAAGACAATTTGATTGAGTGCAGAATACAATGTTTTGGTAAATTTTTCTTTATCTTCATTTGCACTTGCTTGAGCAAGTAATGGAAAAGCGGCTTGTGCAACTGTTGCCCCGAAAAGACCAATGGGGAGTTGTTGCAAATGCTGCGCGAAATTAAACACAGTAACCATACGGGCTCCGAGAAGGGTTGATAGTATAAGATCAACTGTCGTGTCTACTTGTGATATGGCAAGACCAATCGTTCTTGGCACCATGAGTTTCCCGATTTCCCGTACGCCTTGATTATGCGTATCCAGGACGATTCGACTACGATATCCGAGTTGAATAAGAGACGGAATTTGAATACACATAAAAAGAACAGCTCCAATACCAACTCCGACAACTGGTGCCCACAATCCAATGGAAGAAGAAAAAATAATGATCGATATGATAATTCCGACATTGTAAATAACTGGTGCTATCGCAGGAACAGTAAATAAACTATGTGATTGTAATATGCCGGTAAAAAAATTCCCGATAAGGAGTGGAAATACCTGGGCGAGTACCATAAATCTGGTAAATCCGATCATTTGTGCTACTTGGGAGTCTGAAAAACCGGGAGCGATGAAGTGGGATACTTCTTTTGTCCAGATAAGGAGGGGAACAGCAATACATGCAAGAAGAATGCAAGAAATAGTAATAATGGTATTAGATATTCTCCATGCTTCTTCTTGTTTTCCAAGGGTTAAATATTTTGTGTACACAGGAATGAATGCTGAGGTTAAGGCTCCCATCACAAGAAGCTCGAAAAGAAGATTGGGAAGTCGAAATGCCGCTAAATAGACACCAAGTTCATCGGGAGAAAATCGTGCAGCGAGCATTCTGTCCCGCAAAAGTCCGAGTACGCGGGACGCAAACACCATAATGATAAGAACAGTTGCTGCCGATCGCACCGAAGCTTGTTTATTCCAAAGAAATGACCATACACGTTTCATGACGATCCTATTATAGCGCACTCTCACCTTGACCAGCTATACCCTAATCAGGTATACTTTCCCGTATGCCAGTAACAGCACAAGCAGAAAAAAAATTACGACGGGACAAAAAACAATATATCGTCAACGCAGCACATCGGGCGCATCTTCGTGATGGAGTAAAATTGATGAGAAAAACTCCGACAAAAAAACAATTACAAACAGTGTTTACGCTTCTTGATAAAGCAGTCAAACTTCATGTCATCCATAAAAACAAGGCGTCTCGGCTCAAATCACGCCTCTCGAAACTTCTACTAAAAAAATAGTTTACCTCTATGTTATTATTGAGGTATGCCTGCCGCGCCAAAAATATCAATCAATCTCCTTGGTCTTGAACAACAAGAACATTCTCCAATTGGTCGCTTCATTGGCTGGGCTACTACCTACGGAAGATATATCATGGTAACCACTGAAATGATTGTTCTTGTCGCATTCCTTTCCCGATTTAGTTTGGACCGTCAATTAACTGATCTAAAAGATGAAATTATGCAAAAACAAGATATCATTGCCGCCAATCAAGATTTAGAAACTCAATTCCGTCAAATACAGGATTCTCTCAATAAGACGAAAGCGCTTCTGGTAAAACAGGCAATCCCCACAAACGCCATAAATACATTGCATATGCTGCTTCCCTCGGGGACATATTTTCAAACGCTCGCAATTAATGATAACAAAATCACTTCACAGGTTGTGTCTCTTACGGTTCAAAGTTTTTCTCAATTTTTGATCAACTTAAACTCGACAAAACAATTGTCTCATGTTGAGATCGGTACTGTTGATAAACAAACAGTTGCAGGCATCCAGTACACGCTCACAGCACAACTGGCACAGGCGATTAAATAATAATAGTATGGATAAATTTTCTTTACCACAAGAATATCGAAAATATTACCGGTCACTTGAGCCGATACTCAATAAACCAAAAACCAAACAGTACTCCACGGTTATTTTTTTCTTTTTAACTGTTGCGCTCTTTGGGTGGTTTGCAATTAAACCGACAATCCAAACCATTCTCTATTTACAGAGAGAAATTGTAGATAAAAAAGAGGTCAATACGAAAATGGATGAAAAAATCAATGCTCTTATAGTGGCGCAGGCAATACTTGAAAATATTCAACCTCAATTAGATGTCATTTCTTATACCATACCAAGTAATCCTCAAGCGGTTGATATCGCAAGGCAGTTGAAAAATTTAGCCGAAAACACACAAGCATCACTGAGTGCAATACAGATAGCTTCTGTTCCTATACTTGTCGCTACTCCAAGCTCTACTCTTCCGTCTTCTATTGTGAAACACACAGCAATACCCATAACACTTTCTATTGATGGATCGTACAATGTGCTTGCATCTTTTATGAATGGGCTGTTAGCAATGCAGCGCATTGTTATGATTGATTCAGTTTCCTTTTCTCCAAGTAAAAGCGGGTTGCCACAAGCAAAAACAAATGATATTAGGTTACAATTAAAATTAACTGGGTATTACAAAAATTAAAAATATATATGAAACAAGAATCTGATCGGGACCTCTATCTGATTACCATATTTACCTTTATTACGGTGTTATTGTGGATCTATTTTGAACTTATACGGACAACAAAAACATCCACAAACACAGCTGTCGTAAATCAACTCATCGCACCATTAACACCGAAGCTTGATACTGATACACTGGATATACTGACAAATAAGAAACGCTACTAACTGTATGCAAAAAACGAAACGAATACCAACACTCCTTGCTATCTTACTGCTTCTTGTAATAATCGGTTTTATTGGATTTTTATTTGAAGGCATGACGAGACAGGAAGCAAAAGCAACTCTTTCTATTGAACCAAAGAGCGTCATGATAACAAATCTCACTGATACATCATTTACATTCACCTGGCAGACTGATGAACTTGCAACAGGAACACTGCTTGTCACGTCTTCCAATGGAAAAAAATATTCCAGTTTTGACCAGCGGGATATCACGGGGAAAATGGGAAAATATCTTACCCATTCAGTAACCGTAAGAACGCTTGCTCCGTCAACAACACATGATGTAACTATTCTTTCAAATGGAAAGAAATATCCGATAGATAAAAAGAGCTTTTCAGTTACGACACTTCCAACCTTAACCAGTGATACTCCACTTCTTGATCCTGCGTTTGGATCAATTAAAACTGCAACTAATGCGCCCGCTGAGGGGGCGCTTGTGTATATCAGTCTTGAAGGAAGTCAAACGCTCTCAACACTTGTTGGAACTTCCGGATCATGGATTATTCCCCTTTCACTTCTTCGCACTCAGGATGGCGCAGCATATATCACTTTACAGGGGCGCATCAATGAGACGCTTGTTGTTCAACTTGGGACAAGTGAATCTCGTGTTACCACTGACACACTCAATGATGCTCCTGTTCCTGACATTGTTTTAGGAGAAACGTATGATTTCCGTGGGAAGGATGCAAAAAAAACAACACCTGCAACACTTGCACAAAAACCTGGTCAATCTGTTTTAGGGGTTTCGACTGATAAAGCAATAAATGGTGTTGCACTCACCGCTCCGGTTCAAGGAGCAACACTCAGCTCAACAAAACCGCTTATTACTGGTATTGGAATCTCTGGAAAAACAGTGACTATTACGATCGGAATTACAGAGCCAACGATTGGATCAACAGTTGTCGGGAAAGATGGTGTATGGAAATATACTCCGAAACAAACTCTTGCTCCCGGAAAACAAAGTATTACGATAACAACGGTTGACGCGAAAAATAAAGCCGTCGCAATAACACATACATTCACTATTCTCAAAAGCGGATCACAAGTTTTGGGAGACGCGACGCCATCAGGAACTCTAGAAGAAACACCAACGCCAATTCCAACTCTCGAATCTACAGAATCTGCAACACCAACAGAAGAATTAACAGGTGAAGAAATACCGACTAGCGGGTCATTCTTACCGACAGCAATTCTGATAGCACTCGGATGTTCATTATTTCTCGGCGGAGGAGCAGTGCTATTCATCAAATAAAATGATATGAAGAAAAAAAGCCTATTAATAGGCATGCTTCTGTTCTTTATCCTCACCCTTCCCGTTGCAGTGTACTACGGAATGCAACAATACCAACAGATTACAGAACAAAGAGGAAGAGCTGCGGAACAGACAGGCCCGTATCCGCCTTGGAGCGCTTGTGGTAATATTGGCGATACAAGCACCTCTCCGAAAGGCAACTGTTTAGAATGTAAAACAAATACCAGCGGAGGTCCAAATCCTGCATGGGCGCCTTGTGGAGGAGCATCTAATTGCCCCTGGACGCCATCTGCAGAAACAAATAATATGTGTTGCCCAACAGGTACTGATGCTTGTTCCACTCTTGGTGATAAGATGTGTGTTCCGGATCCATTTATCTCGATTTGTTCTATATGGGATACTGGTTGTCCTGCTGGGCATCAAAATTATTGGAAGCATCTGGAGACCGTCACAAGCTGTGACAATCTAACCCCAACGCCGACGGATGTATCTAATCAAAATCCAACGGATACACCTCTTCCAACAGCAACAAATACACCGATACCAACAGAAACCAATACCCCTGTTCCAACCAACACTCCAACTATCACTCCTACAAGCGCTCCTGGAACCTGCGATGCATCATGTGACTCAGATAGTAATTGTGAATCGGGATTGTCATGTCAAACGGTCACAGGAATCAAACGCTGTAGGAAATCTGCATGTCCAAATGAATCATCTTGCTCTTGTCCAGCCGCAACACCAACAGAACGCATTGTTTATGTGCAACAACCAATAGGCGAACGCGTCATTGTCCAAACACCTATCGCAACCGCGACGCAACGGCCAACACCAAAAGTGCCAGTATCGGGAATATTTGATGTAAAAGCAATCGTTATCGCTGTTGGAAGCGTACTATTGCTCACATTAGGCTTGATATTATAATTTTCAATTTACTACATGACAGATAAACCTACCAATCCAGAAACAATTATTATTCCTCCCCGCCCAAAGGACGCTCAGCCCTTAGTCAAAAAACATTCAAAGAAAAAAGGCGGAAAAGGAATGTTGATTAGTATACTCTTATTTTTTATTCTTACCCTTCCTGTTGCGATCTACTATGGATCCCAAAAATATACACAAATTACAGAACAAAGAGGAAGAGCAAGTGGTGAACAATGCAGACAAATTAACACTGTGACCGGCCGATGTGTTGAAATTACATGTACTGCAACAACAAATGAAGCCGTGTGTAGAAATACAAAAAGCAACGGTGTTTCTGGGGAATCTTGTTGTGCTTGGAATTTACAAGTAGGCTCGTACGTACCACCTGTTACAGGTGGATCAGATTCTATACATTGTCCTAGTGGACAAGAAGTACTAAATGGAGACTTTGTTGGAAGATTAGGAGGTTGTGGTGCAGTAAATTGTCAGATGAACCAATCAATGAGAGCTACGTGTATTTATAGAAATCAGTGTGCTTACCCTGATGATTTGGCTACATGTTCCAATGGCACATTAACAGAATATAATTCATGTGCATTTGACTATGGATGTGAAATACAACCAACTAATACTCCAAATCCAACCGCAACGACAGCACCTTTGGCAACCAACACGCCTACGATTCAACCAACCGCAACGACAGCACCTTTGGCAACCAACACGCCTACGATTCAACCAACCGCAACGACAGCACCAGTAATTGTAAATACCAACGCTCCCGGAGTCTGTGATGCGTCATGCGACACAGACAGCAATTGTGAATCAGGATTATCGTGCCAAACGGTCACCGGCATCAAACGCTGCAGAAAATCTGCATGTCCAGATAGATCAAATTGTGAATGTCCGATTGCTGAAGCAACAACTACTCTAACTCCATATAATCCACCGATTGAAGGAGCGGGTGGAATGGGAGGAGGAGAAATTACCTATATACCACAACCAACAGAACGGGTTATTGCGGAAGAAATTCCAGTTACTGGAAGCATTGATATAAAAGCAATAATAATTACGATTGGAAGTATTCTTTTATTAGCATTGGGCTTGATATTATAATTCTTATGCTTTAGTCTGAATATATGGCAGATTTACAAAATAATCCGCAACAGATCGTTGATGACGCATCAAAAAAATTAGAGGCGGATCCATTACCACCTGCGGAACCGGAAACAATTGTTATTGCTCCTCATCCAAAGGACGATCAGCCTTTGGCTGAAAAACCAGGCAAACCACCGAAAAAAAAGGGCAATAAGGGTATGTTGATTGGAATGCTCTTGTTTTTCATCCTCACGCTTCCTGTTGCTATTTACTATGGATCTCAAAAATATACACAAATTACTGAACAAAGAGGAAGAGCAAGTGGTGAACCGTGTACACAAAAATCTACAACTGGAAAATGTGGCGATTTCTCCTGTTATACACAAACAAGTGCGTCAACATGTGATACGGAATGCTGTAATTGGACAGGAGGAAGTAGTGGTGGAGGAAGTAGTGGTGGAAATAACGGTTGTCCTAATGACTCAAAGTTATTAAATGAATGTTTTGGGGGAGCAGCTGGTAACCCTGGTGGATGCGGTGGATTTGGATGTGGAGCAAACGAACAACGGAACATGCAATGCTGCTATACAAACGGATGTCCGACAGATGAAGAAGCGTATATCTGCAAAGGACCCGGAGCGAAATGGGAAACTCGAGGAGATTGCTTTTTTGATCCAAGTTGCGGATCACCTGCAGCAACCAATACACCAGCTCCAACAAATACCACAGCTCCAATAGCAACAAATACACCCGTTCCAACTGCAACGAACGCGCCCACAGCAACAGAGATACCACAAGCAACTGCGACACCGACTGAACGTGTTATCTACGTGCAACAACCAGCAGAGCGTGTTGTCTATGTACAACAACCAACAAGTACGCGCGTCATTGCTCAAGCACCTATTGCAACCGCAACGCAACGGCCAACACCAAAAGTACCAGTATCGGGAACATTTGATGTCAAAGCAATCGTTATCACTGTCGGAAGCGTTCTTCTTCTTGCATTAGGGTTGATCTTATAAACGCGTGTATTGTTTCATAATCTTTTTCCGGAACTAAAACATATCTTCCATACATCCACGAAGGCGGGGTAATAAGAAGAGGTTCTATAGAAATTTTAGTAATTGCTTGCAACTGAACACTCATGAGATATTTTCCCATTGTTAACTGTTCTCCGATCGTCATATCAGTATCCGTCGCTACATCTGCTATTTGTAAAAGCTTGAGCGACGTATTTGGATGAAGCCATGGTTTTGATTTCATTATTTTATCTTTTAACGCGACGATGATATCTTGCTGACGTACCCCACGTGCAAAATCCGTCCCCTCATCCCCTTCTGCATGACGGCTCCGTACATATTTCAGCGCAATACTTCCATTTACATGTTGAGGTCCCGCTTGAAATTGTACTGTTTCATATCGACATGAAAATGTTGCATCTCCTCCACATTCGTCATTCTCTTTCCCAGTTATTGGATATTGAGGGTCAATAAATGCTTTTAAAACAACAATATCTACTCCGCCGACCATATCAATAAGATTCTCAAATCGAGAAAAATCAATAACAACGACATAATGGATAACGAGTCCCGTCACATCTTCAACAATAGCCTTCGCAAGAATTTTTCCTCCTCCTTTTCTTTTTTCTTCTCCATAATGGTATGCACTATTAATCTTGTCTTTTAATGTTTCTGACCAAATATCACGGGGAAGGGAAAGAAGAGAAACAGAAGGACTATCTTTTGACACAGAGACAACAATCATCGTATCTGTCAAATCCGACCCCTCATGCGTTTCTCCTGATATACCAAGAAGAAGTACATTTATTCTACCATCTGTTGATTTCAAAGAATCCGCTCCGTCAAAAATAAGTTGAGTGAGTATGCGGAGGGTTATCCCTGTTTGGATTGAAACTCCTTGTACATATCGGTACGCTTTGATACTGAAAAAAATGCCTACAAAAAAAAGAATAACAATAATAACAAGCTGAAACTGGGAATATTTTTGCTTGTTCATATGATAAGATTATACTCTATGACAAGTAAACTCCTCAATGAATTGAACCCTGATCAACAAAAGGCCATCATTGCTATTGACGGACCGGTCCTTATATTAGCTGGCGCCGGCAGCGGGAAAACCCGGGTGCTTACGTATAAAGTCGCGTATCTTATTTTTGAAAAACATATTGATCCAACGAATATTCTAATGGTCACATTCACTAATAAAGCAGCTGGTGAAATGAAGGAACGAATCAAAAAACTCGTTCCTGGTGATATGCCGCTTATGGGCACGTTTCACTCAATCTGCGCAAAAATTTTGAGGAGTGATGGGAGACATATCAACATTCCTATAAATTTTACGATTTATGACGAGCAAGATCAGCTCGATGTCATTAAAGACATCATGAAGGAAGCAGATATTTCTACAAAAGACTTCAAACCGCACGCACTCCTTACAACAATCTCAGAAGCGAAAAACGAATTGATTGGTCCCCTTGAATATCCTCAACTGGCCCGCGGGCATTTCCAAGAAACCGTTGCCCGCGTCTATCTTCTCTACCAAAAAAAACTTATTGAAAGCAGTGCACTTGATTTTGATGATCTCCTTTCAAAAACCGTTGAATTATTTACCAAACATCCTGATATCCTTGGGAAATATCAGGAACAATTTCAATACATTCTTGTTGATGAATATCAGGACACTAATCACGCGCAATATGTTCTTACCACAATGTTATCTAAACGTCATAGAAATATCACGGTTGTTGGCGATGCATCGCAAAGTATCTATCGGTTTCGGGGGGCAGACTTTCGGAATATCACGAATTTTAAACGTGATTTTGCAAACGTGAAGGAATTTCACTTAGAACAAAATTACCGGTCTTCACAAACCATTTTGGACGCAGCAACCGGCGTTATTTCCAAAAATACTTCGCATCCAATACTCACATTGTGGACTGATAAAATAGGCGGTGACAGAATCGTTCTTTATGAGGCAAGAACAGAACACGATGAAGCTTCTTTTATTATTACAACCATTTTACAAGCAAATCGTCCATATACAGACCACGCAATTCTCTATAGAACGAATGCACAGTCCCGTGTTCTTGAAGAAGCGTTTTTGCGCGCTGGGATTCCGTATATTCTTGTCGGAGGAACCCGGTTTTATGACCGGAAAGAAATCAAGGATGTACTTGCATATCTTAAAGTATTAGCAAACCCAAAAGATATGGTTTCATACCGGCGTATTGAAAAACTTGGAGTAGGAAGATTAAAAAAATTCCTAACATTTGCTGATACGGTAAAAACAGACAATAAATTGATATCTTTCAGTACACTTGAGCTTATGGATGCAATATTAGATAAAACGCAATATCTGGAACTGTATGATGCTAATATAGAAGAAGAAGCAACCCGGCTTGAGAACATTAAAGAACTCCGGTCTGTTGCTACTGAATTTCCGGTGTTATCAGAATTTTTAGAAACAGTCAGTCTTCTTGAGGAAAAATATACTAAGAAGACACAAGATAATAGTAACCGAAATGCTGTCACTATGATGACACTGCATGCAGCAAAAGGGTTGGAATTTCCTATTGTCTACATCGTTGGTATGGAAGAGGGGTTATTCCCCCACGCACGGGCCCTTATGGACAGAGAAGAACTCGAGGAGGAACGAAGACTTTGCTATGTAGGAGTCACACGGGCAAAAGAACGGTTGTACTTGACCTATGCAAATAGGCGACTGTTTTTCGGAACACGGACGCAAAATATGGTCTCACGATTTATTTCTGACATTCCGGAGGACATTCTAGAAAAACATGTTTCTATCGATGCAACTGGTGGATTTAACGAAGATGAAATGCTTCTTTAACGAGGCAAATACTTCATAATAATTAACAAACATGTTCCAATGACAACAAGGAGCGATAGTATGATTTCTAATTGTAGGAAAAACCTGCATGGACCCTTCACGCATTTGAAAGAAATAATATCGGGAAAAATTCGTGTATCAAGAAAAGGAAACCAAAAAGAAGTATGTTTTTTCATACTAGTTGTATAATATCACTATGACTCATCCACTTCAAACTGCAGCATGGACGAACTTTCGAAAAGCAATGGGAGTTGATGTTGCAGAGTTTCATCACTGGTTTATTTCCTTTCACCGCATCCCTCATACCTCATTCACGATTGGATATTTTCCTAAAGGTCCACTCCCCACACAAACAATGGTGGATGAGTTAAAAAAACTGGGAAAAGAAAAAAAAGCGGTATTTATTCAACTAGAACCAAACACCATAAAGCATTTTAATCTACTGCCCCCTTCCCATCATCCGCTATTTACTAAATATACATTTATCATCGACCTTACGAAATCTGAAGAAGAACTGCTCAAGGCAATGCATCCAAAAACCAGGTATAACATCCGCGTTGCCCAAAAACATAATGTAAAAATCCAAGAAGACAACAATGATACCGCATTTGAAACGTATATAAAGCTTTCCAAAGAAACAACAAATAGGCAAGGATTTTATGCGCATAATGAAACATACACACGAACCATGTGGGAAATTATGCATAAAGCCGGAATTGCTACGCTTTGGACAGCTACTTATGAAGGTAATGTACTTGCTGCATGGATTATTTTTGTCCATGACGGCGTTATGTATTATCCCTATGGAGCATCTTCACGGGAACACCGGGAAGTGATGGCGCCGAATCTTCTCCTCTGGGAATTAATTAAATGGGGAAGACAACAAAAACTAAACACGTTTGATCTCTGGGGAGCAATTGGTCCTGATCCAAATCCAAAAGATCCGTGGTATGGATTCCACAGATTTAAAGCAGGATTTTCGCCTCAACTTGTTGAATTTGTCGGATCGTATGATCTTATTATTCAACCAATTCTTTATAAACTCTATTGTTTTGCTGATACAGTGAGGTGGAGCATATTAAAACTTCTCAAATAAATGGAATTACAACAATCCCTTCTTTATCAAGCGTATATTAAAGCATTGCACTGGAATGTCGTAGATATTGACGGAGCTGCTATTTTTTATCGCAAAATTCCACTCATCGGAACACTCGCAAAATTACAACGCCCTGAAAAACTTCCCTATCTCCCAAAATTAATTATGAAATTGAAAGAACTTCGTGTGACTCAACTGAGTGTTGAACCAAAGGAAAATATTTCTCAAGAAGCCTTTGACAAATATCTATTCACGCTTACGAAATTTTTTCACATTATGACTGCTCCTTTTATTCCAACAAAAACAATTGTTATCGACATAACTTCATCAATAAAAGAAATATTTGCAAAATTTACCTCAGCGAAACGTCGTGCAGTTCGAAAGGCAGAAAAAAATAATATTATCATTGTCGAATCTCATGATATCAATGATCTTATATCCATTAAATCTAAAGGCGCTGGTATGTTTGGAGGAATTACGACTCATGGAATTGACCGGCTCTGGAAATTATTTTATCCAAAACACGCAACGATTCTTCTTGCCAAAACCGATACAAATCGCGTTGTTGCTGGTATATTACTATTATTTTGGAACAACACCGCATTTTACTGGATTGCAGGAGCGACGCACGAAGGAAAAAAATTATTTGCTCCTACCCTTCTTGTGTGGCATGCACTGAAAGTGGGGAAAAAGCGAAAATGTGCGCTGTTTGATTTTATCGGCGTATGGGACGAGCGGAAACCAAAACAATCACCCGAATGGAAAGGATTTACAAAATTTAAAGAGGGCTTCGGAGGAAAATCAATTTATTATCCTATTTCCATGCTTCGCACAGAAGCCTGAATTCACAGAATGCACAATACATCCCGGGAGTCGGTTGAAATTCACTTATTCCGATTGCTTGTGCTGTTTCTAAAATTTCTTCTTTTACCGTTTCTAACTGTTCTTTTGAACGTGTTCCGCTCATGCGCTCTTGTCCTTCAAAAAAATAGAATGAAACAATGATGTTTTCCGGTTTCTCTCCGAACACTCCCTTGTCAGTCGCGGCAAGTGCATAAAGAGATAATTGGAAATCTTCCGATGCATCACGCTTTTTGGGAGCAGCACCTGTTTTGTAATCAATGATCTCCAGTTTTCCATCAGGCTTTCTATCAACTCGGTCAATTCTTCCACCAAGGGTAATATCTTTTGAGATTTTGATTTTAAATCCTTGTTCAACTGCTATTGTTTTGGTTTTAGGATCATATCCTTTCTCAAAATATTCCATGAGTAATCCCTCTCCATGTTTTTTCATATCATTCTCATATGCCTTACTCATAAATCCGTTTGATTTCCACTTGTTTTCATAGATTAAAAGAAGCATTTCTTTTGTCGGATGCTCACCCTTCATTACTTGCTGATAAAATTCCTGCATAGATTTATGCATAATGTCCCCAAACCCGAGAACTGCCGATGTAGGAACAGGAATCTTGATAACATACCTATATTTATACTGCAGTGGACACCTGCGAAATGATTCTATGTGAGTGTACCAAAGATATGATACAGGTTGAACTATTATTGGCATTTCTGATTTTTTTTGTTGCTCCCAATCGATTAAAAATAACTGTTTTTCTTTTGTTTGTTTTATTGACTCAAAAATTTGTTCTCCAACGCTTTCTTCTATAAACAGTGATGGTTTTTTTTCTCTTTTCCCATCTCCGTAAAATTTTGCCCCGGTAATGTACAGCACATCCCGTGCCCGTGTCATTCCGACATAGAAAAGTCTCCGTTCTTCTTCGAGGTGATAGTCTCCCGCCGGAAGTATTTCCTTGACAAGCGCATCAGGAATAGGAATTTGCTCATGACGTTCATTAGTTGGAAACCGAGCACTCACTAAATTAACTAAGAACACTACTGGAAATTCCAATCCTTTTGCCGAATGAATGGTTAATATATTTACTGCGTCCACTTCTCCCCAATCGCTATTTGCAGCAAGTGGCGATTCTCCGAGATCCATTGATAAATCAAGCCAATCAACGACACGAAACACGCTTGCATCATCGTGATTGCCTTCGTACGCTTTTAACTTGTCGAAAAAAGCCGCAATATTTTCAGCCTTATGCTGATCTTTTACAGTATCAATGGTAGTAAATTGTTTTAATAGTCCGGATTCTTGCAAGAAAAAATAGGCAATTTGTCCTGCTGTTTCTTTTTTTATAAGTCCTAGGTGTTTATGAATCATCGCAACCACTGGTTTCACTGTAATTATTTTATTTTGCAACTCTTCGGAAGCAGAAAAGAGAGAAACTCCGTGTTGTTTTGCATAGGAGACAATTTCAGCGACATCACGGGGAGATATCTTAAATGTGTCCATGGTAAGCACCCGGTACATAGCTACACTGTCGTGAATGTCATAGAGAACCTTGAGATATGCAATGATGTCTTTTACTTCTGGTTGTTTAAAAAGTTGTCCGGGACCCAAGAATTGATATGGAATACCGGCTCGGGATAGTGCCCGGACAAATGGTTCTGCATGCGCGTTTGCCCTCACTAAAATCGCAAAATCTTTATATGAATATTTCTGCTTTATACTTGATACTTGATACTTGATACTTGATACGACTTTCTCCGCTTCATCCTCAACCCGCTCTGTGTATAGAACTTCAATTTTTTCTCCGTTTATCCTTCGAACACATTCAAGACGCTTGTTTATTTTTTCAACGACTTCTAACCGATCCGGGTTATTATGTTGAATGAGGTCGTAGGAACGATTAAGAATTTCCTGCGTTGAACGATAATTTTTGGTAAGCACCACTATCTTCGTTTTTTTGAATCTTTTCGTGAATTGCATGATATTAGACAACGAACTTCCCCGAAATTTATAGACACTTTGATCATCGTCAGCCACAATAGTAAGGTTTTGTTTCTTTCCTGCAAGCAATACTGTTAATTCATTTTGTGCAATATTGGTATCCTGAAATTCATCAATGAGAATATATTTAAACTGTTTCTGGTATCCCTCAAGAATTTTCTTACGTGAGCGGAATAATTTGAGGGTATTAGCGATAAGATCAGAGTAGTCAACGACGCTCTCTTTTATTTTTAATTCTTCGTATTTCCTATATGCACCAGCAAGTTCTTTATACGAATCATCTGTTTGTTTATTTGCCCAATCTTTATATTGTTCTGGGCTTATATCTTCGTCTTTCAGCCTATTGAAATGTTGCAGCATTCCGGAAATAAATTTTGTCGGATTTCCTAATGGTCGGAAATAGGAAAGAGAAAAATCAAATAAATGATCTTTGAAAAATTGAATGGTCTCTGCTTCTCCCATGAGTTTATAATTTGGATCAAGACCGATTGATAAACTTTCATTTCTCAAAATCCGGTCGCAAAACGCATGAAACGTTGAAATCCACATTTGTGTGGTGCCATAGGGCATTGCTAAATCAATGCGCTCTTCCATTTCCCGGGACGCTTTTTCCGTAAACGTGAGGGCAAGAATCTCCTGAGGATTGGCTTTTTTAGACAAAATCAAATACTTAATCCGCTCTGTGATGACTGTAGTTTTTCCGGTACCGGCGCCTGCGATAATCAGAAGCGGCCCATTCCCAAACCGCACGGCTTTTGTCTGCTCTTTATTCAAAATTCTATCTGAGGAAGGTGTATTACTCACAATGGTGTGATTATAACACTAGCGAAGATCTTCTTTAATCAAAAGAGTATTGAATTGTTGAAAACTGATTGTTTAACAAAACTACTTCTTTCTTCACATTTTCACCCTTCATGGCTCTATCTATCAGTTGAGCGATCACTGTCATTTCTTTTTCTTTCATTCCACGTCTGGTTATTTCTGCTGTTCCTATCCGTATAAACCATCGTTCTCCGTATAAGTTATGTTCAAAATTAGTTGATATTTGATTATCAAGAAGACTTTTGTACATCACCATATGATCACCTTTATTATCAATAAATACATGTGCTTGATGATTTTCTGAATACTTGCCAGTGTTTGCTTTTCGTGCTTCATACCCTAAATCTACAAAAGATTTTGCTATGGAGTTTGAATTTACGATAATTTGCTTCGCATACTCTTGTCCAAATTCTTTCATTTCTAATATCGTTGTTGAGAGTGCGATGAGATGAGTAATATGGGGGGTAGAATATAAGCACGCATCAATGATCTTATTGGCTTTATCAGCTAATTCTTTATCCCGAAATGCAATCATCCCCTTATGAGGACCTGGTAATGTTTTATGAGTATTCGCACAGACAACATTTGCCCCTTCTTTTAACGGCGCTTGAAATTGTTGCCCCATGATAAGTCCCATCGTATGACTTGCATCATAAATAATAATTGCATCTTCTCCAAGCGCCTTACGAATTTCCCGTAAATTATGAGGGTTTAAATAATAAGACACATCTAAATATAATGCTTTTGCGTTATTTTCTTTAAATATCTGTGCAATTTTATTTACGTCAAAACGAAGATTCTCAACATCATATTCAGCAAACACGTGTTTTCTGCCTACGCGTGCAAGAATTCCTTGTGTGGCAAAATGACCACCGTATTTTAAAGGAATTGTCATTACAACATCCCCTGGTTCAGTCGTAGAAAGAATAGCACACATCATTGCGTGTACTCCCGAAAGAACATTCAAATTTACATCTGCTGCAAAAAGCATTTCTTTTGCAGCTCTTTTTGCTTCTTCAATTAAATCTTGGACCCCTTTAAACCCTAATGCTGTAAAATGGCCAAAATCCGCTATGGAATTTTCATTACCGCCACCAAAATAATATCGTTCATTAATCTTAGAGCCTAAAAACATCCGTGCGGTGTTGGATAATTGATTTTCATTTGCAGTTAGATGAAGAAAACGTTCATTTCTTTCTTCTTCTAATTTTATGTTATGTAAAAGTGTTTGAATATTCATGGACATATTGTAGCACAAAGATATTGAAAATTTTACTTCTGAATTATACCATTGTCATGATTTTGCTTTGTAATTTTTCGCGCATGGAGAGAATAAGCGTGAGACCGGCAACAAGTGTTGCCATTGCGCATAAAAAGACTGTCAGACGAGGACCATAGAGGGAAACAAGACCGCTGGAGAGAAGTGCCCCAAATGGCATCCCTCCCATGAACACAAACATGTAAATACTCATCATACGTCCACGAAATTCATTGGGGATTGTTGTAATTATGAGTG
>Ga0208375_1001854_pt1 | contig 21741 bp, 24 predicted proteins | sample RifOxyD1_FD_184038 | JGI IMG/M metagenome (GOLD analysis project Ga0208375, IMG submission 184038) | Soil microbial communities from Rifle, Colorado - Rifle Oxygen_injection D1 (SPAdes) | ecosystem: Environmental > Terrestrial > Deep subsurface > Rock core/Sediment | place: Rifle, Colorado... | reverse complement strand
ATTTATGGAAATGTTGGTTGGAGTTGGCGCATCGCGTGTACGCGATCTTTTTGCAACTGCAAAAGCGTCGGCCCCGGCAATTATTTTTATTGACGAAATTGATGCAATCGGAAGACAACGTGGTCGGGGACTAATGGGAGGACATGACGAGCGTGAGCAAACCTTAAACCAGATTTTGGTTGAGATGGACGGATTTACTCCGAACGATAATGTTGTAGTTGTTGCTGCAACGAACCGCGGGGACTTACTTGACCCGGCACTTCTTCGCCCCGGGCGCTTTGACAGGCGTGTAATGCTAGATATGCCCGACAAAGAAGGCCGTGAAGCAATTTTAAAAATTCATGCACGGGGCAAAAGATTTGTAAAAAATATTAATTGGGAGGGGGTTGCCGACCGCACTGTAGGATTTTCGGGAGCTGATTTGGAAAATATGTTGAACGAAGCTGCGATTTTAGCAGCCCGTGAAGATAAAGAAGATATTGAGCAGGAAGATATTGAAGAAGCAGCAACTAAAGTTAAATTAGGACCTGCAAAAAAGAGACTTCAATCCATAGAAGATAAAAAAATTACTGCTTATCATGAAGCAGGCCACGCTGTAGTCACGCACTTTTTGCCAAAAACCGACCCAGTCCAGAGAATTTCTATTGTTGCCCGCGGCATGAGTTTGGGGCACACTTTTATTCCGCCAACTGCTGATCGCACTCACGATACAAAATCACGTTTATTGGAACAGATTGCTGCAATGCTCGGGGGGCGCGCAGCCGAGTCGAGTGTTTTTGATGAAATGACATCAGGGGCATCAAGCGATATTGAGCAGGCAACCAGAATTGCTCGCGCTATGGTCACTGATTTTGGAATGAGCGATTTAGGACCCGTTAATTTAGGTGCGCAATACGACGTTGATGACATGGGGAAGGCTCAGTGGTACGAACCTGCACAAATTAGCCAATCGATGCAGGAAAAAGTGGATTCGGAAGTCAGAAGAATAATTGATGAAGCCTATAAAAAGGCGCTTGCGATAGTTAAAAAAGAAAGAAAAACCCTTGATAAAGTTTCAAAAAAACTTCTTGAAGTAGAAACACTGGACCGTGAGGAATTTGAGAAAATTGTTGGGAAGAAAAATGGTGAGTAATATATAATATTAGTAATATGGATGGGGCTGAAGGTCTTACTTTAAACGAGGATGGTTCACATTTAAATGCGGCCATTAGATCGTCCGTTCAAGAAATTGTTGGAAGTGAAGAGATGTCTCCGGAAGAAAGACATACCATTTTATTGGTGGTTTAGTTAGAGGGGCATTGATTGGATTAGGGCCTTCATTTGTTGCAGGTGCATTTGCTGCTGGTTCTACACCGGAGCCGAAATACAAGTTGCCCGTATTTATTGGAGTAACTATGGCAAGCCTGGTTACTTCTGGTGTAATAGGAGGATCTTCAGGTATGGGACAAGCGGAAGACGCAAGAGCAAAGTTTGCGCAACAATTAAAAGACAAAATATCAGAAAATTTACAAAAAAGCGACTAGTCCTTTAAAGTTTTATAAACAGTGTTATGCAAGATGTATTTGATAAATATTTAAGTGTCATCCTAGGAAATGCAGGCATCTCAAATACTGAGTCGGAAACGCTTAAAAGAGAAATTTATGTATGTTGGTTAGTGAGAGTGGGACGTCGTCTTGACTCTAAATTCACAAGTAGGCAAAAAGAAATTATTAATGAAATGCAAGCCAGTATAACTGAAGAAAGTTTTGATGAGGAGAAGATGAGGAAATACTTAAAGGAGTATTTTAATTTAAGTAACAGTGACAACCCCCAAAATATTGAGGACGTTAAAGTTTTTTCGGAGGAGGCTGAAAAGATTGTTACACAGTTGTTAGACACATACTTCGTGAATGCTTCACCGGGAAAGATTGATAAAGTTAAGAGAGATTTGCAATTAATTTCTAAATGATAATTAACTCTGCAATTGAATGATTGCTTTTCGAATATATTTAGGCTAATTAGTTGTTAGATTAATTGGGTCAATTTGAGTTAGAATATCTTCATAATGTCTAAACTGGTTTTAATTGACGGAAACGCCATAATGCATCGCGCTTATCATGCTCTTCCTCCGCTTACTACACGCGACGGAGAACCTATTAACGCAGTCTATGGGTTGGTGTCAATGTTAATGCGCATAGTTACCGATTTAGCCCCAACTCATTTGGCAGTCTGTTTTGACCGCCCCGAACCGACTTTTAGAAAGCTGGAATTTAGTGCTTATCAATCACATCGTCCAGAAACTGATAAAGAATTGTCTAGTCAATTTGAGAAAGCGCGAGATGTTTTGACTTCGATGAATATTGAGGTTTTTGAAAAACCGGGATTTGAAGCGGATGATTTAATCGGAACACTTGCAACACGGGCAACCAAAACTCAACTGAAAATCGACGAAGTAATCATTGTTACGGGAGACCGTGATATTTTACAGCTTGTTGATGACGCGAAAAAAATTGCTGTTTTTATGCCTGTAAAGGGACTCGGCGAAGGCAGGATTTATTTCGAGCGAGATGTTGTTGAGCGGATGGGAGTAAAGCCTTCTCAAATAGTGGATTACAAAGGATTGGTCGGAGATCCTTCAGATAATTACCCTGGAGTTTCCGGGATTGGACCTAAAACCGCAATTAAGTTATTAGATAAATATGGTGGTTTTACAAATATTTATAAAAACATTGACGAAATTGAAGCGAAAACAAAGAATAAGTTGGAGTCGGGAAAAGAAAAAGGCGACATTTCATTTAAATTGGCGAAAATTATAACCGACATGAAAGTCGATTTTGATATAAAAAAGCTCGAAAATTGGGATTTGGCGGGAGAAGAAGTAATTGCTGTTTTTAATAAAATCGGATTTAAGACTCTTCTTTCCCGAACAGTAAAAACTTTTGGGTTTGAAACTGAGAAGCCTCAAACAAGGAAAAAGTTGTCGAAAACCGAAGTAGAAAAAGTAGCTAAAATTCTTGCCAATAAGTTGTCCGGAAAAATTTATGTCTCCGACCCAAAAAAATCTTCTCCGAGCAGCAAAGCTCTCCGACCCGGAGGTCCGACCCGATGGGCAATTCGCGGAACGGCAAGTCTGGTCCTCCAAAACATAGAAATGGGTGTAGATGATATTGATTTAGTCTGCGATCAAAAAACCGCTGAATTTATAAACTCAGAATTTAAAAAGGAACTAGTAAAGAAAGTTGAATATTCGGAAACGGATAAATATAAATCATATTTTGGTCAGCTTATTGTTGACGGGATTTTGGTTGAAGTAATGGGAGAGTTGCAAATAAAAAGTAATAAAGGTTGGGGTGATGTTTATGACGGATCAGATGATGAAGTGAATGAGATTGAGGTTGGGGATGGGTATGGGTTTAAGGGTGAAAAAATTAAAGTTCGGGCTACAAAGCCGGAAATTGAGCTGAAAGTATCAGCAGAAATGGGAAGATGGAATGAGTTTCATAAAATGAAAAAACAAATTGGTTCAAAACTTCAAACAAGTTTGTTTTGAGAAAGGAGGTGAAGAAAAATGATAAAAGGAATTGACATAATAACAATTTTTAGCGAAAGTGCAAAAAAGTTAGCTGAGTTTTATGAGAAAAAAGTTGGTCTGAAAAATAGTGAGGTTTTTGAGATGGGTGAAGGGGACGATGAAGCTTATATGTATGAGTTTAAAGGCTGCGGATTTGCGATTATTGATCACTCAAAAGTCAAAGGTAAAAATACAAATCCGGAGAGATGCATTATAAATTTTGAGGTTGGCAATATTGATGAAGAAATTTCAAGGCTAAAAAAAGCAAAAGTAAAAGTGGTTCAGGATAAATATCACGTTGAAGGATACGGTTGGATTGCAACTTTTGAAGATCTGGACGGAAATTATTTTCAGTTTGTCCAAGTGAGAGCAAGTAAGTAACTTATTAAGAAGCTGGCAACTTACATACAGTAAAGGTAAAATACCTTTAATGAAGGTAGCGCTGGTTCATGATTATATAAAAGAATACGGTGGGGCGGAGCGTGTCTTGGAGGGTCTTCATAAAATTTATCCCGATGCTGATGTCTACACCACTGTTTATTTACCGAAATTTCTAGGTCCTCACGCAGCGCGTTTTGAAAATTGGAGTATTAAACCCTCAATCCTTCAGTTAATTCCCATGAAGGGAAAAATGATCAGTATATTCCGGTTTGTCGAACCAATTATCTTTCGCCTCATGGACCTACGATCTTACGATCTGATAATTGTTTCAAAGTGTGGGAATTACGCTTCAATCAACTCGTTTCGAAAGCGTAGAGGCGCACTTCATATTTGCTATTGTCATACTCCTCCCCGATATCTTTATGGATATCCTGTGGCGAACCGCTGGGATAATAGTTTTGTCCGTAAAACTCTATTTGTGTTGGGACGAATTCCTATGTATTTTATGCGCAAACTTGATTACATTGACGGCCAGAAACCGGATTATTTTATTGCCAATTCCGCTGAAATTGCAGGTCGGATTAAAAAGTTCTATGCCCGCGACGCGATTGTTATTCATCCGCCGATTGATATTCCGAAAATTAATATACCGGTTCCTATGAAGGACAGAAAATATTATCTGACGGGGGGAAGATTATCCAGAAACAAAGCTTTTGATTTGGCGGTTGTTGCATGTACAAAACTTAATTTGCCACTTAAAGTTTTCGGAAAAGGATTTGGGGGATATGGGGAAAACGATCTTAAAAAACAGGCTGGACCAAATGTTGAATTTTTGGGTGAAGTTTCACAAGCGCAAAAGTGGGAACTTATTAAAAACGCAAAAGCCTATATTTCCCCAAGTCTACAGGAAGATTTTGGAATGTTAAATCTCGAAGTTAATGCGGGTGGAACACCTGTTATTGCATATAACTCCGGAGGAGTCAAAGAAACTGTTATTGACGGGAAAACGGGTGTTCTTTTTGATGAGCCAAATGTAGAGTCAATAGTTTCTGCAATAAAGAGGTTTGAAAAAATTGGGTTTAGTCCTGAAACTTTGATTATTCATGCAAAAAAGTTTTCGAGTGAGACGTTTGAGAAGGAAATAAAAAGGTTTGTAGCTGATAAGATTAGTAAATAAATACTTATGCCTGAATTACCTGAAGTAAATTCAATAAAATTACAATTGCAGAAATATTTGGTTGGACACACTATTGAAAAAGCCGAAGTCCGAAACACAAAAATTTTTGAAGGAAATCCGAAAGATATTGAAGGAGCAAAAGTAAGTGATGTCAGGAGATTTGCAAAGGTGCTCTCAATTGACTTGTCCAATGGTAAATCTTTGGTAATTCACATCAAGCTGACAGGCCAAATAATTTATCGCGGGCCGAATCTAAAAAATCCCGGATCTTTATCAAAAAAAGTAGCAGGAGGAGTTCCCGGTCCACACACGTTAGTTATTTTCCATTTGGACAGAAGCGGCGTGCTTTATTACAACGACATAAGACGCTTTGGTTGGATCAGAGTTTACGATACTGATAAAGTTGAAAAAGAAGGATTTGTAAATAAACTTGGACCTGAACCCTTCGGCGGTGCTCAGGGTAAACCCTTTGGTCAAGTTCAGGGAAAGCCAGAGCTTCTCACTTTAAATTATTTTCAGACAGTTCTTTCAAAAACAGCACGGGCGATAAAAGTAGTTTTAATGGATCAGAGTAAAATAGGGGGAGTCGGAAATATTTACGCTAATGACGCACTTTGGCTTTCCAAAATCAATCCACGAACCCAAGCAAAGAATCTTGATGAGCAAAAATCCAAGGAGTTGTTTGATGCAATTCACACAGTCTTAAAAGCGGGTATGAAATACGGAGGTGCGAGTGAGCTTGCGTTTGTTACCCCCGATGGGGCAGAAGGGCAATATCAGGAGCATACATTGGTTTATGGAAAACAGGGAACGATATGTAAAAATTGCAAAGGCAACAAAATAGAAAAGTATTTTCTAAGCGGACGTGGAACTTATTGGTGCCCCACCTGCCAGAGCTAATTATCTGCCTTGTAGATCTTTATTAAATCTCTCGCGTAAGTTGTGACAGAGTGTTTTAAAGCCTCAAGTCGTGCATTTTTGGACATTTTATTCAGAAGTTTTTTATCACTTGCAAGCTTGATAATTTCTTCCGCAACTGCCCCTACTTTATTGGGAACAACAATTCCGTTTAAATTATTCGTAATTATCGATTCCAAATTAGAATTTTTTAAAACTCCAACAGGGACTCCACAGGCCAGAGATTCAAGGATGGTGATTGGCATTACCTCCGATGTTGAAGGAGTGAAAAAAATATCGGCTGAATTGTAAAGAATCGGGAGAACCTGATTGGGAACTTCTCCGCCAAGTTTAACTTCATCTTCCAGTTTAAGTTTACTGATCCTTTGAGAAAGTTTTGCCCAGAGATTACCGGTGCCCACGATCAGCATTTCGAATTTAAATTTCCGTTTTTTTAACTCTCTGGCAATATCAATAAGAAATAGCGGATTTTTTTCTTTCTCAATTCGCCCTACATAAATAATTCTAAAAATTTCACTTTTTGGTTTTTTAATTGGGGAAAAAACTTCTGTATCAACGCTATTTAACATGAGAGTGGTATTTTTTACTCCGTGGTTTTTAAGTCTGGTTTGGGTTTCAGAGGATGGACAGATTACAGTTTGGCATTTTGTAGCCAGATTTTTTATATCGTTTAAAATAAATTTTGAAGCTAGGAAATATCCTTTGGGAAAATAGTAATTTAAGTATTGTTCGTAATTTGTGTGAGCGGTAAAAAATAAAGTAATACCAAGTTTTTCTGCAGCGCTGACAGCAAACTTTCCGATTACCAGCGGATGCTGAACATGGACGACATCGATTTTTAGTTTTTGTAATTTGGACATGAGAACGATCGGAACTCCGAGCGGATACCTTTTAACTAAAGGATTTGGAAGTGAAGGGTAGCGTATAATATTTTTCTCCATATCCTTAAATCCCGGAAAAGAAGGAGCAAGAACAAAAACTTTGTGCCCGTTTTTTTCAAGTTCTTTTTTAAGCGTTTTAATATAGAAAGAAACTCCATTTACAGTCGGATAATAAGTTGCAGTCACAAGGAGAATGTTCATTTCTAGCGTATTATAACTCATTTCAAAATCACGAATCTCGCCAAAGGCGGATGAGTGTAAGTTTTGAATTGGGTTATATGAGCTTGGCGAAACCTCAAAACCGACAGGTTTTGAAATAGCTCCTATACGCTACTTATCTCTTTTTACTTTTTTTAGCTGGTCTTTTGGAGAATAATTTTTTTATCGCAAAAACTGTTGCCGCAGCCGCAACAAGACTTCCGAGAATTTGAAAAATTGGGTACTTATAATCTTTTGTCATTAATTAAAGTTATATTTTTTTGAGCAGGACTTCAATAGGGTGTTCGTGCTGTTATAATTGGCTACATGTTAATTAATAAATTAGCACTTAATAATTTCAGAAATTTTTCGAAGAAACATTTTGAATTTGGGAAAGGTGTTAATGTAATTGTTGGTCCTAATGCCATAGGAAAAACAAATATTTTGGAATCGATTTATCTTCTTTCAACCGGAAAAAGTTTTAAAGCCAGACTTGAGGAGGAGATGATAGATTACAATTCTGATATTGCGAGAATCGTAGGAGAAGTCGGCCACCGGCTCGTAGAGCACTCTGGCTTGGAAAGAAGTAAAAAGCAAAAAGAGGCAGAGGAATTACAAAAAACAAAGCTTGAAACAATTCTCACACGGGGGGAAATACAAATAGGGGAAGATCCGGAAAATATACAAAAAGCACCCCGTAAAAAAATGTTGGTTAACGGTCTTCCCAAAAGGCTTATTGATTTTTCGGGAATTTTAAAAGTTGCACTTTTCGGTCCGTGGGATCTTGATTTGGTGACGGAATCCCCAAGCATAAGACGCAAATTTTTAGATTCAGTTTTGTCGCAGGTTGACAGGGAATATCGAAGGGCCTCCCTTTCTTATGAAAAAGGGCTGCGGCAAAGAAATAGACTTTTGTGGCGTATTCGTGAGGAAGGTTTGAGCCGTTCTCAGCTTTTATTTTGGAACCAGTTACTCATTAAAAACGGTGATTATATCAGTCGCAAAAGAGCTGAATTTATTGATTTTGTTAATGAGAGCCCTGATTTTTTGGATCAGGATTTTTCTTTGGAATATGACAGCAGTGCAATTAGCGAAGGAAGACTGATGCAATATAAAGATGAAGAGGTTGCTGCAGCGACAACGCTTGTTGGACCACATAGGGACGATTTCATCTTTAAATTAAAAAATGCCAAAAACGCAAATGCTAAAAATGGGGATAGAGATCTTTCAAAGTATGGAAGCAGGGGGGAACAACGGATGGGTGTGCTGTGGGTAAAATTGGCTGAGCTTAATTATATCGAAAAAAGTACAGGTGAACGGCCTGTTTTACTTCTGGATGATATTTTTTCTGAGCTTGACCACGAGCACAGAGCCGTTGTATCAGAACTCGCAAAAGCTCAGCAGACAATAATTACAACAGCAGATGAACATTATGTAAAAGGGATTAAGAGCGGGAATGAGATTATTATGTTGGGGTAAAGTGTGTTTGTTAAACGTTGACTAATTGAGTAATATATACGATATATGGCAAAACAAAAACCACAGGAGGGTGAACAAAAACTGCTGCAGGGTTTATCTTTACAGGAAAGAAAGGATTTAGCCACATCGAGTCTGGCAGAAAAAATTGCGAGAAGGTTGGGGACGGCAGGTAAAAAAAACATCTATGGTGTTAGCGCAACAGAAATGCATTTAAAAGCAGAAAAAGCAGGAACGCCAGAAACTATAGCAAGGATCGATGGAGAAGGTGAAGTTTAATTTTTTTCTTCACTGAACTTACTTACCTGATAAGTAACAAATACCACTAAAATTGTAATTAACACAGCGTAAATCAGAAGTGAAATTAAACCAGACCCTTCACCGAAAAAAGGTTTTACATATACATTAACTATTTCCTGGATTACCTGATTCCATGCCAGTGCCGCAACCAATCCAAATGCTCCGGTTGCAAGTTTTAATGTTTCAGAAATGGCACGTTTTCTAATTTCACCTGCTTCCTGTTTTATTTTTTCTTTCATACCCAATTGTAACATGAACTGAAAATTATGTATGATGTATGGGTTTACAAATTATGAAAGAATTTAAAAAAGAAGAACTTACAAAACTATTTCGCCCTCATGATAATTCAAATGGGGAAGATAACGGTCAGATTACAATTATCGGTGGGTCCGAACTTTTCCACGGGGCTCCGATTTTAGCTTTAAAAACCGCATCAAGAATTGTTGATATGGTTTTTTTTGCAACCCCTGAAAAATCCGTTGGGATGGTTGCGGAATTAATTAAATCAAAATTAATGTCTTTTATCTGGATTCCCTGGGACGATTTATCAGCTTATATTGAAAAATCCGATGCGATTTTGATCGGACCGGGTTTTATGAGATTCGGGAGCGAAAAAACCCCCGAAAGTGATCGGCATTTTGACAATCATAATGAAGGAAAAACAACAAGAGAAATTACAGAAAAACTTTTGAAAAAGTTTCCACTTAAAAAATGGGTGATTGACGCAGGATCCTTACAGACAATGGATGCTGAATGGATACCTGAAAATGCAATAATTACACCGAATAAAAAAGAATTCGAAACGCTTTTCGGTGCAAAGTTTTCTACCGGTTTAGCAACTGAAATGGCAAAAAAATACAAATGCATTATTGTTGCAAAAGGTCCCGAATCTTATGTTACAAGCGCAGACGAAACAGTTTTAATTAAGGGTGGAAATGCTGGTATGACAAAAGGGGGGACGGGCGATATTTTAGCCGGTTTGACAGTTGCGCTATTGGCAAAAAATGAGCCATTCCTATCAGCCTGTGCAGCAAGTTACATAGAAAAAGCTGCTGCCGATGAACTTTATTGCGGATATCAAGAAGACCACGGGCTTCAGCCTGTGGATGAATTGAGCTCCGATATGTCGTCCTCCTTAGGGAAACCCCGCTCTTCAGGGCGGGGAGGACGTCATAAAAAAGTTGGAACAAATTATAACGCTGATGACTTGGCCGATTTTATTCCTGAGTATTTTAAAATGGTGTTAGCCGATTAAGACATTTTTTTATCAAGAATTCCTTTTAGCTTTCTAAATTCAGGAATATAATAATATCTAAAATGCTACCGTATTTTAAAGATTTTGATCCAATTACTTTTCTTAATCTCGAAGGCAGGATTGATGAAAAATCAAAACCTCTGACGAGAGTCCAGCTGACTCGTCAGATTGGGCAATATATTTTTTTTAAGTTGGCACCAAGTTTAACTGATGACCAATTGGATTTAGTATTGAAAAGCCAAACCAGTTCGGACAAATTTGATCTAGTTAGTAAATATATACCCAACCTAGAAGAAAGGATGAAAGAGGAGCTGGAAAATTTTAAATTAGAATTTAATATAAATGGACGATATTGACAGAGAAGGAATTATTGATCGCAACGATCCGGTTGGAGTGGGGGAAGAGGTGGTAAAATCAGCTCATAAGTTATTGATAGAAAAACGTCCCGGTTGGCGTTCTAAGATGGCAGCGATTGCCCTTGCGGGTACAATGTTGTTTGTTACTTCATGTGGAATTTCTCCAGTTAGTAGAGCCGCGCCTCCGGTAGAAACCCAGCCAGCGGTAACGCAATCAGTTGAAGCTCCAATTGACGAAGTTAGTCTCGGATGGGCAAATATATTGGAATTTAGGTATCCGCTTCGGAGTAATGGTTTTGAACCGCGTTCCGCAGGTGAATTGAAAACGGATTCCAGCGAACGAACAATCTTAATTAATTATACAGATACTGAAATAAACCTAGAAGCTGCAGAGTCTATTTACAATGCAGTTGAAAGTATTCCCTATAACTCCGAAACTAATCAAAATTTAAGATACACAATAGATGGAAAAGTATACGGATTTAAAATCGTACCTAATAATTTACCTTTAAGTATAATGGCAATAGTGCCAACATCAGATGCTTTACCTGAAGAGTTTGGCCCTGGGGCGCAAACTACCAACTATGACGCTGGAGAAGATACATTATCTGTAAGCTATTTAAAGTATCCCGAACCGGAAGATTGGCATTCATTGGAACTTAGATTGGCAGTTGAAGCTTGTCAACAAAGATTTGATTTTTTGCCGGTAGAGATACTAACCTCTGGAGAAATAAAAGATATTGTTATCGATCCGAATAATTTAAACGATATTAGATTAAAGTTTCTAGCTCAGGATTTGGGATGTAATTCGTATGGTATTGCAATTGGTTCCAGGGCAAAAGGTAGATCATATGAAGAATACAAGTCGCATATTGAAAACACCCTATATAATAACAAAGGTGCGAATGACTCAAGACCCATACTTATTAATGAGGATGTATATACAGGGAGTTCATCTACCGTTTCACTGAACAAATAGTACTTTAATTTCCGCAAGTTTTGCGGTAATATGAAGTATTATGTATGCTCCAAAATTTGCAATAACAAACAGGATTCTCAAAAGTGTGGGCGAAATTGAGGCTGCAAAAGAAGTTATTGAAAATGCTCCTCTTGTACCTTATTACGAAAAGCAATTTCGAACCGACGCAATTGCGAGAACCGTTCATCACGGAACCCATATTGAGGGAAATGATTTGTCACTTCTTGAAACTAAAAAGATTTTGGAGGGAATAGAAGTTGTTGCACATGAGCGCGATATTCAGGAAGTAATAAATTACAGAAATGTAACAAAACTTCTTGATGAACTGGCGGTGAAGCGGGGGGGATATGACTCCGATATGTTGCTGGACATTCACCGCGAAACAGTAAATAAAATTGTAGCTCCGGAAAAAGTCGGAGTGTTTCGGCAAACCCAGGTTGTAATTAAAGAAGAAAACACGGGAAGGATAATTTTAGCTCCTCCGCAAGCAACAGAAGTGCCGGCATATATTGATAATTTTTTGGAATGGCTAAATAGTGCAGAAGCGCGGGAACTACATCCGATTCTTCGGGCAGGGATTGCCCACTATATTCTTGTTTCAATTCACCCTTTTGTTGAGGGTAATGGCCGGACCGTCCGAGCTTTCGCAAACTTGATTCTCAATCGTGAAGGCTATGATATTAAGCGATTTTTCTCACTCGAGGAACATTTTGATAATGACTTGGCTTCGTATTACGAAGCTTTTGCGGGTGTTGATAATCAGTCATCAAATGTTTTTGAGCGCGATATAACCGCTTGGCTTGAATATTTTGTCGCGGTTGTTGCGGTTGAACTAAGTAAAATTAAAGAACGTGTCAGAAGGCTCTCAATTGATACAAAATTAAAAGGAAAAATCGGGGAACAAATTGCACTTTCGGAGCGTCAGATGAAGCTTATAGAATATCTGACCGAAATTGGCGGTGCCGGAATGCAGGATTTGAAAAAACAGCTCAAAATGGTTTCTGAAGATACCATTTTGCGTGATTTGACAAAGCTTATCGAAAAGGGAATTCTAAAAAAAGAGGGACATACAAAAGCATCTAAATATGTTGTTGTCACAAAGTAAAATTAGTTTTTTAATTATAAGATAATTATTATGTCGCCAACTGACCCGCAATTTTTATATATGATCCTGATCTTGCCATCCCTTTTCGGGCTGACTTTACTTGGTGATGGAATAAATAAAGTTGTTCATGAGGAATCAGGGGGGATAATAAGTGTTGTTTTTGGACTGATTTTTATCGGTGTCGTAATCGCTGCTTACGTCTTTTTTGCTTCATTTTTGAAAGCTTAAAGCTTAATTTGGTTGTATAATAGGAGAAACTATGCTAATTTCGAAGCTATCGGATTATCTTCAAAAACTGGATAAAACTTCCTCGAGAATAGAAATAACTAAAATTTTGGCCGAATTATTTACCGAGTGCAGTGTTGATGAAATCGAAAAGGTTACATATTTAATCTTAGGAACAATTGCCCCCCGCTATAAAAATATTGTTTTTAATATTGCCGACCGGATGATGGTACGGGCGATTGCAAAAGCTTACGAAGGGGAAATCGAGGATGTACAAGCGTTATATAAAAAAATCGGGGACCTTGGAAAAGTAGCTTCTGATTATGCAAAAGACAATAATCTGAATGATAAAAATAAAAAACTTACAGTCACGGAAGTTTTTGATTATTTGGTTGTTATTGCCAACGACGAAGGTGAGGGAAGTCAGGAAATGAAGGTTGATAAAATGGCCGAACTTTTAAAAAAAGTCGATTCGGATAGTTCCAAATATATTGTCCGCTTTACGCTCGGGAAGCTTCGTCTTGGATTTTCAGATAAAACTATTTTGGATGCGCTTTCATGGATGGAAACCGGGGGGAAAAGTAAAAAGAATCAACTGGAAGAAGCGTATAACATTATTCCCGATGTTGGACTTTTGGCAAAACACGTCAAAGAGGGGGGGATAGATAAAACAGTAAAGGAAATATCTGCAATTGTCGGAGTCCCACTTTTACCAATGCTGCCGGCACGGCTTAAAAGCCCGACCGAGATGATTGAGAAAATGAGCGAAGTTGCCGTTGAGCCAAAATATGACGGACTCCGCATTCAGATTCATTATAAAAGTCGTGGGTTTGAAGACGGCTCAAAAGTTAAAGCTTTTACCAGAAATTTAAACGAAACATCTTGGATGTTTCCCGAGCTTGAACATTTAGAAAAATTTGTAAACGCAAAAGAGGCGATATTTGATTCCGAAGCGGTTGGTGTTGATGAAGCGCGAAAAACAATGGCGAATTTTCAGACAACGATGACCAGAAGACGTAAACATGATATTGCTGAAATTTCAAAAAAGGTAGGAATTAAATTTTGTATTTTTGACTGCCTGTATAAAGACGGAGAAAGTATAGCCGGGAAAACTTATCTGGAGCGTCGGAAGGTGTTAGCTAAAACGCTTAAAGATTCGGCAATTACAAAACTTGTTGAATATGAAATAACTAAAAGTCCTGATGATATAAATCACCTCATGAGAAAAAATTTGGGAGACGGGCTTGAGGGAATAATTGTAAAACGCACAGATTCAAAATATGTTGCCGGGCGTACAGGCTGGCGTTGGGTGAAAATGAAAGAGGAGGAAAGCTCCAAGGCAAAGCTTTCCGATACGATTGATGCGATTGTAATGGGATATTACCGCGGGAAAGGGAAAAGAACCGACTTTGGAATAGGTGGTTTTTTGGTAGGGATTAGGGATGAGAATGAGGGTGGAAAAGAGATTGGACAAATTAAAACGCTTACTAAAATCGGGACAGGTTTGACCGATGATCAATTCAGAGAACTTAAAAATCGCCTTAAAAACCTGGAAACTAAAGAAAAACCAAAAGAGTATGGGGAGGTTGTTAAAATTTTACTTCCTGATGTGTGGGTGACTCCGTCATTAGTAGTTGAAATTGCAGCTGATGAAATTACAAAAAGCCCAAATCATTCAAGTGGTTATGCCCTTCGGTTTCCAAGACTCGTGAAGTTCAGGGATGATAAAAGTACAGATAGGGCGACTTGTTTAGATGAAATTGAAAGCCTTTTCAAACTTCAAAAACGATAATATTATGGGTAATCTAAAAGCGTATAATTTAATACCAGCTTGTTGCAGATATTATTTTTTGCAGAACAAACAACAAAACCGCTTATTTGTGTGTTCTGCGATAAACGATTATTTATGAATCTGTACGAATAACTGTTTGTTTTCCTTCAACAACACTAGCCCCTGTTATATCTGTTGAGTTTACCCGATTTTTAAGCTGCAGCACAACACTTTTGGTTGATGTCGTGATCCTAAACACATCTCCTCCTTCTGGCTGGATTACACCTTCAATGAAAGCTCTTGCAACAGGACAAATATCGTTATAACCCACCCCTCCACAAAAACCTTGTTCATCACCCGGTTTTTTGCACAAAGTGTCTGCTGGGCCGCAATAAACTCGAATTTCAGTCGTATTTGACATACTAGCGGGTTGCATTTTACTGTGTGTGTGAATAAGTCAATTTTGAAGCATTATCTGATATTATGGTTAGATGGATGTGGCAAACATTGGTCTTACACAGAAGGAGGCGCTTAGCAAATTAGCTCAGTTCGGAGGCAACGTAATTCCCGAGAAAAAGCCACCGAGTGTGCTTGCGATTCTTTTATCACAAATTAAAAATCCATTAGTATATCTGCTTTTAATTTCTGCTGCAGCCACTTTTCTTATCGGACATTACTCGGATACTTTTATCATCGCGCTGGCGGTATTTATTAACACGGTTTTGGGTTTTGTCCAGGAAAGAAAAGCCGGTAAAGCCCTTTACGAACTGAAAAAAATGATTGCACCTGTCTGCGATGTAGTCCGCGACGGCAAACTTACAACCATAAATGTTTCAGATTTGGTTAGCGGAGATGCCGTGTATATTACCCAGGGAGATAAAGTACCCGCTGACGGAAAAATTCTATCAGCCAACAGGTTGTTTGTTGACGAAGCAATATTAACAGGAGAATCAGTCGCAATTTCAAAAAAAGAACAAGATGAAGTTTTTATGGGGACGATTGTGACTTCGGGAACGGCGTATTTTACTGTTGAAAAAACAGGAGCTAATACACAAATGGGAAAGATCGCCCAAAGCGTAGAAAAGCAAAAAGACAAAACTCCGCTTATGCGTCAACTGACTTATTTTTCAAAACAACTTGTTTTAATTGTAGTTGGACTGGCGTGTTTTGTACTGTTTATTGGATTATTAAAAGGACAAGCGTTTGTCGAGATGCTTTCTACAGCAATTGCATTGGTGGTTTCAGCAATTCCTGAGGGGCTGTTAGTGGGACTGACGGTGGTTTTGGCAATCGGGATGCAGCGAATTCTTAAAAGAAAAGGACTGGTAAGAAACCTAGCGTCCGCAGAAACTTTAGGTGGCGTTACGACCATTTGTGTTGACAAAACAGGCACTCTTACTCAGGGAAATTTAAGAGTCGTAGGATATTCTGGAAACGGAGATGAAATTGCAAAACAATTTATGCTTGCAAACGATCTTGACGATCCTCTTGTGATTTCGGCTCACGCTTGGGCAATGAATAGGCTTAAAGTTGACGATGTAGAATTGTCAAAATTATTAGCAAAACACGAAGTTGTTGACAGAATTCCATTTTCACCTACTGAGCGTTTTTTTGCCTCATTAAACGAATTTGGAGATCAAAACATACTTTTTGTTAATGGAGCCCCCGACCACTTACTTAGTTGGTGCAAAATGGAAGAAAGTGCGAGAAAAAACATATTGGCAGAAATCGACGAAAAATCTTCTCAGGGAATCAGGGTCGTAGGACTCGCAAAAAAAGTTTTTCCGAAACACAAAAGAGAAATCGGAAAACAAGATACAAGAGACAATCTTGTTTGGGTTGGAATGCTGTATTTTAACGACCCCGTGCGCGAAGGTGTAGAGGTGACTTTAGAAAAAGCAAAAAATGCGGGGATACGTCCGATAATAATAACAGGAGATTATCCAAAAACTGCGATTTCGGTCGCGAACAGCCTTGGTCTTAATATTTCCGATAAGAGTGTAATAATTGGGTCTGATTGGCAAAAAATGAGTAAAGACCAGAAGCGAAATGCCCTAACTAACGTGGTACTTTTTGCCAGGACGTCTCCGGATCAAAAACTTTCAATTGTTGAAGTTTTAAAAGAAAACGGAGAAGTGGTTGCAATGATGGGTGATGGGGTCAATGACGCTCCGGCGTTGAATAAGGCAGATATTGGTATAGTTGTTAACGAAGCAAGCGACGTCTCAAAAGAAATCGCAGATTTAGTACTTTTGGATTCAAATTTTGATACGGTAATGGCTGCTATAGAAGAAGGGCGGGGGATTTTTGAAAATATCAGAAAAATTGTACTTTATCTTATGAGTACTGCGTTTAATGAAATAATTGCCGTTGGCGGGGCGGTTCTAATGGGGTTTCCGATACCAGTGAGTGCGGCGCAAATTCTTTGGATAAATATTGTTACGGACGGTTTCCCGGATTTGGCACTTACAGTTGAACCCAAAAGAAAACATTTAATGAAAGAAAACCCCAGAAACGTAACTGAAAAGATTGTAACAAATTGGATGAAAGCACTCATTGCTGTTATTAGTATGGTATCGGGGATTTTGGCGCTGGGATTGTATGTTTATGTATTTCGCAAACACGGCGATTTGACGCTGGCGCGTTCTGTAGGATTTATTACTTTAGGCATTAATTCTCTACTATACGTATTTTCAGTTAGGACTCTGACTAAACCCATGTGGATTGAGAAATTTACTGAAAATCCGTGGTTGCTGATCGCTGTCGGGTTAGGTTTAGTGCTTCAAGTGCTGCCATTTGCAACCAGCTGGACCAGAGAATTTTTTGGTGTAAGTACAATACCTTTCGAGTTGATAGTTCTGACTGTGGGTTTAAGTTTGGTTACAGTGCTGATTATCGAAGTAATAAAATATCTGATAAGGAGGGTTTTTATGTACAATGTTAAAGGGTATTGATTATATTTAATTAATCAAACCAATTTTGTAATAATCTCAAAAATCAAAAAGAGGAAATATATTGTAAGCAGGAAGAAACCTTCGATTCTTGAAATCTCACTTCTGCTTTTTACAAAATGAGCAAAAACCAATACGGCAATAGTGAAAAAGAAAATACTTACCATAAACAACTGAGTCTCAATTATTTTTATTGGATAGATCAGGCCTAATATTGCTATAATCAGCGAATTTGTTGTTGCGCTTCCCAAAACATTACCCCCAATCAGTGCAGTATCCTTTTTCCTTATGGCAGTAATTGCGAGAGTAAGTTCGGGAAGATTTGTTCCGATTGAAAAGACTAGAATCCCGACCAAAAGAAGAGGAAGTTTTATCGTTTCTGCAATGTATACAGCTGACTCAACAGCCATTTTGGAAGATATTGCGACAATTGCGAAGGAGCCCAGGAAAACAAATAAGTGTTTGAGGATTTTGCCATTTTTTTCAGGTTCTTCAGTGGTAGATCTCAATTTGTGCCTATCGCGGTAAACCTTTGTGATATAAAAGCCATACATTACTAAAACAATAATCGCATCAGCCCTTCCGAAATAGTTATCATAAAAGAGTGCCAGGGGGAAAAAAAGAATAAAAGTAGTTACGAATAAATCGTTTTTTGTAAAGTTTGAATCAACCCCGACTTTTCCCGAGATAAAAGCGGTCAATCCGGTTACAAGTGTAAGAAGTACTATGGTCGCACCGATGAGATTACCCAGCGAAAGCTGGGGTGTTTTATCAAGCGCCGAATTAATTCCGATTAAAAATTCAGGGATGGATGTTGCAACCCCCAGTATTAAAAAGGCAATAACAAATGCGTTCCACCTTAAAACATTTGCAATAATTGTTAAGTGTTTAATTGCGACCTGGGCAAATTTACTGACAAAAAGAAGGCTAAGAACCAAACAGACTAAAAATATTAAAAAGACCATATTAAATACTAGCCTGAATAATAGAGTGCTTTCAACAAGAGGATACGATTGCGCAGTATTGACGCTAAAACATTTTTTTGAAAAGATAAAGAGGTGGGATGAGTCCCGCACAAAAATTGCCATGTATTATGTTTACGTAATACAAAGCACACTAACACTTGAAATTTATGTTGGATATACTAGTAAACTTAAAAAAAGGCTAGTACAACATAATACACAAAAAAGTTTTTCAACTAAAAACAAAGGAGTTTGGAGACTGGTATATTATGAAGCATATAGAAACAAAGAAGACGCAATGACTAGGGAAAAAAGATTAAAAAATTATGGACAAGCACTGAACGAATTGAAGAAGAGGATTAGATATAGCATTTCAATTTAACGGGGAAGGAGTCCCACACCAATTGAGCATCTGGTTTTTCAAAATATAAATCAAAATATGTTTAACAAAAAACTTGACAATATAGTTATAAATATTATAGAAGTTTACTCAAAACCAGTTATGAATATTTTATGCTCATTTGGTGTGGGAGGGGGTGAAATAGATTAATGGATGAAAAAACAAAAACAGTAGTTGGAGGATTAGCAAAATCAACGGCGGGCGCATTGGCTTATGTACTTGGACCTATAACAGGTGTTTTGTTTTATGTTATAGAAAAAGATCCGTTTGTTCGCTTTCATGCAGCTCAATCGGTCGTAGTTTTTGGTTTACTTTTTGTCTTGCAGTGGGCATTAACGATGACAATAGTGTTGGTTTCTCTGGTGCCACTGCTTTCAATAATTGCTTTTGTACTCTGGCTGGTTTTAATTTACAAAGCCTGGATGGGGGAAGAGTGGGAAGTACCGGTTTTGGGAGCGTATGCCAGAAAGTTACTCAAGAAAGTGAAATAGAATTTAGGTAGTAGGTTATAGGTGTTAAGTTTTAGGTTAAAAAGTTTTTCTGCCCGAATTTTTTCCATGGAAGAAAAAAGAAGGTGGATGGTTGAAAAAATAAGAGTTGATTATGGCTTCGATGCTTCGTTGGTTTTAGAGATTCTTCAGAAAGTTCCCCGACATAAATTCTTACAGAAAAAATATTGGAAAAATGCCTACGATGACGCACCTGTTTCAATTGGGTTTGGTCAGACAATGAGCCAACCTTATACTGTGGCATTTATGACGTATTTAATATCAAGAAAATCTCACGTTGGAAAAGCTTCACGAGGTAAAGTTTTGGAAATTGGGACCGGGAGTGGATACCAGGCTGTAGTTTTATCATATTTTTTTGATGAAGTTTATACAGTTGAAATAATTCCAGAGTTGGCAGAAAAAGCAAAAAATACTCTGAAAAAACTTAATTACGAAAACGTGTTTGTACGCACAGGAAGTGGGGAATGGGGTTGGAAAGATAAAGGTCCCTTTGATGCAATCATGATTACGGCCGGAATTGAAAAAGTTCCCGGGGAATTATTTAATCAGCTGAAAGTTGGAGGAGTGTTGGTTGCACCTGTAGGAGAAGGGGAAAAGGTGATGACCAGGTTTACCAAACTTAAGAAACTGGGAAAAAAAGAAATTAAAGTTGAAGAATTTGGTAAGTTTAATTTCGTTCCGTTTGTAAAACACGATTGAGAAAATTAAGGTATTATTGTTACTTCGCAATATTTATTCCTTGAAACAAAGGACAATTTCTACAAACAGGATTTGTTCTGTTCGGCACTTGGCAAGTTGCGATAGCCTCTATCGGAGGAGAACCTTGCCGTAAAGATACAAGTACAAAAAACCTAAGCTCTCGAATGTTATGTGAATGAGGACAATTTTCAGGTACATTTGAGAGTATAGACTGTTCAAGCTCCAATTGGTCAAAGAGATTAATCATAGAAGGTATTCTACACTGTTATGTAAATATTTCTTGAGGTGAAGGGGAGACGACACCTCTTGAGATTTTCTAAATAATAAGCCTTCTTATTCGCCTGGAAGTTATTTTGTTAATTTACCTTCAAAGAATAACTGGGTAATTCCGAGTCTGATACCCTCATCAATCGGCGGTTATGCCCACATGCTCAGCAAATAGGTGACTCGGACATAGGTGAATCGCATTGGGATGTTGCCTTAGGTTCGGAGTTATTCGATCGTGGATGTATTTTTATTAAAATTGTGGCTAATAAGTTTGGACAACCAGCCGGTCTAACGCCTCGTGCAACTGATTTAATTTTTTCAAGTAAACCATTTTTGGGACGGCCTCCATTTGCGTCCTCGATTAATTTTTTGACCTCACTTGTTACTGTAACACCACCTTTTTCCATTTGCGTGATTGTAAGGTTAGATTATTCTGTTTGTCAAGCATTCGTTGTATTCTCCGTAGAAATCCGACACTTCTGAAGTAAAATATGGAGGTGTTAAGTACAACTAAGATAACAATGGCTTGGGAATTGTTTGAAGCTGGGGTGCCAAAGCGGCATATTGCTTCCAAATTGGGGCTTCATTGGGAGACTGTTGGTATTTGGATCCGGGGAATTCAGGATCATGGACTTCTGGAGTTTTTAGATATCTACGCAAACGCTAAAAAAGGACCAAGGGTTAAAAGACAAGTTGATACTCTTTTGAAAAGGTGGGTTTGGGAAATAAGGGATAGGGAAATGGATTGTTGTGGCCAAAAGATCAGATACTTTTTAGACAAAGAGCATAACACAAGGCTTTCTGTACCTAAAATATATGAAATACTGGCTGAGAAATACAAGATAAAAAGCAAATGGAAGAAAAATCAAATAAGAGGACCCGTTCCACACGCTTCCAAGCCTCGTGAGGTAATTCAGATGGACACGGTAGACTTTGGTGAGGTCTTTGCCTTCACTGGGATAGACATCTTTACTAAAGAGGCAGATGTAGTCATCTTTCCCTCCTTAACTAGTCATGAGGGGCTAATTTACTTAGAAACAAGCATGAAAAGGAGATTTGATAATCACTCTGATTTGATCCAAACAGATGGTGGACCTGAATTTAAGAATGAATTTAAAGCCAATGTCCATCGATTTTCCAACAGGCATAGAGTGGCTAGGCCATACAAGAAAAATGAGCAATCTTTCATTGAGAGTTTCAACAGGAGCCTGAGAAAAGAATGCTTGGGCTGGATAAAATACAAACCAAACCAGGTAGACTATTTAAACAACATTGTGATAAATTACCTTGAGAGGTATCACTACCATAGGCCACATATAGGCCTGGGCATGAAACCTCCGTTAGAGAGGGTCTAGTGTCGGATATTTACGGAAACATACCG
>Ga0208375_1001850_pt1 | contig 21771 bp, 17 predicted proteins | sample RifOxyD1_FD_184038 | JGI IMG/M metagenome (GOLD analysis project Ga0208375, IMG submission 184038) | Soil microbial communities from Rifle, Colorado - Rifle Oxygen_injection D1 (SPAdes) | ecosystem: Environmental > Terrestrial > Deep subsurface > Rock core/Sediment | place: Rifle, Colorado... | reverse complement strand
CCCCCAGCCGGTACAGCGGCGCACGCCGGGCGCCGGCCAAGGCGAGGAGTTCGGCCTGCCATCGCTCCCGCTGTGCGTCCGACAGGCTGGCGGCGAAACCGGAGAACTGCGCCTGGATGCGCTCCAGCATGCGCTGGCGCATCGCCGCGGACGCGCCCGTCCCGCCACCTGCACGGCGGTTGCCACCGCGCCCGCCGCCGAACAGGTTGGGCGTCGAGGTCGATCCCGACGCCCCGGCGCGCGCGGCCGCCTGCGCCGCCTGCGCCGCCTGGCGCTCTCGCATCGCCTCAATCTCGCGGTCGAACACCGCGCGCTGCTCGGCGGTCAGCGAAAGCCCGTCGGCAATGTTCGACAGATCGCCCGACATGTCGCCGCGGCCGCGCATGGCTCCGGCCTCCGCGGCCGGCGCGTCGCCGTCCTCGGCCGGCTTCCAGCGCAGCGCCGCGTTGCTGACCCGCAGCACGTCGTCGCGCCGGCTCACCTCGATCTCGGCGTTGGCGGTCATGCCCGGCAACAGCACCTCGTCACGGTTGTCGACGGCCACGACCACCGGATAGGTGATGACGTTGTTGGTGTTGGTGGCCGCCAGGCGCACCTGCTGCACCTCGCCCCGGAACTGGCGGTCGGGAAACGCGTCGACACTGAACCCCACGCCCTGCCCCACGCGCACCTGGCCGATGTCGGCCTCGTCGATGGCCAGCACGATCTCCATCTTCGACAGGTCTTCGGCAATCTGGAACAGCACCGGCGACTGCAGGCTGGCGGCGACGGTCATGCCCGGCTCGACCGTGCGCGTGAGCACCACGCCGTCCACGGGCGAGCGGATCACGGTGCGCTGGAGGTTGAGCCGCGACGTCTGCGTGGAAGCCAGCTGGCGCGTGATCTCCGCCTGCGCCGCACCCACCTGTGCGCGGGCCTGGTCCAGCGCCGCGCGTGCGAGGTCGGCATCGGCACGCGCCACCAACTGGTCGTCGGCCAGCGCCGCCTTGCGGGTGTAGTCGGCCTGCGCGTTACGCAGCGTCGCCTGCGCCGTGGCCAGGCTTGCGCGGGCGCTGCGGACACCGGCGTCGCCCTGGGCGATCTGCGCATCGAACGTACTGGGATCGATCCGCGCAATGACCTGGTCGCGCGCGACGCGGTCGTTGAAGTCGGCCAGCACCTCCGTCACCTGGCCTGACACCTGGCTGCCGATGTCGACCGTGGAAATCGCCGCGAGCGTGCCGGTGGCCGAAATCGATACCCGCACGTCGCCGCGCTCCACCGTCTCGGTGCGGTAGCCACTGCCGGCGGCTTCGGCCCGTTGCTCGCGCATGAAATACGCGCCACCCGCGACGACGGCGATGACCGCGAGGCCGAGCCAGACGGCACGGCGGGGAATCCGGCCGCGGGACACGGGCGGGCGCGTGGAAGGACGTGGCATGGGCGGACCTGGTCGACGGGGGACGCACGGTGAACGCGCGGGTCACTCGCAGGTTGACGTGGACGGCGCGGAGCGGAGTCGCCGGTTCAGTTGTCGCCTTGCGGCTGCACGAAGCGGATCGTGGCCACGGTGCCGCTGTCCACCCGGCTCTCCAGCGTCACCGGCCACCCGAAGCGTTCACCCAGCCGGTGCACGATCGACAAGCCCATGCCCTTGCCCTCCTCGCGCGAGAAGTCATGGCGGTAGAAGGGCTTGAAGGCGTTACGCAGGGCGTCCTCCCCCATGCCGATGCCGGTGTCGCGGATCTCGATCCGGTCGGGCGCCATCCGGACTTCGATGCGGCCCCGGTCGGTGAAGCGCGCCGCGTTGCTGACCAGGTTCCCGACCATCACGTTGAGCACCTTGGGGGGCGCGACCAGGCGCGGCGCGCCCTCGTCGATCACTTCCACTTCGACCGGCTTGCCAACCAGCATCGGCCGGACCCGGTCGACCTCGTCGTGCACGATCTCGGCCACGTCGACCGCCTCGCTCTGCAGGGCGACATCCGCCTCGCGAGCCAGGATCAGGAAGGCGTCGATCACGGCCTCCATGTCCCGGCCGGCGCGTTGCACGCGCAACAACGACCGCTGCGACCGGGCCGACATGTCCGGGTCGGACAGCAACAGGTCCGTGGCGACCCGGATGACCGTGAGTGGCGTGCGCAGTTCGTGGCTGGCGTCGCGGGTGAAGTCCCGCTCGCGCGCCACGAACTCGCCGACACGGTCGGCCAGTTCCGCCAGGGCCCGCGACAGGCGCCTGACCTCCAGCCCGGCATCACCCGGCAGTTTGCTGGGCGCCACCATCTGCGCATCGGGGACACGCGGATCCCAGTCGCGCACGACGCCCGCCAGCCAGCTCACCGGAACCACGAGTCGCTTGGAAATGCGGTACGTATGCCAGGAGATCAGGTACGTCGCCAGCAGCGACAGCAGCAGCGACAACAGCCCGGTATAGAGGATGGCGCGGTCGACCAGCGACGAAGCGAACGTCAGGTAGAACCGCCCCTGGGCGCGATCGTCGATGTAGACCATGCGCCCCTGCTCCGGCCACGGATGCAACCCCGGCGGCAGTTCACGCAGGCCCTTCGGAAGCTCGGCGCTGGGTGCCTCCGGCAGGTCGACATAGCCGGTCATCGAGGACGTCAGGGGCAACGGATAACCCGGGTCGACCTGCACCTTTTCCCAGTACTCGTCGACTTCCCGCTGCATGCGCTCGGTCAGTACCGCCTCGCGCACCACCAATCCCGCCAGGAGGATACCCAGCGAGATCAGGATGCTGCCGATCGCCGCCTGCGTGATGAACGCAAGCTTGATCTTCCGGGGAAGCCCGCTTGGCATGGCCGGACCGCTACATCAATCCGGCGGCTGCGAGATGTCGGCAACGCGGTAACCCGCGCTCTGCACCGTATGCAGCAATTGCTTCTCGAACGGCTTGTCGATGGTCTTGCGCAGGTTGTACAGGTGGCTGCGCAGCGTGTCCGAATCGGGCAGGCCATTGCCCCAGATCTCGCGCTCGATCTCCTGGCGGCTGACCACGCGCGGCGATTCGCGCATCAGGATGGTCAACAGGCGCAGGCCGATCGGCGAAAGCTGCAGCTCGCTGCCACCGCGGGTCACCCGCAGGCTGGCCGGGTCGAGCACCAGGTCGGCGACCTTGAGCACTTCGCCACCCACCTGTCGGCGCTCGCGGCGGATCAGCGCGCGCAGGCGAGCCTCAAGCTCCTGGATCGCGAACGGCTTGACCAGGTAGTCGTCGGCACCGACCGACAGACCGGTCAGCTTCTCGTCCAGCGTGTCGCGCGCCGTCAGCATCAGCACCGGCGTCGACTTGCGCGCTTCCTCGCGCAGGCGCTTGCAGACCTCGATGCCGTCCAGCCGCGGCAGCATCAGGTCGAGCACGATCACGTCGTAGCTGTTTTCCGCCGCCAGGCGGTAGCCGTCCAGACCATCGGCGGCGTAGTCCACCTCGAAGCCGCGGCTTTCGAGGTATTCACCCACCATCTCCGAAATATTGCGGTTGTCCTCTACGATGAGGACCAAGCCCCCGTCCCGCGAACCTTGCATACACCGGTCTCCGTGCCTTCAGTTTTGTGAAGGCTGCCGGTTTGCAGGTCGAGGCACCGTGAAGAACTGCACGGTACGCTGCGCGGCCCTCACCTGCGGTTCAGGCCATGTTCGTCGAACGCTTCCTGCCCGTCCTGATGCTGCTCGGCTCCAACGTGTTCATGACGTTCGCCTGGTACGGCCACCTCAAGTACAAGTCGTCGCCGCTCTTGCTGGCCATCGTCGCCAGTTGGGGCATCGCGTTGTTCGAGTACGCCCTGATGGTGCCGGCCAACCGTCTCGGCAGCGCGGTCTATTCCGCGCCGCAGCTCAAGGGCATGCAGGAAGTGATCACGCTGGTGGTGTTCGCGTGGTTTTCGTCGTGGTACCTGGAGCAGCCGCTGCGGTGGAACCACTGGGCAGGGTTCGCGCTGATCGCGGTCGCGGCCTGGCTGATCTTCCTTGAGCCCGGAACCACACGGCCCGCGTGATCAGAGCCGGATGCGGCCGGTCAGGATGTCCTTGAACATCACCCAGTCGCCCATGAACGAATACACCGGGTGGGTGAACGTGGCCGGCCGGTTCTTCTCGAAGAAGAAGTGGCCGATCCATGCGCACCCGTAGCCGCACGCCAGGGCGACGAGCAGCCACCACGCGTTCATCGTCAATACCGCGACCAGGAGCAGGACGAGCACACCGCAACTGCCGACAAAGTGCAGCCGACGACTGACCGGATGCCGGTGTTCGTCGAGATAGAACGGGTAGAACTCGCGGAAGCTGGCGATGCGGCGCACGGCCTGTCTCCTGCGAAGGCGGTATCGATGGAGCCCGGGTCGTCCGGCCCTATTCGCCTTCCTTGACGCGTTTCCAGTAACGATCCTGCGCGTCCAGCGGCAATGCGGCAAGCGCCGTGCCATCAGCCTGCGCCAGCGCTTCCATGGCGCGGAAGCGGCGTTCGAACTTCGCGTTCGCGCGGCGAAGCGCGGTGCCGACGTCTACGCCGGCGTGGCGCGCCAGGTTGGCGGCGACAAACAGCACGTCGCCGATCTCGTCCACCAGGCGGTCATGGGCATCGTCATCCCCGGCCTGGAGCGCGTCCAGCTCGACCCGGACCTCGGCGAGTTCCTCGTCCAGCTTGTCCAGCACCGGCCCGGCGTGTGGCCATTCGAAACCGGTGCGCGCCGCGCGCTTCTGCAGCTTCACCGCGCGCTGCCACTCGGGCAGGCCCCGCGGGATCCCGGCCAAGACCGACGAGTCCTGCGCGCCTGCCGCCTCGCGCTCGCGACGCTTGTGCTCGTCCCAGGCCACCGACTGGCCTTCCGCATCGGCCACGGCCTCGTCGCCGAAGACGTGTGGATGCCGGCGCACCATCTTGTCGCTTATCGACGCCACTACGTCCCCGAACCCGAACGCGTCGGCCTCCTCGGCCATGCGGGCATGGAACACCACCTGCAGCAGCAGGTCGCCGAGTTCGTCGCGCAGGTCGTCCATGTCGCCGCGGTCGATCGCATCGGCGACCTCGTACGCCTCCTCGATGGTGTAGGGCGCAATGGACGCGAAGTCCTGCTGCACGTCCCATGGGCAACCGCGTTCCGGATCGCGCAGGCGGGCCATGATGTCGAGCAGGCGCTGGATGTCGGTGGATGTCATGGGGAGGCTTCCATCGTTGCCGGGGACATGCACGGGTGGCCGGACATGCACGCCTCCACGTTCAGGTCGCCGCCCACTCGCGCCACGGCAGCGATACGTCGCCCAGCGCCACGAACTCGCCGTTGAGGATCGTCTCGCGCTGGTTGTAGCGGAACGGGCGTCCCCGCAGGTCCAGCACCGCACCGCCGGCGCCTTCGAGCACCGCCTGGGCGGCCGCCGTGTCCCATTCGCTGGTGGGTCCGAAGCGCGGGTACACGTCGATACCGCCGTCGGCGACGGCGCAGAATTTCAACGAGGAGCCCAGCCCGACCGGCTCCACCTCGCCCATGCGCTCGATGAAAGTAGCGGTACGGGCATCGCGATGCGATCGGCTGGCCGCGACGCGCAACGGCGCGAATGCCGGCGTCCTTACCCGCGTGGCGCTTTCGGTCCCATCCCGCTCCTGCCGGCACGCCCCCCACCGGGCACCGCCATGCCATAGCACGCCGGTCACCGGCGCCAGCACGACGCCGAACGTCGCCACCCCGTCTTCGACCAGCGCGATGTTCACTGTGAACTCGCCATTGCGCTTGACGAACTCGCGCGTGCCGTCGAGCGGGTCGACGATCCACAGCCGCCGCCAGCCCCGGCGTTCGGCGGCGGCAATGCCCGTGGACTCCTCCGACAGCACCGGCACGTCGGGCGTCAACGCATGCAGGCCCTCGAGGATGCAGCGGTGGGAGGCGAGATCGGCCGCGGTCAGCGGCGAGGCGTCGTCCTTGCGGACCACGTCGAAGTCGCTCTCGTAGACCTTGAGGATTTCAGCGGCGGCGGCGCGTGCCACCGCGATGACCCCGTCGCGGACGCGGGTGTCGAGGATCGAATCGGTATGCGTCATGCGTGTTGGCGGAGCCACTCCCGGGCGATGAAAAGGGCGGCGATGCTGCGGCCTTCGGAAAAGTCCTCGCGCAGGATCAGCTGGTGCAGGTCGTCGAGTTTCCACGGCACCGGCTCGAGCGGCTCGGGCTCATCCCCCGGCAGGCGCTCGGGATAGAGGTCGCGTGCGACCACGAGCTGCGCCTCATGGCTCATGTAGGTGGGCGCCAGCGTGAGCGCGCGCAGGTGGTCGAGCCGCGCGGCGCCGTAGCCGGCCTCCTCCTTGAGCTCGCGATTGGCCGCTTCCAGTGCGGTCTCGCCCGCATCGATGCGACCCTTGACCAGTCCGAGTTCGTAGCGGTGCATGCCGGCCGCGTACTCGCGCACCAGCAGAACGGTGTCGGCATCAAGCATCGGCACGACCACCACCGCGCCATGGCCACGGCCGTGCAGGCGCTGGAACTGGCGGCGCTCACCGTTGCTGAACTCCAGGTCCAGCCGCTCCAGCCGGTACGGCCCCGCATCGTGCTCGGTGATGCCGTGGATCGTGGGCAGCGGGCGACTCACCACCGGCTCCCGGCGTCGGGGCACGAGTCGGTCGAAGGGGCGATAATCACCGGATGCGAACCAAGACAGACGATGCCGGGATGCTAGCAGAGCCCGGCGACGCGGCGTCGCACTGGCGCGACCGCGACCTCGCCGTGCTGTGGCACCCGTGCACGCAGATGCGCGAGCACCCGCACACCCTTCCCTTGCTGCCGATCGCCCGGGGCGAGGGCGCGTTCCTCGTCGACCACGATGGGCGGCGTTACCTGGATGCCATCTCCAGCTGGTGGACCAACCTCTTCGGCCACGCCGAGCCGCGCATCGCCGAGGCGATTTCGCGGCAGGCGCGCACGCTGGAGCACGTGATCCTCGCCGGCTGCTCGCACATGCCTGCGGTCGAGCTGGCAGAACGGCTGCTGGAGCTGGCACCGCGACAACCCGGACGCGCGCCGCTGGCGAAGGTGTTCTACGCCGACAATGGCTCGGCCGGTGTCGAGGTGGCGCTGAAGATGGCGTTCCACTGGTTCCGCAATCGGGGCGAGGACGGCCGCACGCGCTTCATCGCGCTGGAGGGCGGGTACCACGGCGAAACCCTGGGTGCGCTGGCCGTCGGCGACATCCCGTTGTACCGGCGCGTGTATGCGCCGCTGCTGGCCGAGGCGGTCTTCGTGCCGTCGCCGGATGCGTGGAATGCACGGCCGGACGAATCCGAAGAGGCCTGCGCGCTGCGGGCCGCTGAGGCGCTCGCAGCCACACTGGAGCGCCACAGGGGCGAGGTCTGCGCAATGATCCTGGAGCCCCGCGTCCAGTGCGCGGGCGGCATGCGCATGCACCACCCGGCCTACCTCAGCCGGGCGCGCGAGCTGTGCAACGCGCACGGCGTGTTCCTGATCGCCGACGAGATCGCCGTTGGCTTCGGTCGCACCGGGACGATGTTCGCCTGCGAGCAGGCCGGCATCGCGCCCGACCTGATGTGCCTGTCCAAGGGTCTGACCGGGGGGTCGCTGCCGCTGGCGGCGGTGCTTGCGACGCAGGCGCTATACGACGGCTTCCTCGACGATTCGCGCGAGCGCGCGTTCCTGCATTCGCACAGCTACACCGGCAACCCGCTGGCCTGCGCCGCCGCGCTGGCGACCCTGGATATCTTCGAGGCCGATGACGTTCTGGTCCGCAATCGTTCCCTCTCGGCGCGCATGGCTGAGCTCGCGTCGGGCGTGGGCAGTCACCGCCACGTGGCGCAGGCGCGGCAGGCCGGGATGATCGTCGCGTTCGAGCTGACCCGCGATGGCCAGCACGACATGCCGTTCGATGCCGGTCTACGCATCGGCCTCCGGGCTTATCGCGCGGCCTTGGACCGCGGCGTGTTGCTGCGGCCGCTGGGCGACACGCTCTACTGGATGCCGCCCTACTGCGTCGACGAGGCGACGCTGGACCACCTCGCGCAGGTCACCACCGAAGCCGTCGAGGAGGCCACGGCATGCGCGTGACCCGCGTCCACGTCGACCTGCCGCTGTCCGATGCGGCCGAGGTATCGCTGCCGGACGCCGCGGCCGCGCACCTGACCCGGGTGTTGCGGATGCGCGAAGGCGACGCCTGCGTGCTGTTCAACGGCGACGGCCGCGACTGGCCTGCGACGATCACGGCCCTGGGCAAGCGCGAAGTGCGCGTCCGGCTGGGTGAGGCGACCCGCGTCGATCGCGAGTCGCCGCTGTCGATCGTGCTGATCCAGGGCGTGGCGCGCGGCGAGAAGATGGACCTCGTACTGCAGAAGGCCACCGAGCTGGGTGTTGCCGGCATTGTCCCTGTGCTGTCGCAGCGCAGCGAGGTGAAGCTCGACGAGGCCCGCGCAGAGAAGCGCCTCGCCCACTGGCGCAGCGTCGTGGCATCGGCCTGCGAGCAGAGCGGCCGCGCGCGCGTGCCGGGCGTATCGGCCCCGGTTTCGCTGCAGGCGGCGTTGGATGCGCTGCGGCCGGGCGGGACCCGGCTGCTACTGGACCCGGAAGGTCCAGTCACCTTCAACGGGCTTGAGCCGGACGCCACGCACGCCATGCATCTTGCGGTCGGCCCGGAGGGTGGCTGGTCACCATTGGACCGCGAGCAGCTGGTGGCGGCCGGCTTCGCAGGCCTGCGACTCGGGCCGCGCATCCTGCGCACCGAAACGGCCGGGCTGGCGGCGATTGCCGCGTTGCAGGCGCGATTCGGGGATCTTCATGCCTAGCGGATCACCGGGCCGATGGGGCCACGGTGCGCCGCGTGACGCCCTGCGACGCTCTCAAGCCGCCTGCGCGACCGCTTCGGCCACCAGCCCCTCGAGCGCTTCGAGGTCCGGGATCAGGGCCTCGTCCTCGTTGAGCTGCACGCGCGCCAGCACCCCGGTGGGCAGCACGTCGCCGTCCTCGCCCAATGTCGAAAGACTGTCGCGCGCCACGGTGACCAGGCGCGGGAAGCCTTGCGTCACAACCGCGAAGAACGGCGTCCTCGAATTGCCGGCCAAGGCCTTCAACACGGCGACCTTGCTGCCCAGGCCGGGTTGGTCCACGCCCAGCCCGGCCAGCCGGGAGAACGCGACCAGCGGCAACTGCCAACCACGCCAGCGCGTGCGACCCAGCAACCACTCCGGCGCCGGAGCGATCGGCTCGGGCTCGGCGTAGGACAGCACCTCGGCGATGGTGGCGTTCGGCAGCAGCAGGCGTGCACCCGCGACCTGGATCAGGACGCCCCGGATGTCGCCCGTTACCGGGTCATCGACCGGACCTTGGGTGGTCTCCGCCGCGGGAGCCGTGCGCTCGGACGGCGCAACTGCCGACGCATCATGGCCGTGTCGTTGATGGTGCTTGTGCTTGTTCTTGGACATTGCGAATTCCTCAGCCCGGCCAGCGCTCGGCCAGTCGCGACGCGAGTTCGGCCGGCTGGCCGGTCTGGCCACCCCGTGCGGCCAGTTCGGCCGGCGCGGCGGCGTCGTAGCACCCCTCCGGCGCCTGGCCTGCGATCAGTGCGCCGCCATAGCCGTGCTTGACCACAGCATCGACGAGTTCGGCATCACTGCCGCTCAGCATCAGCACTGCGCTATCGGCCGATGGCAGGGCGTCCAGCAGCGAGCCACCTTCGACAAAGGACATCCCGTCGCTGCCGGACTTCAAACCTACCTCGGTTGGCAGGACATACACATGCGCCGGCAGCACGGCGTGGCCGACCTCTGCCAGACGCACCGGAAGCTGCGTCGCGCGCTGCATCTGCGCGACGAGGCGGTCGTGGCGACCGCCATCCAGGCGCTGCTGCACCAGCACGGGGCGCGGGAAATCTCCGGGCAGCGCGCCCAGGAACTGGCGGACCGCATCGGGACCGCCGATACCGGCCATGACCAGCACCGCGCCGTTGGCCTGCTCGGGGCCGCGCACCGGCGTGTCGTCCACGAGCTCGAGCGTCGAGATGCGTCGCTCCAGGTCGGCCATGTCGTGCTGGAACCGGTCGCCGGCCTTTCTCGACGAGCTGGTCGGCACGGCGGCGTCGTCGTCGTCAACCAGGCTCAGGTTGCCGCTGCCAATGCCCAGGCCCGCAGCAGACGCCGAAGGCGACTGCTGGGACGCGTGGTGTCCACCCGCATCATCCGGGATAGAATCATCGGCTGCCCGCTCCGGCGCGGGCTCAGCGCCCTCCTGGGCGGGCATCCCAAAGGCAAGGTCGAAGTCGATCAGGTCGACCGAGGCCGCATCACCGCGCGCATTGCCGTAATCGCCGGCTTCGGCCTCCACCGGATCGAAGCTGGCATGCAACGACTGCAGGGGTGCCGCCACGACCCCGGCCTCGCCTTCGGGCTCGGTACCGGGAGGCAGCACGTCGCGGTGCCCGAGGAGCTTGGCGACGAGGTGCCGCTTCCAGCGCGCCGCGTCCCAGCCCTCGCGCGCGGCCGCGAGCTCGGCTTCCTCGTAGATCACGTCGATCATCGGGTCGCCGAGCACGGCGTCGAAACGCTCCAGCACGTCCTCGGTCGCGGGGTCCAATGCGATCACCACGACCTGCGGCTCGGCCGCGATCAGTTCGGGCGTGTCGAGCTGGGTCGGATCGGCGTGCAGCACTCGCTCGACGCCGGCCTCGTCGATCATTTCCCGCAGGCGGTCGGCGGCTACACCGGGCCGGGCCAGCAGGGCGACGCGGCGGGCGTTATCCGTCATGGCGACGCTCGATGCCCAGCAGCTCGAAGACGTTGCGCATCAGTTCCGGCTCCTGGTACGGCTTGCCGAGGTAACGCTCCACGCCGATCTCGAACGCGCGCTGGCGGTGCTTCTCGCCGGTACGCGAGGTGATCATCACGATCGGCACTCCGCGCAGGCGCGCGTCGGCCTTCATGTGGGTCGCGAGCTCGTAGCCATCCATGCGTGGCATCTCGATGTCCAACAGCATCAGGTCGGGTACGACGTCGGTCATGCGCTCCAGCGCATCCACGCCGTCCTTCGCGGTGGCTACCTCGAAGTTGTGTCGTTCCAGCACGCGGCCGGTGACCTTGCGCATGGTGACGGAATCGTCGACCACCATCACCAGCGGCACCTTGCGCTGTTCGACCACCGGCGCCTGCAGGCCCAGCTGGTCGCGCGGCAGGGCGGCCTGGCGGCGCACCAGCGGGGCGACGTCAAGGATCACGACCACGCGGCCGTCACCCATGATGGTCGCGCCGAAGATGCCCGGCACCGACGCCACCTGCGGCCCGACCGGCTTGACCACGATTTCGCGGTTGCCGACCACCTGGTCGACGCTGACCGCGGCCCGCAGGTCGCCGGAACGGATCAGCAGCAGCGGCATCTGCAGGTGGCCTTCGGCCTTGGCCTGCGCATGGCCGACGAGTCGGCCGAGGTCGTGGACCGCGTACTCCTCGCCACCGTAGTTGTAGACCGGACTGTCGCCCTCGAGCTCGTCGCGGGCGATGCGGCCGACGCCGCGCACCGAAGCGATCGGCACCGCGAACGTGGTCTCGCCGATCTTGACGAATACCGCCTGTGTGACGGCCAGCGTCTGCGGCAGGCGCAGGGTGAACGTGACGCCCTTGCCCGGACGCGACTGGATGTCCAGCGTGCCGCCGAGCTGGCGGACTTCGCTGGCCACCACGTCCATGCCCACGCCGCGGCCGGCCAGGCGGCTGACCTCGTTGGCGGTGGAGAACCCCGGCTCCAGGATCAGGGCGTCGAGGTCGTGGTCGGTGAGGATCGCGTCCTCGCGGATCAGCCCGCGCTCCTCGCCGCGGCGACGGATCGCGTCGCGGTCCAGACCGCGGCCGTCGTCGCCGACCTCCAGCACCACTTCCGAACCTTCGCGGCGCACGGCAATCCGGATCGCGCCTTCCTCGCCCTTGCCCGCCTGCTTGCGCTGCTCGGGCGTCTCCAGGCCGTGGGCGACCGAGTTGCGGAGCATGTGCTCCAGCGGCGCGGTCATGCGCTCCAGCACGTTGCGGTCGAGTTCGCCCTGCGCGCCGTCCAGCTTGAGCTGGACCTGCTTGCCCAGCTCGCCCGACGCCTGGCGGATCACGCGGCGCAGGCGCGGCAACAGCGAATCGAAGGGCACCATGCGCGTGCGCATGAGGCCTTCCTGCAGGTCCGAGCTGACGCGCGACTGCTGCAGCAGCAGCGTCTCGTACTGGCGGGTCAGGTCGTCCAGCGTCAGCTGCAGGCTGTTCTGGTCGGCCGCCGATTCCGACAGCGCGCGAGAGAGCTGCTGCAGGTTGGAGAAGCGATCGAGCTCCAGCGGGTCGAACGCCTGCTCGCCGCTGTCGCCTTCGCGCTGGTAGCGCGCGACGATCTGGGCCTCGGTTTCGATTTCCAGACGCCGCAGCTGGTCGCGCATGCGGGTATTGGTCGCCGCCATTTCCGCGATGGCGCCGCGGAACGCACCCAGCTGCTGCTCCAGGCGGGCGCGGTAGATGGCCACCTCGCCGGCGTAGTTGACCAGCCGGTCGAGCAAGTCGGCGCGGATGCGCACCTGCTCCTGCGGCGCGCGGATGGCGATGTCGTCCTCGTCCTCCGGCACGTCCTCGCCGATGGGGGCCGACAGCGGCTTGAGTTCGCGCACTGGCGCCGGCATGGGCGCAGGGGCACCGGGGGCCGACTCGGCAGTGACGGTGGTGCCGCCCTGCGAACGCGCCTCGAACTCGGCGATCAGCGCCTCGGGCATGGCAATGGCGCGGCGGTCGCCGACGCGCGTCAGCATCGCGTGCAGGCGGTCGAAGCCCAGCTCCAGCAGTGGGATGCCGTCCTGGCCCAGCTCGCGGCGCTGGTCGACGACCGCCTCAAGCAGCGACTCCATGACGTGGCCGAGCTCGCCCACGGCCATGATGCCGGCCATGCGCGCGCCACCCTTCAAGGTGTGCAGGTCGCGCTGCAGGCCGACCAACGGCTCGCGCTCGGTCGGGTGCTGGCGCAACTGGGCCAGCAGGCCGTCGGAGTGGTCGAGCAGGTCGCTGCCTTCCTCGACGAAGATGTCGACCAGTTCCGGGTCGAGTTCGCTCAGGTCGAGCGCTTCGTCCGGGTCGGCCTCGACCGGGATCGATACCGGCACGAACGCCGCCATCGGTGCCGGCTCGGGCTCGGCCTGGACGGGCTCTGCGGCCTGCGGTGCGTCTTCGGGCGCGTCCTGGATGAGCTCCGGCAACACCTCGTCGGTGGCGGCCTCTTCAGTCGCGACTTCGTCAACCTTGGCCTCGCTCGATTCGGCCTGCTCTCGTGCAACCCGGTCGGCCTCCGCGTACTCGGCTTCCAGGCGCTCGTACTCGAGCCGTTCTTCTTCTGCAAGACGCTCGGCCTCGGCCTGTTCCGTAGCCATACGCTCGGCTTCGGCCTGCTCGGCGGCAAGTCGCTCGGCTTCGACTCGCTCAGCTTCGGCCCGTTCGGCTTCGGCGCGCTCGCCTTCAAGGCGTTCGGCCTCCGCGTCCTGGGCGGCCTGCTGCTCTGCTTCAAGGCGAGCCGCTTCGGCGCGTTCCGCCTCGGCCCGCTCCAGTTCCATGCGCTCGGCTTCAAGCCGCTCGGCTTCGGCCTGCTCGTTCGCGAGGCGCTCCGCTCCCAGACGCTCGGCTTCGAGACGCTCGATCTCGGCCTGCTCGGCGGCGATGCGTTCGGCCTCGGCCCGCTCGGCGGACTGCCGCTCCTGCTCGAGCCGCTCCTCTTCGCGACGCTCGCTTTCGATGCGCTCGTTCTCCAGGCGCTCGGCGTTCGCTTTTTCGGCCTCGACACGCTCGATCTCGAGCCGCTCGGCTGCCAGACGCTCTGCTTCGAGCACCTGCTCTTCCAGCCGCAGGGCCGCCGCCAGGTGTTCGGCATCGGCATCGGCATCGTCCGCGAGCGGCACGGCGCCCGCCGGTTCGGCCGTGGCGGGTTCGATTGCAGCGGAATCGCCGTCGGACAGGAACGCGCTCAGGTCGAGCGAGCTCAGGGGCTCGTGATGCGCGGTATCGTCCGCCTCGATCACGTCCCCAGTATCGATCTCGGACTCCACGTCCATGCCGTGGCCGGCCGGACGCGGTGCCGGCAGGGTGTCGCGAAGCGCGGCCATGCGTTCGGCCAGGCCGTCGAACACGGGCACACGCGGGCGCTCGGACTGCAGCGCGGACAGCGTGTGGCGGATCGCGGTGCTGACCGCGTCCAGCCCGGCCACGCCCTCGGCAGTGGCCGGCGTGCCGGCGGCCAGCAGGCGCTTGACGTACGCCTCGGTTGGCGCGGTGATCTCGGTGATGACCGGCACTTCGGTCATCGCGAAGGCGCCGTTGAGCGTGTGGATCGCACGCTGCAGGCGGTCGTTGGCCGGGTGCGGCGCAGCCTCGGCGGCGGCCAGCCAGTCCTGGATGGTGGACAGGTGGCCGGTGACCTCGGTATCGAGGATCTCGAGCAACACCGGATCCACAGAGGCGGGAATGCCCGGCACGTCGTCGATGTGCGGCTCGCTGCCGGCATCGATGGCTCCTTCCGGCGATTCCACCTGCTCGGCGGGCTCGCTGGCGACGGCGTCCTCGGCCTGCGCTTCGAACGGCTCCGCTGACGTCGGCGCAACGGAGACTGCGGGCTGGTAGCTGGCCTCCTCCCCTGCCGCGACGCGGTCGGCCACCGCTTCGATGCCGGCCAGGTCGGCCGTCAGCGCGGCCTTGCCCTGCAATGCGCCATGCAACTGCGGCAGCGTGTCGAAGGCATGGTCGACCACCGCGATGACCGCGGGCGTGGCCGGACGCGTGCCGTCGAGCACGCGGTTGAGCATGTTCTCGACCTTCCAGCTGAACTCGCCCAGCGCCTTGGCGCCGACCAGGCGCCCGCTGCCCTTCAGGGTGTGGAAGACGCGGCGGATCGGGCGCAGAAGCTCGGCATTGTCCGGCGCGGCGCGCCACGGCGGCAGCAACTCGCCGAGGTGGTTGATCTCTTCCTCGAGCTCTTCGAGGAAAACCTCACGGATTTCGTCGTCGATGTCGTCGCTGTGGGCGAAGCCGCCGTCCTGGACCGACAGCCCGGCAGGCACGGACGCCTCGGCCTGCGTGGTCTCTTCGACCGGGGGCGCGGCCACGGGCACCACGTGCTCGACGGCATCGCGTGCGACGTTTTCCGCCGGGGTTTCGACCTGGGCGGGCGCGGTCGGTGCGTCCCACGCAGGGAGGTCCTGCAGCGCCGTCGGCGTCGCGTCGCCGGACGCGAGGGCGCCGGTTGGAATGTGCTGCATGTCGCCCGGCAGCGGCCAGTAGCCCAGCGACTCCAGGCTCTGGCGCGCGATCTCGAGGATGCGTTCGCGGTTGGGGCGCTGCTCGCGCAGTGCCTCCAGGTAGTACTCCACGCTGGCCAGCGCGTCGGCCATGGTGTCGAGCTGCTGCCCGTTGGGCACGCGCTTGCGGCCGATCAGTTCGACCTCGGCGTAGCGGCGCACGCCGACCAGGTATTCGGCGGGACGCGGCAGTTCCAGGATGCGCAAGGCACCGGACACTTCGTCCAGCAGGCGCGGCACGTCGGCCAGTTCGGCGTGGTCCCAGTTGGTTTCCACGAACGCAACGAAGCACTGGCGAGCATCGCCGAAGTTGGCAATCGCTTCGCGCACGACGACGTCGAGCACCTTGCGCGATTCGCTGGCCAGCAGGTCCTCGTCCGCGGCATCTTCGGGCAGGCCCAGTCGCGCGACCTGCTCGTCCAGGGACGCATCGACGTAGAGCAATGCACCGGCGACGTCCAACAGCGCGGTCTCGTCGGCGGCGCGCTGGCCGGTGACGATCTCGTGCATCGCGTCGCGCTGCTGCAGCACCACGCCGCGCGCTACGCTCAAGCCCATCATGCCGAGCGTGTCGCCGACGCGGCCCAGCGCATCGACCTGCGGGCGCAACTCGTTGATGTCGGTCTGGCCGGTGCGCAGGTACAGGTCCAGCGCATCCTTGACCCGCAGCAGGTCTTCCTTGATCGCCGCCGAAACCGTGTCCAGAAGCGCGCGGTTGCGGCCGCTCAGGCTGCCGCGGGCGTGCTCCAGCTCCGACTCGCTGGGGCGCTGGGCGTCCAGGTCGAAGGCGTCACGCAGGCCGGCCAGCGCGGGGTGAGGATTGGCGCTGTTGGCCGCGTGGTACAGCAGCTGCCGGGTCGGCTCGGACGCGGGCTCGCTGCGCGGGCCGCTGAAGTCGTCGCCTTCCAGCATCTGCCGGCTTTCGCGCTCGACGCCGCCAAAGGCCTGGCGCAGGGCGCGGGTCGGTTCGATCGCGCCGTCTCGCAGCGCAGCAGCCACCGACGCGGCGACCCACAGCATGCGGCGCAGCGGCTCGAGTGCGACGTCGGCCAGCAGGCCGTCGATCGCCGACGTCAGCGCACCCGGATCCGCCGGGGCACCGCCGTCGGGCCACTGCGAAAGCGCATTGCGGAAGTCGGAAAGGTGCGAGGTCGGTGCCGGCGCCACCGAGGTGAGGACCGGCGCGGGCAGGTCCTGCGGCAACGGCCGGTCGAGGTTGGGCGAGAACAGCACGCTCTCGTTGAGCCCGGCCTCGCCGCGCGCCGCGCGCAGCTCGTTGAGCAGCGGCAACAGGACGATCGGGATGTCGCGGTGGCCGCCCTGCAGGCGCTCCAGGTAGTCGGGCAGCTGGACCACACCACGCATCAGCGCGGCACAGGCGTCGTCGCGGCGCTCCTCGGCGTCGCCATGGTGCAGCGACAGGGCGAGGCGCTCCATCTCCTCGGCCACCATCGCCGGGGCCGACAGTTCGACCATCCGCAGCGTGCCGCACACCTGGTGCAGGTGGCCGGCGCAGACCTTCATGCGCTCGGCGTCGCCGGGGTTCTCGGCGTAGGCCTCGATCTCTTCGCGCGCCTGCCGCAGGGTCTGGTCCAGCTCGGGCTTGATCCAGCCGAGGGTGGTGGTGTCGATGGCGTCGCGCATCACGGTCATGCCGTCGCTCCACGCACGGTCAGCCGCCCGTCGAACGGGGTACCAGTCGGCGGCTTGACCGCCCGATAAGAGTGACTAGGAGCATTCACTGAGCTGGAATCCACTGACTGACCGACTGAACTGACTCACGACATCGAAAGCGCCACGCGCTTCCCACAGCGCCCCTGGCGCGACCGGCCGCCCGCTTACGCAGGCAGCTTGAAGTCGGCCACCGACCGGCGCAGGTCCGCAGCGAGCTGCGCCAGGTTGCCGATGGACTCGGCCGTCTGGTTGGCGCCCTGCGTGGTCTGCGAGGTGATCTGCTGAATCGTGTTCATCGTCTGGGTGATGTTGGCCGCCGCGCCGGACTGCTGCTGCGCCGCGGTGGAAATGCCCTGGATGAGGCCCGACAGGTCGGACGACACTTTTTCGATCTCGCCCAGCGCGGTACCGGCGTCCTCGGCCAGGCGCGCACCGGCGACCACCTCGGAGGTCGTCTGCTCCATCGAGCTGACGGCTTCGTTGGTATCGGACTGAATGGTCTGCACCAGGGTCTCGATTCGCTTGGTCGCGTTGGACGCGCGTTCGGCGAGTCGCTGTACTTCGTCGGCCACGACCGCAAACCCGCGGCCCGCCTCACCCGCCGAAGCCGCCTGGATGGCCGCGTTGAGCGCCAGGATGTTCGTCTGCTCGGAGATGTCGTTGATCAGTTCGACGATCGAGCCGATTTCCTGCGAGCTCTCACCCAGGCGCTTGATTCGCTTGGAGGTTTCCTGGATCTGGTCGCGGATGCTGTCCATGCCCTGGATCGTCTGGCGCACCACGCCGGCGCCCTTGGTCGCGATCTGCACCGAGCGCTGCGCCACCTCGGCGGACTCGGCGGAGTTCTTCGAGACCTGGTCGATGCTGGCCGCGATTTCGCTGATTCGACCCGAGGCGGAGGAGATCTCCTGCGCCTGGTGCTCGGCGGCTTCGGCCAGGTGCATGGCGGTGGCCTGCGTTTCCTGCGCACTGGAGGCGACCTGCACCGAGGTGTCGGTGATCGTCTGCACCAGGCTGCGCAGCTGCTCGACGGCGAAGTTGATCGAGTCGGCGATCGCGCCGGTCATGTCCTCGGTGACCGTCGCCTTCACCGTCAGGTCGCCCTCTGCGAGCGAACCCATTTCGTCCAGCAGGCGCATGATCGCCTCCTGGTTGCGGTCGTTGAGTTCCTTGGTGGTCTCGTAGCGCTTCTGCTGCAGGCGGTTGAGCGAGTAGAGCAGGCCGGCGATGGCGATCAGGGCCAGCGCGCCGGAGATGATCGAGATCCACAGGTTGCCCAGGATGCTGGTGTCGCGCAGCGAACCGAAGGCGGTAAACGAGTCGAACAGGCGGCGGCTGTCGGCCAGCAGCTGGTCGGAGCCCGCGGTGATCGAGTCGGCGGCGGCCTGGGCGCGGAACAGGTTCTGCGAGGTCGACAGGATCGCGTCCAGGTCCTCCTTCATGTCCGTCCACAGCGCCTGCGCCTGGCCCAGCGCGGCGAGCGCGCCGCCGTTGCTCAGCGCCGTAACGCCGAGCGTCTCGTCGCCTTCGCGCAGGCCGGTCATGACGTTGTCGAACACGGCCGCGTCGCGCGCCAGCGCGTCGCCCGCCGTTGCCGCGGCGGGGCCGCCGGCCTGGATCTCGGTGATGCGGCGGGCCATGGTGCCCGACAGCACGACCTGGCGGAGGGCGAGGTAGACCTGCGAAGAGGTCGAGCCGCTGGAGGACATCGCGCGGACCAGCTCGTCGAGGTTGGCCTGCAGCTGCGGCACCTGGCCGGCGAAGCTGCTGGCGTTGTCGGCCAGGCCCAGCACGGCGCGCTCGCTGGCGATCATCTGCTCGGCGCTGGCGCCCAGCGGCGTCCACGTCTCGGTGACGGTGGCGATCGGGCCGGACACGCCCGGCTCGTTGCCGAAGTTGGCGTTGAGCGTCTCGATGTCCTCGTCGATCGCGGCCTTGGTGTCCTTGAAGGCGTTGAAGGACTGCGCGTCGCCTCCCACCGCCTCGCGGCCCTGGTTGGCCAGCTGCTGGCTGAGCACCTGAAGGTCGGACGCCGCGGAGCTGGCGCCACCCAGGCGCGCCGCCTTCCAGGTCGCGTAACCGGTATTGAGGCCGAACACCAGCACCGCGATGCCCAGCAGCACCAGCCAGGTGTTGACGCCAAGGTTGCGGGCCTTGCCGGCGACGGAGTTGATGTCAGTGCTCATGGTTCGACGACCTCTGGTGTGGTGCGTACTGCGGCAGTAGGAGAAGGTGCGAAGGTTAGGGCGGTGCGCGTCAGGCCGCGGCCTGGCGGAATTCAGGCGTGCGGGTCAGCCGCTCGAGGCTGAAGATCCCCCACGGCTGCTCGTCCAGGCGGTAGGCCCGGTCGATGAAGTGGGTATAGCGGCCGACTGCGATCTGCTCGTCGGCCAGGGCCTCGTCGGGGATCTGCTGCTGCTCGTTGAAGCTGCGCTGGCCGTAGAGCTCGTCGATCAGCACCGCGACGTCGCCGCCGGGCTGGCGCACCAGCAGGATGCGCTGGCTCTCGTGCAGCACGGTGCGCTCGCCTTCCAGAAACTGCTTGAGGTCCACGATCGGCAGCAGGTTGCCGCGGACGTTGGCCAGCCCGAGCATCCACGGCTGCGCCCCGGGGACCGGGGTCACCTGGGGCAGCGTCAGGATTTCGCGGACCTCGTCGAAGTGCGACGCCATGCGGCGCGCACCGATGCGGTAGCCGACGCCGCGCCACAGGCCGGGCGCGTCGAGCTGCTCCGGCAGGCCGGCGACGTGGGCGAGGCTGCGCCGCTCGTAGTCGGCCAGCACCTCGAACGGCGTGCGCACCGCCACCTCAGGCGTCCAGCAGGCCGTTGATGCGCGCGATCAGTTCGTCTTCGCGCGGCGGCTTGACGATGTAGTCCTTGGCGCCCTGGCGCAGGCCCCAGGCCTTGTCGGTGTCCATGCCCTTGGTGCTGACGATCAGCACCGGGATTTCCTTGGTGTCCGCATCCCGCGACAGCGCGCGGGTGGCCTGGAAGCCATTCATGCCGGGCAGGACCACGTCCATCAGCACAAGGTCGGGCTTTTCGCGCCGGCAGACCTCGATGCCGTCCTCGGCGCTGCCCGAGGACAGGACCTGGTGGCCGTTGCGTTCCAGCAATTGGGTGAGCACCGCCGTGTCGGTCGGCGAGTCCTCGATCAGAAGAATACGTGCCATTGAGTGCCTTACCCCCCGGTCAGGCGTTGACGTGCGTGCGGATCGCGTCGAGGAGTTCCTCGCGCGTGAATGGCTTGGTGAGGTACTGCTCGGACCCGACGATGCGCCCGCGCGCCTTGTCGAACAGCCCGTCCTTGGACGACAGCATGATCACCGGCGTGCCCTTGAACGCCTGGTTGTTCTTGATCAGCGCGCAGGTCTGATAGCCATCCAGCCGCGGCATCATGATGTCCACGAAGATGATCTGCGGCTGTTGGTCGGCAATCTTCGCCAGCGCCTCGAAACCGTCCGTGGCCGTGACCACGTTGCAGCCTTCGCGCTTGAGCAGTGTCTCGGCAGTACGACGGATGGTCTTGGAGTCATCGATCACCATGACCCGCAGTCCATCGAGGTTGCCGTTGCGGCCCTCGTCCAGCATTCAGTAATCCCCCGGTGCGCATGCCGTGTCGTCCGGCATGTCGCGAGGCTGCCTTTATTCCAAGCCCTGAGCGGGCTGTCAAGCTGCATTTACCGTCACTTCCTTGCTGAATGCGGCACCTGGCACCCTTTCCGCCTCGGACCGGCTGCTACCATCGCCGGCACTTTCGCCGACCCGCCCCGACCGTGCCCAAGCCGCTGGATGTCGTTGTCGTGATGGACCCGATCGGGTCGATCAGGATCGCCAAAGATTCGACCTTCGCCATGCTGCTGGAGGCGCAGCGCCGGGGCCATCGCCTCTGGTACGTGATGCCCGGCGGGCTGGCCCTGCAGGACGGCCGGGCCATTGCGCGCATGGCGCCGCTGACAGTGCGCGAAGACCCACGCGACTGGTTCACGCTGGGCGAAATGGCGGTGCACGTACTCGCCGCCGGCCATGTCGTGCTGATGCGCACCGACCCGCCGGTGGACGCCGAATACATCCACGACACCCAGGTGCTGGGCATCGCCCAGGCCGCGGGCGCGATGGTGGTCAACGACCCGCAGGGCCTGCGCGACTACAACGAAAAGCTGGCCGCGCTGCTGTTCCCTCAGTGCTGCGCGCCCAGCCTGGTCAGCCGCGATGCCGCGTCGCTCAAGGCCTTCGTCAACGAGCACGGCGAGGCGGTGCTCAAGCCGCTGGATGGCATGGGCGGACGCTCGATCTTCCGCGCCCGCGCCGGCGAGCCCAACCTCAACGTCATCCTGGAAACGCTCACCGCCGGTGGCCGCTCGCTGGCGATGGCGCAGCGCTACCTGCCGGAAATCGCCGAGGGCGACAAGCGCATCCTGCTGGTGGACGGGGAGCCGGTCGACTACTGCCTGGCGCGCATCCCGCAGGGCGACGAGTTCCGCGGCAACCTCGCCGCCGGCGGCCGCGGCGAAGGCCGGCCACTGAGCGAGCGCGACCGCTGGATCGCCGCGCAGGTCGGCCCGGAAATGAAGCGCCGCGGCATGGTCTTCGTCGGGCTCGACGTCATCGGCGACTACCTGACCGAGGTCAACGTCACCAGTCCGACCTGCATCCGCGAGCTGGATGCGCAGTTCGGGCTGAACATCGCCGGCCAGCTGTTCGATGCCATCGAGCGCCGGATGGTGCCCGCTCAATGAGCGCGGTGGCGCTTCCGTCGCCGGCGGCGCCGGCCGCGATGGAGAACCAGCGCCTGGGTGCGACGCTGGTGCTGTCGCTGCTG
>Ga0208375_1001849_pt1 | contig 21788 bp, 25 predicted proteins | sample RifOxyD1_FD_184038 | JGI IMG/M metagenome (GOLD analysis project Ga0208375, IMG submission 184038) | Soil microbial communities from Rifle, Colorado - Rifle Oxygen_injection D1 (SPAdes) | ecosystem: Environmental > Terrestrial > Deep subsurface > Rock core/Sediment | place: Rifle, Colorado... | reverse complement strand
TTAAAGATGAGTTTTTGCAGAGAATAACAGAGTCAGGAAAAGATATTTTTCCTGTTACCATTGTATTTATGAATGAGTTTGATGTTGAAGGGAAAAAACAAGCTTACCCCATCATTTTAAATCACAACAGCAATGATGAGGTAAAAAATAAAATACTTCATATAGCAAGCCCAAATTCAGAGTTATTGGAAATGTTTATTAAGATTATTGAAAGGAGGAAAAAATGAGTGAAACAGAGATTGTCGCATTTGATAATTGCGGAGATATCGCATTTGAAGTATCAAAAGAAGTTACAATAGTCACAAAAATAGCATATAGAAAAGAAGATGCAATTGCCTTATTAACTTCTGAAATCCAGGAACTTAAAAAGCAAATAGCGGACTTAAGGGCATCAAAAATTTTGGCTGCGAAGGAATCACTCGTTAAATTGTGGGATAATAAGCATGACGACCAATGGAACAACTGTTAAGCAAAGGGACATCATTTTAATTCCATTTCCATATTCTGATTTGTCCCAAGAGAAAAAAAGACCGGCTGTAATTATTTCCGATAGTGAATACAACATCCACAACGAGGATGTGATTTGTTGTGCAATAACAAGCAATCCCAGAGAATATTATCAAAGCATAGAAATAAATAATACAGATTTAGATGATGGCTCTTTGATGTTTAACAGCAGGGTAAAACCATCCAAAATATTTACGTTAAATCAAGAGAGCATCATCAAAAAACTCGCAAAACTAAATGTTCAAAAAAGCAAAGAAGTTGTTAAACAGCTTAATGTCTCTATAAAGATTGAGGAATAAGCCATTATGGCCATTCTTATTGCTGATATTATCCTCATTTAAACTCACTTCTCCATATGACCACAAAAAGAACAATCACCCCAACTGTCAATGCCGCATCTGCAATATTGAATGCAGGCCAAAAGCTGAAGTCAACATAATCTATCACATAGCCGTAGCTTATCCTGTCAACCAGATTGCTTACAGTGCCGCCGAGGATCATCGCAAGAAATATGCTTATTTTCCTGTCAGCCCTTCCGAGGAATGCAAAAATCAGCACAACCACAAATATTGAGAACCAGGCAAGCAGCGCGGGCCTGTTCTGGAGCATCCCGAATGAAGCGCCGTAATTATGGATATTTGTTATAGACAGAAAATTTTCAATCACAGGGCCCGGAAGATTGAGGGATCTTTTTTTGATGTCCCATTTTACCAGCTGGTCAAGAAGGATGACTGCAAGAGTGATGATTGTGAAAAGGATATATTTTTCAAATATTATGCTTTTTATCTCTTTTGCCATATGCTTACCGGCTTACCAGCCGCCTTTTCTCTGTATCTCCCTTTCAATCACAGACAGCCTGTGGCTTATGGAATCAAGCATTGCCCTCAGCATATCCAATTTGCTGGAGACTATCTCATAATCCTTTCCCGAAGACTCCGGCATATTATATGATCTTGGCTGCCTGGGGGCGGCATATCCTTCTCTTTCATAGCTTCTTTCTTCGCCGATGCTTGACTGGCTCATCTCTCCTTCAGATCCCGCGCCTTTGATCTTTAATTCTGTGTCCATAAGATTGGGGGTGCCGCCAAGCCCTGCTGTCTGGTCCTGAGGTAATTTTCCAAGCCCGCCCATGCCAAACTCCCTGTCTTTTGGCAGTGTTTCTGAGCCAAAGCCTTTGAAATCGCCCAAGCCAAGGCTGTCGCTCTTTTTCCAGAACATCAATCTATCAAAAATACCCATTCTGCACCTCTTTTATGATAATTTTTTATGATAAATTTAATATATCTGCTTTTATAATTTTGTCCTACTGATTTTTTATATTTAATATGTTATTTAATGTATGTTATATTTAATTTATATAAGCTATATATTTAAATATATACAGCTATTTTTTACTGTCCTGCTGCCCATCCATCACATCTTTAGTGCTGTAATTTTTGTTTTTTCAACCATTTCATCTATCTTACTGGAATATAAATGTTTCGTACGGAAAACTGCTCTCGTTAAGACGTTATAATGGACTTCAAATTAATTCAACATAAAGATGTTGTGTTGTTTTGGGTTTATCCCAAAGTCCGAACCGCAATGAGGAAATTAATTTAGTGCGAGCGTCCCGCAAGAACCCTTGCGTGGTTGAGCACAGAGCGAAACCCTCAGTGAATTGCGTATAGGTTACCCGAGCAAACTATATCTCTTAAATTTTTAAAAGACGCTATTTAACTTCTCAGGCTGATGCTGCCTCACACATGACGCCACGAGTTGAGCCCGTAGGCGAAACTCGTGGTAGTTCACTACATTCACACCCCTGTATCAGTAGGACAGTTTTCCGTTAAATAATATCTACCCCATGTTTTAAGAAATCTTTACTATGCTGAAAGCAAAGTATCAATAGTGGGGGTTTAAACTCATTATCTTGTATATATTGAGTTGGATTATATATTCTTATCACCTCATCAATCGGTATTTTTGGATTTATGTAAATTACCATATCAATTAATCCTTTGGGATACAATGAATGGTCTAATTTCATTAAAGTAGGGATTTCTTTTATATTCTCAGTTGGAATTCTAGAAGCAGTTCTATCTGTAATTATTATAGCTCTTATCCTCTCCAATTTATCTAAATCAAAAACAGGAATGGTTGATTTTATATCTGTTTTCTTCTTCTTTTCTTCTATCCCTTTATAGTATATTCTTGTATGAAACTCATTATTGTGTCTTGTATAGTGAAAATCAAATCTTTCAGAAGTTACATTAAGGAATCTAAAACAAAGTTCACCATCTGGTTTTTGTTTGATATGCATAAACTGATTTTTGGTGTTATTTTTTTCATAAATCAAATATTTTTCTATCATGATTGACCCATAGAATTACTTCTATTTAAATATAACTTCCAAATAGAAGAAAATTCAAAGAGAAAGAATCTACTTTATTCAACTTTCTTATAAAAAAGATCCTCTGAAGAGAGAGTGTTTTGGTCAATTATTTTATAAAATTCGACCACACCTAAAGGGTAGTTCATCGTTATTACATCATTAGATATAGAATAGGTTAGTGCTTGGTGGGTATAACTATCCAAACCCCAAATTTTATACGTCCGTATAATCCTAGATGAATCCGTAAATTCAAAAGTCTCATCTTCTTTTTCATTATAAAATTTTCCAATTATCTTAACCTCTTGTGTAGCAGAAGGTTCAGAAACAACTGATTGAGTAAGCTTATCAATCAGTGATGAAGGAAGGATCTTTATGAGCCTGAACAGCAGCGTTTCCTCATATATCTTTATTGCGCCGGCTTTATATTCTTTTATCAGGAAAGCCTGTCCCTGCTTTTTTATCTCCTCTGTGAATAATAATGCGAACAATGCGCCCTTTAGCTGCGCGTCATCCTGGAACAGCCTATTCATCTCATTTCTGTATTTTTGCTCTGCCATGCCGATCAGTTCAGTGTCAATATCCTGCTTTGATATCATGCGCCCGATATATTCGTCAATCGGATGCTCTGAATCAAACAGAGACTTCACATATTCCATGCTGAGCTCTTCATCATTGAAGCTGACAGACTGCATACTGAAGATTTCAAACGGGATGATGAATAATTTGTAATTGGCGCCTTTTATCTCTGCCATGCTGTCTCTTGAATAGGCATCCTGGAACCTGCTTATCTCATCCTGCTTAAAAAAAACAGGGGCTTCCTGTTCAGATGCAAGCGTGCCTTCAAACCCGGCAATAAGCCTGTCATCTTTCACAAGAACAAAGCTTTTGCCCGATGATGAAAAATTCTTCTGGAAATCGCTTGTGTCCATATACAGGAATATTCCGCCGATAAGGATGAGTGTTGAGAAGAGTATTGAAAAGAAGGCAGTGAAGCTGAAACCTTTCCTTATGAAGCTTACAACCGCAGCAAGAATAGGCACAGCAAGGATGATTATGATCAATGTCTGGATATTCATTTTATGCCTCTTTTTGCGGTTATACCCCGATTATTCTAAATTTTACTGATTGCAGCACATATTAAGGCATATCAGGATATTTAATTTTTAAAGTTTTGGTTTATTTTGGCGTTTTGCCCTGTTTATCTGCTTTTGGCGCATATCTATTTTTGATCTGCAATACGCTTTAATCGGGCACCCTTCACATTCCGGTGTTTTCCTGCAGTGCCTCTTTGCATGCTCAACCAGCAAAGCATGATATTCATTGAATGATCTATGATCTGCTTTATATGCCACCAGATTATCCATAAATAATTTCTGCAGCTCATCATAATCACAGCCCTCATCGCAGAATCCAAGCCTTGAGAATATCCTTTTTGTGTATGCGTCTATGACAAACACAGGCACATCATATGCATAAAGAAGGATTGAATCTGCTGTTTCCCTGCCGACACCCCAGACAGACAGGAGATTTTTGCGGTCAACAGGCTTTCCGGACATAAGAAATCTGATCATCTGCTTTATCTTCTTTGCCTTTTGGTTGTAATATCCCGCAGGCTTTATCAGTTCTGCAAGCTTTTTTTCGGTGATCTTTTCAAGCCTACCGATATCCAGCAGATTTTCCCTGTTTAAGTTATAGATTGCCTTTTCAGCATTTTTCCATGATGTATTCTGCGCCAGGACCGCGCCGATGATTATCTCAAACTTCTGCTTTTTGCTGTTCTTTTTTCCGTGGTAGCTCGGATAAAGGCTGCCCTTTAATGTTGTCGGCCACCATCTCTGGCCGGAATATTCCTTCAGAAGGATTTTGAATATTTTAGATATAATAGCTGCGTCTTTTTTCATTTTTTCCTGATTCCGGATTTTCCGGTGAAGCATTTTTTATATTTTTGGCAGATATATCCTGTGGAGAGATGGCAAAATGAAGTGTATCTTTTCCCTTTTTTTCTACAGCAATGCCATTCTGTTCAAGCTGTTTTTTTATATATTCGAAATCATGCGCTGCATACTTCCATGGATCCTCATCTCTATCCAGTGTGCGGCCAACTTCAACTGTGCGCATCGCAGGCTTTTTTATGCCTGCTGCAGCTGCTGTTTCACCATGGATAGTATATTCCATTTTATAATTTACATCCTCAGAGTCTCTACTCATATCTCTTATTACCCTCACTTTTACATCCCATGCGGCAGGCCTTCTTTTTGCTGCAAACTTTTCACATCTTTCTATAACTGCATTTAATTGGTCTTTGGGATTCATAGCTGCTTTTGATACTTCAGACTATAAAAATTTAATTCAAATAACTGATAATATTTGGGATTATCCGCAAAAAAATTCACTGAGAAATCAAGACCGCATTGACTGTTCCAGTCTGGCCGGGCCTTGATGTTACTCTTGCCTTGCCTTTGTCTGTGTCAAGGATCGTTCCCTTAGTTATTATGTTTCGCCTGACAAAGTTCCTGTTTGCAGGATTGTCTGTGATTAATTTTATTTTTGCTTTGGAGGCCTTTTTTGTCTTTGGATCAGTCAGGTTGACATAATCAATCGCAAATGTCTTGGTCTTTGTATTGCCCCCTCTTGTCTTGACAGCTGCTATATTTTTTGCGCCAAGCTTCGTGTTTGCAGGCAGGCCGCCCATCTCGTAGATCCTTTTCTTTCTGTAGAGGGTCCTGTATCTGCCTCCTGATGGTTTCCTTCTTGGCCTGTGCTGGGTTATCATTTTATAGCTTTGAAAAGGCGCTTATTTAAAAGGTTTTTGGATTGGCAATACTGTATTTGAAGTATAGATATACATTGTGCCCATTTTCCCTATTCCCTCGCAAAGCAGGGGAACAGGGAAAATGGGCTGCGCAGACAAATTCAGGCAACTCCGGAGCAGCAGTTTTAACCGCTTATCCGGCAGCTTATTCACAAGCTTTAAATATCACATACTCAACATTAAGCTATTTTTGATTATTTGGGGTGTTAATATGAACGAACAAGCAAGACCATTGGATGCTTTAAATGAAGCAAGAAATAAGAGAGTTATCGTAGAGCTGAAGAACAATAAGCAGTATATCGGCTCTTTGCAGGCCTTTGACATACACATCAATGTTGTGCTTTCAGATGCCGAAGAAAGGATGGGAACTGAGCTCATAAAAAAGCTTGGCAAGGTTTTCATAAGAGGAGACACCATAACAGTGATATCCCCTGCTTAAGGCTTATATGTTTAAAGCGTTTAAAGCCCGCATTATTTTTGCTTTTTATTGGCTTTAACTTTCAGTGATAAAGAAGCAGGATTTATAGTTTTTAATGATGATATCTATTGATGAGGGAACTGAATGACAAAAGGAACATCATCCCACGGAAAGAAATCAGGAAAGAAGACACATGTATACTGCAGAAGATGCGGCAGGCGTACTTTCCACAAGAGAAAGAAGAGATGCAGCAGCTGCGGATATGGGAATTCTAAGAAGATAAGGTCTTATTCCTGGCAGAGGCATAATAGGAAATAAAAAGCCGGGAAATAATAGATAAATAAAGAAATAAGATAAGACTAATTGAAAATAAAAGAAATAAATAAACTGCTAATCTTTTCTATTCTATCTTTTCTTCTGAAAAAACAGCAGATACACAATCGGCAGAATTCCTGCTGTGTTGAGTATAAGTATCGCAACATACCATCCAAGATGGTTGTTTCTGCCGCACTTCCACATCGCGATCCCTTTCCATATCATTTCCCATACTGCCAGCAGTATTATGGCCGTCAATAAAGTTGGTATCAATAATGCTTCAAACATGTTTTTACCTCCTCTATTTCACCAATTACATTTAAACTATTTTATCCAAATCATCTCACAATAACTCCAATACCGATAAGTATAAACAGTATTCCGATCCATCTGAACAGAGTAAATGTCTCGCCGAGAAACACAACAGAAAATACTGCAACCCAGATATAGCTCATTGCAATTATAGGATACAATGTTGAGAGATTGCCGAATTTCAGCGAGAATACAAACAGCACTGTCGCAAATGCATACAGCACTAAGCCAATAATCAGTTTCCAGTTTATAAGCCATGTAAGAATATTAAATGTTAGGGTCTTTGATCCAAGCTTAAAGAATATCTGCCCGACTGCCGCTATCAGCGCGCATAATGCGACCACCAGCATGACGGATAATTTTGTTTCCATTTAAACACCTTTTAAACTATATCCCAAAGAGTTTTGATTTTTGGATGTTATACTCATACTATTTTACGAATATTTATAAATTTTAACCTTTTTGCGCTGTTATGGCCAAAACAAAGGCAAAAAACACAGAAGATGCGTATATCTCTCAGGACAGAGCAGGGAATAACCCCCACATCTATAACCCAAACAATGCAGAAGAAAGAAAAAAGATTTTTGAAAATCTGGAGCAGCAGATCAGGGATAATCCGGACAATCCGTCGCCGTATTATCAGCAGGGAATCCTTTTTCTTGCAGAAGGGAATCCTGCAAAAGCAGTTGAGTGCCTGGATAAGTCAAGGGAAAAATCAGCAGAATCGGAGAAAAAAGGAACCCGCAGCAATTTCCCGCAGACAAATGATCTGCTGAACTGGCTCGGCCGCGCATATGTCGGTGTGAAACAGTTTGACAATGCGATTGGCGCATATGAAGAATGCATAAAAACAAAGCCGAACAGCAGCGATGCATATATCCAGCTGGCTACGCTCTATTTTAATTTCCAGAGAGGAGATGATGCGATACAGGTGCTGGAAAAGGCGATTGAAAGAGGAATAAAAGACCCTGCAGTATACAATCTTCTCGGATTTATTTTTATAGTCATAAACAAACCGGATGATGCAGCCTACACCCTGGAATATGCAAAAAAACTCAATAAAAAATCCAGTGCCATATCAGAGCCGATCACAAACAATCTTGCAGCAGCATACATTAAGATGAAAAGAACCGAAGATGCCATTAAGCTATATGATGATGAGATCAAAAAGACCCCGAAGACGCTGAGCTATTACGCGAATCTTGCGCAGATATACGGTGCGGCAAAAAGATACGATGATGCCAGAAGAGTGCTGGAAGATCTTGATAAAATAAATACGTTCCCGGATAATGCAAAGATAATAAAGGCGAAGCTGCAGGAGCTGGATGGATTGAAGAAGTCTGAAAAAGCGCTCCAGAAAGAAAAAACAAAACCTAAATAGAATAAACAACCTTTATAAATTTCCTCTTTCTTAACTAACCTGCGCGGGCGTGCCGGAGCGGTCAAACGGAACAGGTTTAGGTGAATGAAAATTCTAAGAACCCTGTTGGCTTAGTGCCTACGCAGGTTCAAATCCTGCCGTCCGCATCGTTCCGAGGGATTGAGCAATGCGAAATCCCTCATTGCATATAAGGGCTGATAATGGCAGTCTGCCCTTATGTTCAGAACTGCCGTCCGCATGAATAATACCATCTAATCGCTCTTTAAACATATTATTGGCTAATTAAACAGGCAATTACCAAAAATGGGCTTATATTCGCCTTTGGTTCCAATCTCAAACCACTCAAGATATTTATATTGAACTTACCCTTATACTTCTATTCAGATTTGATAATCTGATATGTGTTGATATAACACATGAAAATTGTGTGAGGCAGGCATCAGATTAGGGCTATAAATGGCTGTCAAACGTTAGTGCAATCAAATGTTTAGCACTAACAAATAATGAACCGCTAATAAGCATGAATAATATGCTTACAGCCCAAAATAAGAAATATACGTCGGGAAAATCATGGAAAAAATCAAAAAATTAACAAAATTTATAAATCACAACCTCTGTGATACCCCTGTGTTGCTGATTGCAGTATTTCTCAATCCAGCAGCACATGTACGCGACAGATAGCCTAAATCTGAGCAACAAAGCAACACACACAAAAGAAATACAAACTGCATATTTTGTTTGTATAAAATATGCTGAGACCAGATAGATTAAATCAAAGCCTAGATAAATATCAGATAACAGAAAAATTAGCCTAGAATAGATAGCCAAATACGACAAACACACTTGGAGGTGTTTAGATGAGAGTTAGAAAGGCAATACAGAAAATTGCGGCTATAGGAGCTGGAATTTCTATGATTGGCGCTACATTGATGGGCGCAATGGCCGCTGACCTGAGCGAGTACCCAGGAAAATTGTTCTTCAAAAACGGACAATTTAACGGAGTAATCGTCGTCGGCGATAAAGCTGCGGCAGAAGACGTTGTCGGCTCAATCGACATCGCAACAAGCCTGCAGTATGCAGTTGCACAGCCAGTAGCACAGCCAACATCACCTGGAGGATCAGGTGGAGAGCTTTCAGTTACAGGAGACGCAGTTTCAATCTCTGAGCCAAACGATATGTTGGAGATCAGAGAAAGAATTGGTAAAGTCAAAGAGACCCTGACAGAGTTTGACCTTGCAGGCTTGCAGGGAGGGACAATTGTCACAGATGAAGGCTCTTCAGACTACAACCAATATCTGAGATTTGAAACATCAAGAAACTTCAGCGCAACAAACTATGTTGACTCTGGAGAAGTTCAATTCACAGAAAACAACGACGATGTTGTTGGGGACTATCTTGTCTTCAGCGACGGGAAGAAAGCTTTCCAGTATGAGCTTGAGTTTGAGGAAGGTGTCCAGTCAGATATGGAATATCAGACAGGAACATCCGGAACAAGAGTTCTGAAAGACATTGAAGATGAGGAATTAAACATCCTCGGAAAAGTCTTCTCAATTGTAGGCTCAAAAATCACACCAGGCCTTCCTACCTCAGTCACACTTGCTTTATTGGGAGGAGATGTCTTGGATACCCTTGAAGAAGGAGAGACAAGAACATATACAATTGACGGCAAAGAGTATGAAGTTACTGCTGTTATTGTAGCAGATACCATGGAAAGCGTAAAATTCAGCGTCAACGGCGAAATAACAGATGAGCTCAAATCCGGCGAAACTGACATCCTGAGGGATGGCACAGAAATCGGAGTAAGAGACCTGATGCCAAACGAAGCTGAAGAAGAGACAGGAGGAGATATTGTAGAATTCTTCCTCGGAGCAAACAAGGTTGAGCTCAAAGACGGCAATGTCACAGGCAACGACGAGTTTGATACTTCAGGAGTCAAAATCCATGAAGAATCAATTGAAGACGCATCTGTCAAGATAAAAGGCGCATGGGCAACAGCAAACGAGACCCTTGAGCTTTCATCAATACAGTATGTCCTGAAAGCAGATTCTCCAAAAGGAGACATCTTTATTGCGCCAGGGCACGGCTTGAGAGAATATCTTGATGAGCCTGAGGGAATGCTGTCAGACGACTGGGATATCAGATATGAAGGCTTGGCTGATACAGGAGTATCTGTGATCAGATTTGATGCGAGCGGCAATGATGCTTATCATCTGCAGTTCACAAACAGAGAAGGCCTTGAATATGACATACCATTCGTAGACAACAGCCAAGATGACGCAGGATCCATATTCAAATATGGAGACGAAGATGACGACTTGATCTTCATTGAAGGATGCTTAAACGTCTCTTCAGGAGGATGCCCAGCAGGAAACGCTTCAGTAGTTACTGCTTTGTGGAACACTTCAAATGCAGTTGACGCAGATGGAAGCTTCTACCCGATTGATGAAGGAGATTATTTTGTCCTGACAGACAGCGGCGGAAACAGCTTCAAGGCAGGAGATGAGACTTCATTTACTCATATACTGACTTATGAGTCAATTGATACGACCAACCACCAGATCACATTCAATGATCAGGCGACTGGACAGAGAGAATTGACTTATACAGTTGTGGATGCAAGTGGTGTCGCTGGTACAGCAGACACATTGATTGTCGGCGGAAACACCTATAAGGTCTGGATTTCAACCGGAGCTATGGGTGCAGGAGATTCTGGAAATGGAAAATATCCGATTGCAGTTGATCTCAACGCAGACGGCGATGTAGCTTTTGACCAGGTTGATATCGTAGTCAACGGCGGCGGCATCTTAAGATTAGGCGGCCTCAACTGGAGCCCATTGGATCAAACTAATGGATTCTTCAATGATGGTGTAGACTTTGCAGTCAATGAAGTCTCAACCACATTGCAGTGGAGCGCGCTGAGGTACATCAATAACACAAGAACGTTATTTGACAACGGTACCATCAACTCAACGCTTGAGAACTTCGTAAATATGCCAGCAACAGGGCCTGTCGGAGAGACAGCATTCGCTGTATGGGCGCCAGCAACAACAACTGGTACCTTCGCAGTAAGCCTGACAACATTGGCAAGCGAGTTTGACGGAACAGGTGTATTGGGAACAGGAAGAAACGAATTCCTGTATATCAATGTATCAGGACTGGCAAACAAGAAGGTTGACCTGAATGTGTTAACATTGCAGGCATTCAACGAAACACCAAGCACAGACTTGACAGTGCCGGGAAGCAGGATTGTCACAATGCTGAGAACAAAATCACTGGATGAAGAAGATTTAGTCCAAGGCTTATCAACCTATGGAGTCTTCTTTGAGCAGACAGATGAGTCCTCATCAGACAATGCTGAAGACCTCACCATTGAGTATCCTCTCCAGCAGAGAGGAGCAGATGTCTTCATAACAGTCGGCTCAACACAGACGACAAGAGTCGGCGCATCCTCGCAGGGCGCAGTTGTACTGAACCCAATAACAGTCGGTTCAGCAAAACTTGCTAGCGAGGTCGCAGGACAGGAGACAACACAGAACATGATGTCCATCGGCGGGCCATGCATCAACTCTGTGACAGCTAAGCTGATGGGATCAGATGTTCCATTATGCGGCGCTGAATCCGGACTGAAAGAAGGCGAAGCAGTTGTCAAACTCTATGAGAATGGCGACTTTGTCGCAATGACAGTCTCAGGATGGAGCAAAGAGGATACAAGAAGAGCTACCAAAGTGCTTGCTGAATACCAGAAGTATGCAGACAGCTTGACTGGAAACGAAGTTGTTGTTTCCGGAACAAGCTTATCTGACATAACTGTATCAGCGCCTGCAGTAGCAACTGCTTGAGAATCTGGATAACTTTTTTTTCTTTTTTTTCTTTTTTGGTTTTTTTAATGATTGTTTGGTGATTCTATGCCAGCAAACTTTATAAGTTTCATCAGGCTTGCTGTATCAATGAGCAATAAAAATAAGAGCAAGACAGATATAAGCAGGTATATCGCAGCATATTTCTACTGCTTAAGCATCCCTTTTATGTGTTTTAGCATGTACAAGACATTGGCTCCTGCAGACATAAATCCTAAATACCATTTTAGCGGCAAAATAGGCAAAAAGGAAGTAAAATTTTATGAGACTCACCGAGTAGATCATGGAATACATACTTATAATAGAAACGACCCTTATATGGCGCTGGGGCTGACCGATGCAGAACTTATGGTGATCCGGGAATATGGTGAATTTCATGAGAAATACGGCAGAAATAAACCTCCCAACGGATTCTGGCTGACTACCGCCACACTTGAAGTAAGCCAAAAATATGGCGGCAGAACGCATACCATAATATGGAAAGATTTTGACAATGATTTAGGGGCGGATGGCATTGAATTTCTGCTGTATCCTGGCAAATCTGCTGAACCATCACGCCATTCATGCACAGTAACAGCAGGAAACTGCCCGCCCATAGTTTTAGATGAGGGGCAGAAAGTGTTTGATCATTACCTGAAAAGGATACTTGAGAAAAAAGGAGAAAGATAGCCAAAGCCTAAAACATGGGCATAGCTTTGGGGCAGGATCCCCCTGTGTCGGTGTGTCTGCTTAAATAACCTCGCCGACAAACAGGTTATTCTTCGCCTTTAATATCCTGACTTTCACAATCTTGTTCTTTTTGCCGGCGAAATCGCAGTTTTGGATAAGGATGCTCCTTTTAGAATTATCTGGATTATTCAGATTCTTTTTTCCTGCGGAATACGCTTTCTCTCCTGCAATCCCGATGCACTGGCTCTTGTACCTTCCCGGGCACACAATTTCCGCCTTTACAGCATCGCCTTTTGCAAATGGCATGCCAAGCTCTTCTGTTTTTCCAACAGCCAGCTCATTCTCAAAGCTTAATCTTATCTCATATCTCGTTTCCAATTCCTTTAATTTTGCATAGAATTCATCAAACAGGATCTCTTTTGCGCCTTTTGGCTTTCTTCCCCGGTCATGCCTCAGGAAGTTCTGTATTTTTATTTCGCAGTTTAATTCTTTTGCAAATTCTATCAGCTTTTCAATCTGCAGGTCATTTATTCCGGAAATCCAGACAGGGGTCAATATCAATTTTATCTTATCTTTGTATTTTTTTTGGATATATCTTATCATTCTCTTTAATTTTTCAGCATCATAGCTTTTGGCATTCATTATCTGCTTTGCAGCATCATTCTCAGATGCGCTGATTGAGATGCTTAATTGGCCGAGTCCGGCCTGCGCAAGATCATCAGCCAATTTTTCATTAAGTAGGGTTCCGTTGGTCACGATCGCTATATTCTTTATCTGCCTTATCTTATGCAGATCTTCTACCAGCTGAACAATATCCGCATAAAGAAGAGGCTCGCCGTGCGGGTTTATATATATCTCAAATCCATCCGGCATTTTGCCGGACTGCATTTTACATTTAAATTCAATGATCTTTTTAAGCTCTTCTATGATGTATTCTTCCTCGACGACAAATTCATGGACTTTTCCTGTGGATCTGCCTTCATCAACAGAGCAGAAGATGCAGCCCATATTGCACCCTGTGGCCGGCTTTATTTCGATTATATCGCTTCCCCTGTCAACAATGCCAAAAGACAGGTTGCCCATCAGGGGAATGCCAGAATTCTTGTTTATGTATGTGGCGGTGTTATCATTAAGGATGCATTTAAGATGAGGGTAAGACATATATCTTGCAAGAAGAAAATTGAATTTTCCTGCAGTGTCTTCTTTTTTGTTTTCATTGTCTTTTCCTCTGCCTCTGAATTCAATGGAGTTGGCTTCTATCTTAAAATCGCCCATCTTTTGAAGATCCTGTCTGGGAATCTCAAAATAGAACAGCTTTAGGAGTATGATTTCTATGCAGTTTCCCTTATCCCGGAACGCAAGATTTTGGAATGAAAGCTTCATCTTGTTATTTTTAAATAGCGCAGGTTTTAAAAGTTTTGGGGTTGATAACAATCTGACTGCATTCCGGACAGAGAGCCTGCAGCCTCAATAACTTTATAAATTTCTGAATTTTCCTGTTTTATGGGGTAATTTATGGGGGAAGGAGAGATAAGAATAACATATGAAACCTTGTTTGAGCTTCTTAGGAGAGAGAAGAATAAAGAGGAGCTCCAGCAGCTTGACCAGAATTTCATAGATGATGCCAAAAAGTACATTGAAAAGAAAAGATCCCTGCTTTCCAATCCTCAGCAGCATCTTTTTTCCGCAGAAGAGCACGAGAAAACACTTCTTCAGCTGAGCAATATAAAGAGGATACTTAAGGAATTCTATGACAGGAGAGAGAAAAAAATACTGAATATCGCGATGATAAAGGCAAGAACAAATGCATTGATAGACACGTCAAAACTGCTTGAGCAGGAAAAAGGCCTGTTTGACAGCATATACAATTCACTGAAGGTCAACAGATCAGTCACTTTTGACGAATTCTTCAGTGACGACGGAAAAAACAGCAGGGATTCGGCAAAAGATCCTGCCGGAAATGATCTGGCCATGCCTGAGGCTCAGCAGAAAACCGGGGAAAAAACAGAAGATGCGCCTGAAAACAGCGTACAGGACACCATTATACAGGATAAACCGGCAAATAACCGCCCAGAGGATATAAAAGTGCCTGTCGGTGTGGTTATCCAAAAAGGCGCGGAAACTCCCACAAGAACGATCAAATTCCTAGAGCCTTCGCCTAAGTTTGTAGGGCCGGATCTTGAGATATACGGTCCCTTTGACGTCAATGATATGGTTGAGCTGCCATCCAAGCTGGCGAATGTCCTTATTGAGAAAGGCAAGGCTGAGCAGGCATGACAGATAATACTTTTTTGACTCTATTGTATCAATTTAAAGAAATCTTCTCTTGTTAAACCGCTTTCCCTTAATATTGCCATCAATGCCCCCTTTGCTATTTCTTTGTGGTTTGGGATTGTAAGACGTCTATATGGAGGCTCGTTATGTCTTAAAATTATATGGCTTCCGGTCTGATGATCAATTGCATATCCTAATTTATTAAACACCTTAACAAGATCTATTCCAGAAATAACAGGAAGTTTATGCATAAATCTCTACTACCTCTTCCTGTATTGATGGAGGTATGGGTTCATTATGCTTTTTTAAACTTTTCAGATAACCAGTTACAGCGTCTTTTATGTTGTTTATTGCTTCTGCCCTGGTTTCGCCCTGGGATACACAGCCCGGCAAAGAAGGGCATTCTGCGACGAAAACATCATCTTCATCCTGTTCTATAATAATCCTGAATTTCATATCAATTCACTATATTTGATATAAGCAAGCTTCTTTAAATAATTTGTGCATTAGGCGGTTTGAAGTGATAAGATATAAGAAGCTCGCTAAAAGACAGCGAAGCAGACTTTTACCAAAACACGCCCGAAACCTTTAAAAACCCCCTGCTTTCTCTATGGCGTATGAAACTGCCAAAAACAACAATGAGGCACTGCCCTTACTGCAGAAAGCATACTGAACATAAGATAAGCATGGCAAAGAAGAAAAATCCCGGATCCCTGTCTTACGGATCAAAAGTAAGGGCAAGGCGCAGAGGAAAAGCAAGAGGAATGGGAAACCTCGGCAGGTACTCAAAACCCGCTGTAAATAAATTTAAGATGGCAGGAAAGAAAGCGAGCAAGAAAACTGACTTAAGGTATGAATGCAAGGAATGCAAAAAATCCCATGTCCAGAGAAAAGGCAAAAGGGCAAAAAGAGTTGAGTTCCAATAAATATGGATGATGTTGGTAAATTTTTCAAATCAGGTGCAATATGAAAATCAAAGAATCAGAAAGCAAATTCATCAAATTAAGATGCCCCAAATGCAAGAATGAGCAGATCATATTCGGAAAAGCATCTTCCAATGTGCAGTGCCTTGTGTGCAACAAGCCTTTGGCAGAGCCTACAAGCGGAAAAGCAAGGATCAAGGCAAGAATTCTGGAAGTTTTGGAGTGATTAAATTTTAATGTTTTATATGGCTGGTTGTTTCATATTGTTCATACTGCTTAATCCGCTAATCAAGTAATAAGAATAACAAGATTTTAGAACAATTTTTGTTTGATCTATTCAACGCATTTCCCGTTGTTGCATCCTTTAAGGCACTTATACATCTTTATCTCTATCGTATCCTTATCGCTGCAGTAATATTCTGTCAGTGTCTGCGCATCATGGCTGCAGGCATCCTGATTCTGTTTTATTACCTGTTCATTCTTATAATCATATATCTGCGTCAGCCCTCTGTTGAGATAATCATCGCCTGAATCATCTTCAGAGCATTTTATGTCTTTGCCGCAGGGCGCAGTTATGTCAGGCCTGTATGCTGTTGTGCTGCAGTTATTGCTGTTTGTGCATGTCCTTTTTCTCTGGCCGTTATTTCCGCATAATCCCCATTCAGCGCATGTCCATTCTTCTTTGCATGGCTGCGGTATCATGCATCTTCCGTCCAGGCATGCTGTTCCTTTTGGGCAGAAATATCCGCCCGGAACGCAGAAAGCCTCTGCGTTTGAGCCTGTTTCACAGTACCAGTCGCTTATATAATTTTCAGTATTGCAGAAATCTTCATGCCCGCCGAATGAATCTTTGCATATGCCTTTTGTCTTTAGGTCATTGTCAGTGAAGCTGGTGCCGTCAGAATCAAGGCAGCTGGTGTCGCAGCTTCTCTCTGTCTCAGGCATGCCTTTTCCTGTTCCGCACTTATTCTTATCATAGCAGTTTCTTGCCTGAGTATCATTCATGCATAAGCTCCATTCATCGCATGCCCAGCTCTCTTTGCATTCCGGCCTGTCAGTGCATCTTCCGTCCTGGCATACTGTCCCTTCAGGGCAGAAATATCCGCCGGGAACGCAGTATTGTCTGCTGTCTTTTGATTCAGAGCAGTAATAATCAGTTATATAATCTGTTTTATCTTTTTCACACTTATCCTTATATTCTCCTGTTTCATCTGTGCATGCTCCTGCGGCCATTATATCATTCTCATAAAAGCCTGTCCCATCTGAATCCGCGCATTCCACTTTGCATGTTCTTTTTTCAACGGGCTTATTTTTCTGCGTACCGCAGCTGCTTATCTCTTTGCATGCGCGTCCCATGTAGCCGTTGACACAGCCGCTCCACGGAGTGCATTCCCATTTTTCTGTGCATTCTTTCAGGCATACCCCCTCATCGCATCCGCTTGGGCATGCGTACCCCCCGACTTCACAGTGCAGGTCATTATCTTCTTCTGCGCCTGAGCAGAAATATTCAACTGCAATCTTTCCTTCGCAGTAATCTGTATGCTCTCCAAGGCTGTCAGCGCATGTCCCCTTTGCATAATAATCCTGCAGAATATCCTTGTCAGAATCTTCGCAGAAATTTATAGTTGGCTCTTGGCCGGAGTATTTTAGATATGCAAATATATTTTGGCCGAATACGTTGAGCATAAGAAAAATAACAAATAATGCCAAAACTATGATTGTCAGTATGGTTAAAATGCTATACTGGGGGTTGGAGGAGTTTTTATGTTTGGAAGGATGCAGGGAAGCAGGATACTGATGCTTTGAAGAATTCCTTTCTTTTGCCGTATCTTTATGGATATCCTTATGCATAGTGCCTCTTTTTATATCAACCGGTCTTTTTACTGTTGAATAATCTTATTAACTGATTATCCGATAAATAACTCGTTTATTTATAAATTTTTCTTTAAATCAGCGATGCCGGAAAGCTGCCCATAGCCTATTGCCGATAACCTATTTTCCTATTGCAGATAATCTATTTCATATAAATTTATATAAGCCTGCAAAATATAGTTTCCATGATAAAATTATTTTTAAACAGGGAGCTAACACATTAAAAACAGGTGTTGGATGGCAAAAAGCATAGAAGATATAAGGGAAGAGATTAGGACTACTAAAGCCAATTTCATTGATCTTCAGTTCACAGACCTACTCGGCACATTAAAATCAGTTGTCATTGTTCCTGGAGAGCTTGACAGGGCAGTAGAAAGAGGATATCCCTTTGACGGCTCGTCAATTGAAGGGTTTGCAAGAATAGCCGAAAGCGACATGAGGCTGATGCCTGATTTAAGGACATATAGGCAGCTTCCTTTTGAAAATGATGCATTGACAACAGCAAGGATCGTATGCGATGTTGTAACACCTGGCGGAAAATCATTTGAAATTGACCCAAGAACAGTCTTAAAGAGGGCAGTTGAATATGCCTCGGGGCTTGGATTTACCTTTTCAGTCGGCCCTGAGCTTGAATTCTTTCTTTTAAGAAAAGAGATAGATGAAGAAGATCTTGGGCATGAGCTTAAAAACTGCGATGAAAAGCCGGCAAAAGGAAGTGCAGGCCCAACAAAAGGAAGTGTAAGCGTAGATGATAGGATACGCAGATATTTTCTTGACAATGGAGGATATTTTGATGCGCTTACAAATGACCCCGGCAGCATAGTAAGAAAAGAGATTATGCTCGGCATGGGAAAAGTAGGCATTACTCCGGTGATGAGCCATCATGAGGTTGCGCCAAGCCAGCATGAGATAGGGATAAGATATCAGGATGCATTAAAGATGGCTGACGATGTAATCCTCTACAAGCATCTTGTCAAATCAATAGCGATGAAACACGGGCTTAAAGCGACATTTATACCAAAACTGCTGTCTTCTGAGAATGGCTCAGGCATGCATGTCAATCTAAGCCTGAAAAGAGGCAAACAAAATGTATTTTATTCCAAAACAGGAAGGTTCCATCTTTCTAAAACAGCTGAATATTTTATAGGGGGACTGTTAAAATATATATCTGAGATAGCTGCGCTGACAGACCCAATACCGCCTTCTTATGACAGGCTAGTCCCCGGATATGAAGCTCCTGTTTACAGAAGCTGGGCAGACATAAACAGGAGTGCCCTTATAAGGGTGCCTGCAATCGCTCCGGACGAAAAAAATTCCTCAAGGATTGAATTAAGATGCCCTGATCCAAGCTGCAATCCGTATCTTGCATTTGCAGCCATTTTATATGCGGGAATGTATGGTGTAGAAAACAGCATCAGGCCGCCTGAGCCTGTCGGCAATAAAAATCTATATAAGATGAGCCCTGAAAAGAGAGCAGAACTCAGGATAGAGTCTTTGCCAGGAAGCCTTGATGAGGCAGTCGCTAATCTTGCAGACAGCAGATTTGCAAAGGCAGTGTTTGGTGGCAGATTCATCAAAACATATGTGAGGGTAAAAAAAGAAGAAATAAAAAAACAGCTTCCATTCAAGCATTATCTTAATGTTTAATCAGCATCAATAGAATCTGCGGTTTTCCACAAGCCGGCGGCTTGCGGCAGAGCAGACTTTCTGCAGAGCCCAAAAATGAGTAAAATTTATAATAAACCCATTTATAAACATTAAATATGGCAGAAAAATATGATAATTACAGCTTAAATGGATCGTTTATATCACCTTTTATATCATTCACATCAGGCATATTGGTTATTTTAGCCGTGGTTCTGGCATTATCCGTAAGCGTATTTGCCCAGGATGCAGGCTCTGCAGGCCAGACAGAAAATACGACAGATACGGCTGATGGCCAGGCATCCGGCCAGGCAGATGCAGCGGATAATATTGATAATATATCCTCCGGGCAGGGCCAACCGGATGAGCCTGAGCAGATCACTGATTTTGACATGACTGCATTTGTGCCGTGGGAGTTCAAGGTAGGCGATGCGCAGTTCAGCATACAGATAAAGAATACAGGAAATGTTGAATTGAAAAATCTTGTATGCATTGTCACAGGAAAGGGATTTTCAGCATATGATATTGTGCCTATTGATTCCTTAAAGCCTGATGAGAAATCATATCTTCTTGTGATGGGAAACCTGAAAGAGGCCGGAAATATTGACCTCACAATAAAGATATATGACAGGGAATTCCATCAGCGCATCAAAGTGACTGATCCGATGGCAAAAGTAAATGAGGAAAACGAGCAGAAATCAAAGGAAGAGGAGCAGAAAAAGGCAAGGGAGCTGAATGCGCTTTCCGGAAGGCTTGAGGGATTAAAAGCAAATTACACCGCATTAAAAAATATATATGACGAAAAAAAGAAGGATTATGATATTGCGGGCATAGACCTTGACGCTGACCTTAAAAAATTCATCCAGAACGCGGAATCAAATATCATTGCCGGCGACATAAAACAGGCAAATATAAGCCTGACACTGGGATCTGAAGAATATACAAATCAAAGATCAAGCCTTGAGAATGCAAAGCAGATAAAAAAATCAATGCTTGAGTCAATTAAAAATAATATACTCATCTTTTCCACTATTGCAGCATCCATAATAACGCTCATAACCTTTTATGAAGTCATGAAGAGGAAAAAAGAAGATGTCTCAAAAAAACTCAGCGAAACAAAAATACCCAGGCTGTCTTTTATAGGCAGGCTAAAGGGCAGTAAGATTAAAGGCGGCAGAAATGCCAAAACTAAGCCAAAAGGCAAAGACTAACCAATCATATCATCTGGCAAAAGTTGAATCCAATGCAGAGAAATCAGAAAATAATGGCGGGAAATGATCATCCGAAAGATAAAGATCAAAAAAATGATGAAAACAGGCTTATCACCGACGCCAAACTTGAAAAATATTTCTCAATAACAAAAGAAGCGCTGGATAAAGTGAGATCCTCTCCGATGTGCAAAGACAGGAAGGATGATGCAGAGGATTTTCTTGACATGGCTCAGAGATATTATGATGATGCAGGGCATTTTAGGGGCAGAGGGGATATTGTGGATGCATTTGCGGCATTGAATTATGCCCACGGCTGGCTTGATGCTGGCGCAAGGATAGGGCTGTTCAAAGTCAAAGACAGCAGATTGTTTACTGTGGATGATTAGAGTTCTGGTATTTGTTTAGCTCTTTAGCAGAGATTTGCTGATAACATTTTGGTTAATTCTTTCTTAATATCTAATTTCTGCAATTGCCATGTAGCAATAAGAGATGCAAGAGTTTCATATGTTTTGGTGCCTTTCTCGGAGCGGAAAGCTCCGATTATTTTGCGCACCAAAACCGTTTCTCTAATTGCTTGCTCAGCATAATTGTTTGTCGGTTGAACACCAGCAATTTTGATGCAGGTAAACCAACTCTCAATATGAAAGTCAATATATTTTGTGACTGTTTGACACTCTTCGCAGTGTGAATAATATTGGGTAATTTTTTGTAGTTTTTTTGTCATTTGTTTATGCTTGCGAAGCCTCTGCTTCTCGCTTTTTTCTGCGCTGTTGAATCTGATAATCTCGTCAAAAAGCACAGAGAGTTTTTTGTGGAAATGCCTGCCCGCAACACTTACCAATTCTTTAGATTTGCGGAGTAAATGCGCCCAGCAACGCTGTAAAATAGCGTTGCTCAGGAAGTCATAGGCTCGCCAGCAGTCACATATGACTATCCCAGCATAATCTTTTCCGAGTATTTCTTCCAGAACATTATTTCCTCTGCTATGCCGTATGACTAAAAGTAAATTTGTGTCTGACCTGAAAACCCAAACCCACCAATTTTTACCAAGGACGCTAAAACTTGTTTCATCAATGTAAAGCAGCTTTGACTCTCTGATCTTCTGCTTATAGCATAAGACATTAATAACCGTAGCTTTTTGGTATCAAATCTTTTTTTCTGAAAGAAGCATGTAGCTCTTTCTCAAGTTCTTTGATTGAAAACCAAATTCTTGTACCAA